>ODAK010001154.1_pt1 | contig 29390 bp, 26 predicted proteins | sample 1539591 | NCBI WGS metagenome assembly ODAK01 (sample SAMEA3539303, study PRJEB22396) | soil metagenome | biome: tundra; feature: field; material: soil | place: USA | collected 2010-05 | depth 0.15 m
CTGAGGACGCCCCGCTCAACCCCAACTTGAGCGTCCTGATCACGACGCGGGACCTGCGCACGCTGCCGTCTGGCGCGCCGGTGGTGACGGTGGAGGAAATGGCGCAAGCCGAGGCCCAGCGCATGCTGCTGCGCGGGTTGGATCTGGCGGTAGTGGCGCCGCAGGAAACTGCATTGGGGGCGCTGGCCGAGCAGCGCTTCGGCCGCTGGCCGCTGCTTCTGCAGCTCGGCAATGGCTACATCATGCACCGCCTGAATACCGGGGAGCCGCTAGCGCAGATCTTGCAGGATTTGAACGAGGCGCTGAGTGAGGACGGCCTGGACGAGACCATGGCGTTCGAGGCCGCGGGTGACGTTCGTCGCCGCCTGCAGCCCACTCTCGACTTGAGCATCGCGCTGCTGCGGCCGGAGGATGCGACGCTGTATCGGCAACTGGCAGTCTTCTCGCTGGAAGACTACGCGACCGTGGGAAGCGCGGCGCGGCTGTGGGGTGTTTCGCCGGCGCCCGCCAGGACGCTTTGCAGCCATCTCAACACGCTTTCCTTGCTGCGGCATTACCAGGGTGGCACCGGCACCCTGCAACTGCACATGGCGGTCCGCGACGTGCTTGCCGAAGTGCTGGGCAAAAAGGCACTGACCCGGCTGCACCAGTACGTCGCCGAAGCGTGGCGTGCGGCGTGCGGCGCCGATTGGCGGGAGTTGCGCGACGACTACGCCCTGCGACACCTGCTGCGGCACTTGGCGGAGGCCGGGCAGGCGGAAGCCGTGCGCGACCTGCTGCTCGACGCCGGCTGGATGGTGGCGAAGCTGCGCGGGACGGGCGTCCAGGCGTTGCTGGGAGACTACCGGCAGTACGCAGGACCACCGGATGGGGCGGCAGGATTGGTGGGGCGGGCGCTGGATCTGGCGGCGGGGCCACTCGCTGCCGCTCCAGAGGAATTGCCCGGCCAGATCATCGGGCGGCTGGCAGCGGAGGATGCGCCGGGACTTTCTGGAACCCTGAACGTGATGCGGACGATGGCGTCTCCGGAAACGCTGTTGCCGCTTCGTCCGAGCCTCACGCCGCCAGGGGCGGAGCTGCGCCGCCGAAGGCCATACGGGGTGGGTAACTTCCGTCGCGGCGCTGCCGGACGGGCGCATCGTATCAGGTTCCGGGGACAAGACGGTGCGGGTTTGGGATGCGGCGGGCGGGCCAGAATTGCGCCGCCTCGAAGGCCATACAGACGGGGTGAGTTCTGTCGCAGTGTTGCCAGACGGGCGCGTCGTCTCCGGCTCTTCGGACAGCACGGTGCGGGTCTGGGATGCTGTCAGCGGGCGGGAGATGCGCCGCCTCGAAGGCCATACGGGCTTGGTGACTTCCGTCGCGGTGTTGCCGGACGGGCGCATCGTCTCCGGCCCTTCGGACAGAACGGTGCGGGTCTGGGACGATGTCCGCGGGCGGGAGATGCGCCGCCTTGAAGGCCATACGGACTGGGTGGTCTCCGTCGCGGTGCTGCCAGACGGTCGCATCGTCTCCGGCTGCTGGGACAACATGGTGCGGGTCTGGGATGCGGCGAGCGGGCGGGTGCTGCGCCACCTCAAAGGCCATACGGACGCAGTGAGTTCCGTCGCGGCGCTGCCGGACGGTCGCATCGTCTCCAGCTCCGTGAACAACACGGTGCGGGTCTGGGATACGGCAAGCGGGCGGGAACTGCGCCGCTTCGAAGGCCATACGGCCCCAGTGAGGTCAGTTGCTGTACTGCCGGACGGACGCGTCGTATCGGGCTCCAGTGACATGACGGTGCGGGTCTGGGATGCGGCGAGCGGGCGGGACCCGGTCCGGCCCGAAAGCCATGAGGGCTGGGTGGTCTCCGTCGCGGTGCTGCCGGACGGTCGGATCATCTCGGGTTCCCGGGACAAGACGGTGCGGGTCTGGGATGCGGCCAGCGGGCGGGAACTGCACCGCCTCGAAGGCCATGCGATATACGTGATGGCCGTTGCGGCGCTGCCGGATGGGCGCATCGTCTCGGGCTCTGGCGACAAGACGGTGCGGGTCGGGAACGCGGCGAGCGGTCGGGAACTGCGCTGCCTCGAGGGTCACGCTCAGGAAGTGACTTCCGTCACGGTGCTGCCGGACGGTCGCATCGTCTCAGGCTCCTGGGACGCGACGGTGGGTGAGAACCAGCGATGAGAAGGCTCACGTCTCGGGGGCCACCAACGGTGGGTCCGCGAGCGCTCAACCCGGCGCCGTAATACCGTCACAGTAAGTTGCAAATGTCCGGATATTATTCTCCCAGTGGTTGCAGAACTACTTTCATCTTTCCGGCAAAGACCAAGCCGAAGGTCCTTCTGTGTGGGGTCATTTGGGCGCCGCCGCCTCGGTCTCGTCCAGCGCGTCGGCGAGGCGTTGCAGGGCCGAGGCAACCTGCGGACGGTAGCGGCTCCGGTTGTAGGTCGCGGCCAGGGCTGAATGGATGGCGACATGATTTAGCGCCGCTTCGACGATGTCGGGCATTTCCCCCATCTCCCCGAGCATCGTCGCCCCCGTCCGCCGGAGATCATGGCGGGTCCAGTCAGCGGTCTTGCTCGCCTCCTGGATGGCCTTTGTCTCGCGATCCCAGTTTCCAAGAGGCGCGCCCGTTGAGGTGGCGAAGACCAAGGCGTCTGGATCAGGTGTGATGGGCTTCCCGTCATCGCCAGTCGGCAGGCGGGACCGCAGGAGGTCCAGTGCCTGCTGGGACAGGGGAACGGTATGAGGCTCTCCGTTCTTGGTCTCGGGGATGGTCCAGGTCCGGGCCTCGAGATTGATGTGACGCCAGCGGACCATGGCCGTTTCCTGCCGGCGGGTCAGGGTCAGCAGCATGAAGAGCAGCGCGGCGCCGTAGGGTCGTCGAGACGCCCGGAGCGCGGGTAATAGCGCCGCCAGTTCATCGCGGCTTAGGAAGCGTTTACGACGTCCGACCGTGGCGGGGGGCTTGATGTCGGCCAGGCCAGCCGGAGCATATCCGTGGTCAGCGGCCCATTTCAGGATCGGGCGCAGGCACCGGACGGCCAGCGCGGCGGAATACCGGGCCTCGTGTTCCGACGCGGTTACGCGCAGGTCCGTCACGGCCATCGTCGCCAGGGGCCGGTTCAGATGCTTCGAGAACACATGCTCAATTGACTGCCGTTGCTGCTTCCATGAGCGCAATGTGGCGCCCGGCTTCCCCTTTCCCTGATAAAGATCGAGTAACCCCGCCAGGGTGCCAATACCCTCTTTCGCGTCTTTCCCGATGGCCAGCGCCTTGCGCTTCTCAGCGATGGGGTCGGGTCCGCCGGTCTTGATCTTGACATGAAGTTTTTTGGCGGCGGCGCGGGCGGCCGCCAGCCCCATGCCTGTTTTCCCTTGATACTGACCGAGGACGAACCTGCGCATCCGGCCTTCCCGGTCCCGGCAGGCGAGAACCCAGGTGGCCGCGCCCTTGGGCGTCAATCGGATGCGGAGGCCAGCGCAACCGGCGTCCGACAGATCCCGCCGCTTCTTGTCTGCCGTCACTTCGCGCGCGGCTTTGACGATAGCGCCTTCGGTCAGATTTACCGGCATGGAATGAACTCCGTTGCATGATTGATGACTATTTCCGGGGCTTCACTGGGGCTTCACAAAGGCTGGGACACCGTGGCACAGTCGGGGGCGTCCAGGCAATCGGAAATGTTTTATGGCGCTTCACTGGCCACGGAAACTAGCCATATTTTGATTGGTCTGAGATGACCAGAGACACTGAGGGAAAGTCCGCTTAACGTATGATCTCTTAATTCGTAATCAGTAGGTCCGCAGTTCGATCCCGCGCGCCGGCACCAATAAAATCAAGACATTACTGGCCAGACCCAAGGATATTTGGCACCGATTAGGCACTGGCGTCGACCGAGGCACGGCGGTGCAATCCGCCTCACGACACCGGCTTATCTGATCATATCGGACGGACGTAGAACACCTTCACCAATTCTCCAGGCTGAATTCGATAGGAAGCGCCGTGTTGGCTCCGCAGGACATGCAGTTGTTCCAACAGGAAGTCGGCACGCATGTCTCCCTCGTCACACAATTCCAGTCCGTGTCCGAGATGCGAGTGCCTCTCAAAGAACGCCAGAGCGGCCTCCGGACTCGTTTCGCCTGGGAGTGACCAGTCATCCTTCTTGGGTGGTGCGTATTTCGGCGTCATCCGCTTCAAGTGATACCAATGCACCGAGAAGGAGCTTTGACTTTCACCGGAAGGCTGCCGCGTCAGATTCGTTAAGAGGTCGTCAAACATTTGCTTGTGCTCCAGGAGTCGGGTGACGTAGGCGTCCGTGGTGTCCACCACTGCTGCTTGTGGCAACTTACGTTCGCCGGTTCGCATGGCTCCAGGCAAATACACATTGAGCTGCTGCAAAATCGAGTCCCGCCGCGCGACAAACTGCATCGCGGCTTCCAGGACGACGATCGCGGGTCCAGGGATCTCATTCTCGCCGGCCTCCCATCGCCGGACAGTACGTCCACCACCATCGACCCGGAGAAATTGCCCTAACTGTTCAGCGCTCATGCCCAGGAGCCGACGCGCGGTTTTTAAGTCTGCCGGTCGCCGCACCAGTCGTGGAATTTCTGTCTGCACGTGAACCCCGTCGTTTTCGAACTGGAGGTCAGTTAGGTCTATTCGCCCTACCTACAAGCGCAAACCGCAAAATAATTGCTTGGACGAAGTCTCATGTTTGAGGAAAGCCTCCGCCACGTCGCCATCGAGAGGCGCGCAACGGCAATTTATATGCGGAACCCAGGAGAATCGGCGAAAAAATGCTGAGCAGGATAGCCGGGTTCCAAGATAGGCCGCGTCGTGCCCGCGAAAGCGTTTTAACCTCGGACCGATTTATGGTACATCATTATGTACAGAGCTTCTGAAAGCGTCCTCCGTGGCCCACGTATCCTTCACTGATTTGCGCCAGAACATGGCGACCTACTTTGATCGCGTGACGGACGATCGGGAGCCGCTCCTCGTCACCCGCCAGGGCGGAAAAGGCAACGTCGTGATCCTGTCCGAAGAAGAGTTCGCCGGATGGCAGGAAACGGTGCATCTGCTGAGCAGCCCGAAGAATGCCGCGCGTCTGCTCGCCTCTATCCGCCAATTGGACGCGGGCCAGGGTCATGCGCGCGAACTCCTCGAGGACGGAGGTCCCGACGCGGCATAACCTCGTGGACCTGCGCTTTTCGGGTGAGGCCCGGGAGGATTATCAACACTGGCTCGTGGCTGACAGGAAGGTCCTGCGTAGGCTGAATGCGGTGATCAAAGACGCTTGGCGATCCCCTTTGAGGGAATCGGCAAGCCCGAACCGCTCAAGGGAGACCTTGCTGGATGGTGGGCTCGCCGAATTACGGATGAGCACCGCCTCATCTATCGCATTGTCGGGACGGCGCGGGAGCAGGTCCTCGAAATCGCCGCCTGTCGCTTCCACTATTAGCGATACCGTGCCGGTTCACCTTCGTCGTCACACCGTTCGCATTCAGGTAGGCGTGGGAAACTCGTGCATTGTATTTCAACACCTTAACCTGCCACCCGTCGGTTTCGTAATCAGTAGGTCCACAGTTCAGGTCTGTGCGCTGGCACCATGGCTTCAGCATTTCATGAGCCACCCAAATAACTTACTCGAATAATATCCGCACGAATAACTTACTCGAATAATATCCGCACGGTGTCCGCGGAAACTTTGACCGTCGTCGTCGCGTCCCGTGGTGCCAGCTCTCCACGATGGCCGCCGTTTGAGAACCGGCGCGGCTACCGCGCATATTTCCCCATTGGACGGTGCCGATCGGCGCAAGCCGCGCGATCGCACCTTTGCGTCTGACAATCTCTGTGCCGATATTGGTGGCGGCACCGGCGCTCTGGTCAGGCGTCCTTTCGCCGGGCGGCGATACCGCGACCGGGTGTCCCGGCCGCGCCAACCACAGAGGGGGATACGCATGGGTTCATATCTGTTCACCGGCGGACGCTTCCTTGACCCGCGGCGAGACGAACTGATCGACGGCATCGAGGTACTGGTCGAGGACAACCTGGTCAAGGAGGTCTCCGAACGTCCGATCACCACCTCCTCCGCCCACCGCATCGACATCGGTGCCCGCACCCTGATGCCTGGGCTGATCGACGCGCATATTCACCTCTGCCTGACCGAGGTGAACCTGCAACTGCTGGCCGACGTGCCGTTGACCTTGCTGGCGGCGAAAGCCTCGGTGGCGATGCGCGCGATGCTGGAGCGCGGGTTCACCACACTGCGTGACACCGGCGGCGCTGACTGGGGCGTCAAGGCGGCGGTGGAGCAGGGGTTGTTCGTCGGGCCGCGGCTGTTCATCGCCGGTCAGCCGCTGAGCCAGACCGGCGGCCACGGCGATTTCCGCAAACGCACGCAGACCCAGACGTTCTGCGCGTGCTGTTCCGGGCTCTCGTGGGTTTCCCGTGTCGCTGACGGCGTGCCGGACGTGATCAAGGCCGCGCGGGATGAGCTGCGCAAGGGCGCCGACCACATCAAGATCATGGTGTCCGGCGGGGTCGCCTCGCAGTTCGATCCGCTGGAGAGCCTGCAATATCGTGTGGATGAGATTGAGGCGGCGGTGGAGGAGGCGACCCGTTGGGGCACCTATGTCTGCGCCCATGCTTACAGCGCCGAGGCGATCGCGCGGGCGGTGCGGGCCGGGGTGCGGACGATCGAGCATGGCAATCTGATCGACGCCCCTACCGCCGCGCTGATGGCGGAGCGTGATGCGTTCCTGGTGCCGACATTGGTGGCATACGACGCGTTGCGGCGGCGCGGGCCGGATTACGGACTGTCGGCCTACAGCCTGGCGAAGAATGAGGTTGTGCTGGAATCTGGGCTGCGCTCCCTGGAGATTTGCCGGGAGGCGGGCGTAAAGATCGGTTTCGGCAGCGATCTTCTGGGCCAGTTGCAGACCGACCACTGTGCCGAATTTGGCTTGCGGGCTGGGGTGATGTCCCCTCAGGAGGTGATCCGCTCGGCCACGCTGGTGAACGCGGAGATCGTGAGACGGGCGGGGAAGCTCGGGGAACTGGTGCCGGGGGCGTTTGCCGACCTGCTGGTGGTGGATGGGGACCCGTATCGGGATCTCGGCGTGTTCCGGAGCGATGGCGGGCGGTTGGAGGCGATCATGCTGGATGGGGAGTTCGTGCGGAATCGGCTGTGGGGCTCTGGCTGACCGCCTTTTCAGCGTTGCGAATTCGCACTAAATCCCCTTCTTCATGCAAAAACGCATGGAAAGGCTCGTGCTGCTTTCGCGGGAGCGGGAACCGGTTTGTCAGTCTGGCGATGTCGGTCAGCGACAGCTCCGGCCGCTGGTGCGTGAAAGCATTCAACACGTCGAGCGCTGGGTCCACCGCCGAGACGCTTCAACGGTCGGCATCCGCCGCGATCATGGCGGAATTCCTTCCGGCGCTGCCTTCTGGCGGCCCTTTGGTATCATCGCGTTCGCTCTGCTTGACAGCCAGCTGGCCGAGGTAGGAAGATCGGATGACAAAACACTTTTTCATACAATGAACCCATCGAGCAGTCCCGACCATTGGCGCACCGGCTCGCCACGCCACCCTGATCGTTGCGTATCAAAATTCAGTTGGGATCGGCGAACCGGCGATGACACCCATGCCGGCGCTGGACTCGCGCCATGTCATCGAGGCGATCGGCGTCGACCATCTTTAACAAGGGCCAAACCGGCTGGGAGGCCAACATGATGCGCGTCGTCGGAGTCGACCATTTATCGATCAGAGTAAGCGACTACGAAAAGTCGAAGCAATTCTACAGCCGCCTGTTCACGTTCCTGGGCTTTGAGCTGTCGGATGAATACGACGATGCGATCGGCTGGACCAACGGCAAGACCCGCTTCTGGATCAGCCCGGCCGACGTCAAAGGCCGCGAGCACAAATATCGCATCGGCGACGTCGGCTTCCATCACTACGCATTTCAGTTACGTAACCGCAAAGACGTCGATGCGTTGCAGAGCTTCCTGCGCGACGACCTTGGCGCCGCCATCGTCGATCCGGCAGCGGAATATTATGACGACTATTACGCCGTGTTCTTCCTCGATCCCGATGGTCTGAAACTGGAAGGCATGAAATACGGTGAGCGTCAGGCACGCGCCGCGCGCGCGAAGGCGTCCGGACGGAAGCGGACGGCGTAGCCCGGAAAATCCCGGCTGCGATCGGAAAACCGGTGCGCACATCAGTCATCGCGATGTCGTGGCAAGATGAAATCGGCCGCCAACATTCGCCCGCGGGCCTCCGCGCGGCAATTCACCATGCCATTTTTACTTCGCCGGCCTGCCCAACCTCACGTTGGTATTGACAAGCCCATGTTTCGCGCGCGAGGATCGCCTTGAAAGCGTTGAAGACCCCCTTGTTGCGCCCCCTCCGTTGACGGTTGAGGCAGGCGGAGCATGGCCAGGTCTTCCATTCAGTGTTGTGTGCCGGCAGACCACCGATGGAGGAGTCAGCCCTTGGACCATGACTGCCCCGACAGCCGCCTGTGCTCAGGCCTCGGTTGCGCTCATGCTCTGTCGGCTTTCTCACGCGGTTTCGCCGGAAGCCGCCGCTTCAACGGAACGAAACCCTTAAGCCGCGATGCAGTTGCCTCGGGCGGGCGACCGCGCCGCGGCGACGCGTCCGCGCCAATCCCATTCCAAAGCCTGACACCAGCCAGACAAAACTTAAAAGCACCCAGGAGAGTCCGCCATGCCGACCCGTGTCCAATATCCCGCCGAGATAGAGCCTTTGGTCCAGTTCATCGAGGAAACGCCTCGCGCTGAAATCGTGGATCGCACGCTGGAAAAGCTCCGTGCCGGGGTGCCGATCGAAACGATGCTGACCGCGTCCGCCCTCGCGGTGACGCGGTCCTCAGACCTCCCACCCGGCCATCACGGCGGCCCGCTGCATCCCGTGGCCGGCCTGTACGCGATCTCGAAGCTGGTGCAGCGGCTTGAGGGGGAGGACAGGTTCCTCCCTGTCCTGCAGCACGTTGCCCTGTCCAACAAGCATGTGCATGACCCGGTGACCTCGCCGTTCATGCTGCTGGAGTTCGAGGCGCTGGATGCCGAGGGCGGCTCGCAGTCCAAGGCGGAATTCCTCGCCGGCGACGGCCAGGGCGAAATGGCCCGCGGCAAAGGCATCGAAGGGGCCAAGGAGGCTTTCCTGAAAGCCGTCGGCCGCGGCGAGACCAACAAGGCCGACCATCTGTTCCTGTGGATGTGGGACAACATGCCCGCCATCGAGGTGTTCGACCTGCTGATGAGCGTGGCGATCCCCAAGAACGGCCTCGACGACCACTACTTCATGTATCCGGCCACCGCTTGGCGCGCGCTGGAGACGTTCTTCGACAAGCAGTACCTCAAGGTGCTGATGCGGCCGGTAGTGCGCTATGTGACGCGCTTCCCGACCGTCCGGGCGTATCCCGAGATCGACCGGATGATTGAGGAGCATGACTTGCTCGGCCGCATCCTGCGCCAGCGTACCGGCGACGATGAGACCGCCTCCGTCGGCCGACTGGGCGAGGCCATCCGGGACTGCGACGACTTCAACGAAATCCCCAAGATGACCGCGCAGGCGCTGGTGGACGGCCTGTCCATGGAAGGCGCCGGCGAGGCGCTGTCGATCGGCGCGGCCGGCCTGTTCCTGCGTTCGCTCTCCGGCAACCCGATGGATGTGCATCTGCACACCAGTGTCAACATCCGGCGCTGGCTGCTGAAGCTCGACGGCCTCAGCATGAAGAGCAAGCTGCTCGTCCTGCTGACCTGGCACATGGGCCCGGAAATAAAGTCGACGCAGCACCGGATGGAAGCCGGTCCGCAGCCGGATCCGGAAGCCGTTGCCGCGCTGCCGCATCGCACCCAGGCGGAACTGTTGGATGCGATCACCCAGAGCATCTACAACCAGCCGCCGACCGACTGGTCGCAGGTCTCCAATCTGGGCCGCATGCGCGCGGTGCCGGAAGTCAAGGTCACCGTGAACCTCGCCCAACAGTACGTTGATCTGGGCTACGACGCTCAGGCGTTCATGACGCGGCTCGGCGTCATCGTGTGCCACGACAACTTCACCGAGATGCACGCGTTCAAGCATCACAACGCGATCGTGGAAGAATTCCACGCGACGCGGGAGCCGTGGCGCTGGATGCATCTGGTGTGCGGCGCCCAGGCGGCGGCGATTTCCTTCGGCAAGAACATGGAAGTCTTCGAAGAGGCGCTGGAACTGATGCACGCCGCCTGATTATGGGAGCCAGACCGGACGGCATCGTCGCCGTCCGGTCTGGCATTCCTGGGCCTCAACCGTCGTCGCGCGACTGAACCTTGCCTATCCGGTTAACACAGACACCTACCAGGGGTAGTGTCTTTCTGGACAGGGTCTGAGTCCGCTCGTTGCACAAAAACGCCAGGTACATAAAGACACCGACCTATGCCGAGCTATATTCAGGCAATTGGGCGCACCCCACATGTAGTGGGTGTCTGTGTTAACCGGATAGGCAAGGACTGAACGTTCAGCTGTTATTCGGAAAACACGCGGACGCCGGCACGGTGAAACCGGCGCCCAGTGATGTCAGTAGCGCCGGTACGACCGTTATGAAATCGTAGCTGATCACCACCTTCGAAAAACCGGCCGCTCCACCGCAGATCGCCGCGTTGTTCAGTGCGACTGTCGCCGCGGTGATGACCACGCCGCGGGAGGTCGCCTGACTGACGACATAGGCTGTCGCGTTGGCGGAACTGTAGATCCCCGCCGCGGCGCAGGAGGCAGCGCGCAGGCCCATGCAGCGCGCGCCTTCGGCGGCGGCTTCTTGCAGCACCTCCGATGTCCAGACCAGCCGGCCGAATTCCACGAACCCGACGACGATCAGCACCATGGCCAGGGCGCAAGCGGCGAATTCCACCGCGGTGGTTCCTCGCCGCGCCCGCATCAGGGCCGCGAGGCGTCCTCCACTCGGCGCCCCCGGGTTCAGGGTGTGGCCAGGCGAACCGACTTTCATTGTGCCTGCACGACGCTGCTCTGCCGCAGGGTGATGTTGCCGATCGCGCCGTAGCCGGTGAAAATCGCGGTGAACGACCGCGTGCCCGCTATGGTGACGAACTTGCCCGCCAGCGTGCCTCCTCCACCCGCGCAGGCGGCGCCGCAACTGACCGCCGAGCCCCAACTCCCGCTCACGTTCGCACCGGTCGGGCACCAGCAACTGTTCGCATTGGCCGCGACGCCGCTCGTGGTCGTCACGCCGCCCGTGATCGCGTTGGTGGCGCCGTCGTTCACCGTGATGCTCGCACCAGCCCATGCGGCGCCATTTGTGTTGGCGACGATGCCGCTGAGAACAGAGGCAAGCGACGCGGCACCGGCGGAATTGATGGAGGCGACGTTCAGCAGCGCATATTGCGCCGCCGCGGCGACAGCGGAAGAAAGCTCAATCTCCTCACGGTAAGCGCGCCCGAAATCGATGATGCCGGCGAACAGGATCATCAGCATCGGTGAGATCAGCGCCAGTTCCACGGCGGCCGTGCCCTCCCGCCGCCACAGCAACCCCCGTCTGGACCTGGGCATACTCATTGGGGCCGCCTCATTGGACCAGTACCACCGAGCCGCCGGCGGCCGCGCCGCCCAGACCCGCGCAGGTGGACGCGAGTGCCGATCCACCCGAGAGTGTGATGGTCGAACCGATCAGTTCCAGACACTGTCCGGTGCCGTTGCCGACGTTCCCGGCGCCGCTCAGCGTGATCGGCCCGCTGGGGAAATAGAACGCACCGGACAGCGAATTGCCGCTGGCCCCTTCCGAGAAACTGGCGCCGCCTACCCCGTTGCTGGCGACCACCAGGTTCTGCAGCGTCCCGGACGTGGGCGCGGTCAGCGTCACATTGCTGTAGCCGGCGGCGACACTGAACGTGCCGGACGTGATGAGGCTGACGCCGCTGCCGGTCACCGTACCGCCGCCCCCACCCGCGCCAAGCGAAACGTTGCCAGTGATGGTCCAGGTCCCGGCACCAAGTGTCGCACTGCCGGCCAGGTTGAATGTACCCTTCAGGTCGTGCGCGGGCGCCGCGCTCAACGTGAGCGTGCTGCCGCCGGACGTGGAGATGTTCCCAACCGCCTGGAACGTGCCGCTGGTCATGTCGCCCAGTACCGCGGTGGTGTTGGTATAGATGGCGTAACCGGCGCTGCCGGGGCCGATGTTGAAGCTGTTGGCGCTGCTGCCCGCGCCGATGCTGAGTGTCGCGCCGCCGGTGTTGTAGATGCCGCCGGCGATGGTGTAGCCGCCGGCGCCGAAGGTCAGCGCGCTGCCGAGGTTGCAGATGCTGTAGAACGAGCCGGAGCAACTCACGGTGCCCGCACCGACGTTGTAAGTGCCGGCCCCAAAGGTCGTGGTCGAGCCGCCGCCAGTGATGATCCCGCCGGCGACGTTGTAGGTGCCAGGCCCAAAACTCGCGCGAGAGCCGCCGACATTGATCGCGCCGCTGAAGTCGTAGGTGTTGGTCGGCGAACCACCAGCCGCGAAGTTCACCGTGATGCCGCCGTTCATCGTGATGCCGGCGAAATGATAGGTTCCACCCGCCGGGCAGGTGACCGTCCAGGTCGAGCCGGCGAAACTGCCGGTGCAGCCGATCGTGGTGAGCTGGGCCGGAGTCGGGGTGCCATAGCCGAACACGAGAGTTGTGCCGGCCGCGACCACGGGCCCGGACGGCCCGGTCAGGCTCGCCACGGTCACCAGGTGGGTGAACGCGCTCGTGACCGCCGCGCTGCCGGCGAGAGGATCCGCCGTCGCCACCTTGACGATGTTCACCGAGGGGGTGCCGGCCGGCGGCTTGATGCCACTGCACGGCTGGCTCGGCACGGCGGCCGAGTTGTAGTCGAGCGTCTTCGTCGTGATCGTCGTGCCGCACGGCACCGAGACCGTGGCGTTGGAAGCGACCGTGCAACTGGCGCCGGTCACCGAGGTGCCGCCGCTCAACGTCACGCCGCTGGCGCCGGCCTGTAGCGCGATAATGCAGGTCGACGCACCGGGCTTGACCTCCGCGTAGGAGGTCGCGGTCACCGGAAGTGTGGTGCCGATTCCGAACACCCCGGCCAGATAGAGCGGCGCGGAGGTGTTGACCGTCACCTTCACCGCGTTGTTGCCGTCGCCACTGGGCGAGGCGACCAGGACCGCCGCCACCGCGCCGGCGGCCAGTCCGTTCAATGAGGCGAGATTGCTGACCGCCGCATTCATCGTGGCGGTCGAACTACTGGCGTTGTAGGCGAGCGCCCCGGCGTAAGCGGCACTGTCGGCCACGCGTTGATCGGTCGTTCTCGCCAGATAGGCCGTGCCGAGATCGACCGCGACCGCCGCCAGGCCGGCGAGCATGGCGATGACCGCGGCGCCCACCACCGCGATGCTGGCGCGCCTCCCGCGGGTCGCCCTGGAGCCGGGTTTCCAGACCAGCCGTTTCAGGCCAATCAACGGGGTCCGTCCGGCGTAGCTGTTTCGATCGTCAGGTGGCATGTCTGCCTCGGTCACTTGTGTGTCGCATCGAGTGCCTGGTATCCGGCCAACGCCGCGGCGGCGTCGCCGGGGGAAAGATCGGTGAGCAGCAGCTTTTCCGCTTCGCGTGGGTTGCCTGACAGCGCCAGCGCCATCGCCAGGTCCTGGCGCAGGCGCGGTGCCGCGCCAGGCTGCGATCCTGGGCCGCGCAGTATCTCCACCGACCGGCCGGCCTGGCCGCTGAGCGACAGCGACAGCGCCAGATTGACCGATGCCGCACGGTCGTTCGGATCGAGGCCCAGGAGTTTTCCGTAGATCGCTTGCGCCGCGTCATGGCGTCCCTGCAGGTCGAGCGCCACGCCAAGATCATTCAGCGCCGTCGCATCGTTGGGCTCGCCGGCCAGCAACTTCGTGAAGCTGTGTTCCGCGTCTACCGCGCTGCCGCGCGACAACTCCAGCCGGCCGAGGCCGAGCAGCGCCACCGCCGCCGCTGGATCAACCGCCAGCGCGCGCCGCCAGGCCTCCATCGCCGCGTCAGGCTGGTTCAGTTGTTCCAGCGCCGTGCCCTGGCGCTCCAGCGCAGCGACGTCGCGTGGGTTTGACTGCAGCATCGATCGCGTGATGTTCAGCGCGGTATCCGGCATGCCGCCGCTCAAAGCGGCGTCGGCGACATCGACGCCGGCCGTACCACCGCGCACATCCGGCGACCGAGGCGAGGAACATGCGGCGAGCAGCAGCACGGCAATCCAGCCGCCATTGATCGTTGTCATCCGGGTCATCATCGCATCACCTGTTTTGGGTGGGTTCGTCATCCCCGCAACGTCCGGTAGACGTCGACCATCGCCGGACCGGCGACGATCAGGAACACGCATGGGAGGATGAAAATGATCATCGGCAGGGTCAGCAGCACCGGCAGCCGCCCGGCTTTGGATTCGAATCTCGCCAGCATCTCCTGCCGCTGCTCGGCCGACAGCGTACGCAGCGCCACGGTAAGCGGCGTGCCATACTGAATGGACTGGATCAGCATCGCGGACAGGCGGCGCGCGTTCTCAAGCCCAGTACGCTTGCCAAAGTTGACGAGTGCCACCCTGGTGTCGGCGTTGACCTGCATTTCATGCGCGGTCCGGGTCAGCTCCTCGGCCACCACGGGATGGGCGTGATGGATCTCGATGCCGACCCGTTCGACACTCGCCTCCAGACCAAGGCCTGCTTGTCCACATATCACCATCATGTCCATGGCGTCAGGCATGCCGGCTTCGAGCGCACGCAGGTAGCGCTTGCGCAGTTGCCGCACGACCATGTCGGGCGCCAGCAGCCCGATGGTGCCGGCCACGGCCAGGAACGCGCCCGGCCAGGGCAGGTTGACGCGCGGCAGTGCTTCCACGACCAGCGTCGTCAGTGGCAGCCCGACGACCAGCAGCAGCTTCGCACCGACGAACAGCTCCAGACCATGCGCGCCGCGGAAACCCGCGACCTGCAACGTCTGGCGCAACTCCTCCAGCGTCTTGGTGGGCAGGACGCCACTGCGGGCGATGGTTTCGCCGATCGTCGTGATGATGCGCAGTATCGGCGGCAGACCCTCCCCCGATTCAGTTTCGACCGAACCGGCGCCATGCCGCACCATGCGCAGCCGCGCCGACAGCCGATCGGCACGGCCCATGTCCCGCCAGAGCAACGTCGACAGGCAAAGCACCAGGGCCAGCCCGCCGGTCAGCACCAGAGGCAACCAAGGGATCGTGGCCGGGATCACGACAATGCCTTGCGGATCATGCCGCGCATCACCAGCAGCCCGCTGCCCAGCATTACGATCGCGGCGATCAGCATTTTTTGACAGCCGGGGTCGGTGAACAGGCGGCCCATATACCGCGGGTTCAACACCGCCAGCGCACCGCCGGAGAGGAACGGCAGCGAGGCGAGAATCATGATCGAGGTCTTCGCCTCCGCCGCCAGCGCGAGGCCACGCGCCTTCAGCGCCAGGCGGCGCCGCATCACGTCGGCGAGCCCCTCCAGCGCCTCGGACAATCCGCCTCCGGTTCGGCTTTGCAGCGCGAGCGCGGTCGCGAAGAAGCGGTATTCCGGCAGCTTGTTGCGCTCCGCCATCTCGCGCAGCGCGTCCTCCAGTGTGACACCGATCGAGACCCGATCGTAGAGCAAGCCGAACTCCGGCCCGGTTGGCGGCATCGCCTCACGCGCCACGGTGTGGATGCCCTCGCTCAACGGGATGCCGACGCGCACCGCGCGAACGATCATCGCCAAGGCGTCGGGGAACTGCGCATAGAGCGCGTCGCGCCGGCGCTGCTCGCTCCAATGGAATGCGAAACGACTGAGCATTACCCACAGCACCGGCACGATCAGCAGCGACCATGTCCCGAAGAAGATGTGCAGCATCTCGGCGACCGCGCGCGCGAGCACCAGGGCGATGCTCAGCACCAGCCACCAACGCAACGAATAATGCTCGGCGTGAGTTGGATCATAGCCGAACAGCCGCGCCGCCGCCGTGATCAGCGACACCATTCGCACCGATCGGGTGGCCGTGCCGCGTCCCATCACAGCGAGCGGATTGGCCCGCATATACGATCCCACCACCCGCTCCAGCCGCTCCTGGAAGCGTCTTCGCTGCTTCTGCTCCCCCATGATCGCGCTGACGCCAATCGCCACGGCGCTCGACACGCAGATGCCGCCGACCAGCAGTGACACCATGGGGTTCACGTCTCTGGCTCCTCCAGCGCGGAGGTCCAGGCTCGGTCGAGGCCAAAATACGACAGGCGTTGATGGAAGCTTGGCCTGGCGCGGTTGACCCGATAACGGCCGACCAGCCCGCCCGTGAGCGTCTCGCCCTCCACCTGATACGAAAAGATGTCGTTGAGGATGACGGTGTCGCCTTCGAGCCCGCAGACGTCCGTCACCTGCGTCACCCGGCGCTTGCCGTCGCGATGGCGTTCCACCTGAACGATAAGGTCGACCGCGCCGACGAATTGCTGACGGATCGAGCGTGAGGGCAACCCCATATTGCCCATTTGCACCATGTTCTCGATCCGGGTGACCGCGTCCCGGGTCGTATTGGCATGGACGGTGGACATGCTGCCGTCGTGGCCGGTGTTCATGGCCTGCAGCATGTCGAACGCCTCCGAGCCGCGCACCTCGCCGACGATGATACGGTCGGGCCGCATGCGCAGCGCGTTATGGATCAGATCGCGCTGGGTGACCTCGCCGCGCCCCTCCAGGCTGGACGGGCGGGTTTCCATGCGCACGACATGCGGCTGCTGCAATTGTAGTTCCGCGGCGTCCTCGATGGTGATGATGCGCTCGCCATGGTCGATCAGCCGCGACATGGCGTTCATCAGCGTGGTCTTGCCGGAGCCGGTGCCGCCGGAAATCACCACATTCAGCCGGCACCGCCCGGCCACTTCAAGCACCCGCGCGACTGACTGGGTGAGCGAGCCGTAACCGATCAGTTTCGCGAAATCGATCTGCTGGCGGGCGAATTTGCGGATCGAGATATATGGCCCATCCAGCGCCAGCGGCGGGAACACAATGTTGACGCGGGAGCCGTCCTTCAGCCGCGCATCCACCATCGGGCTCGATTCGTCGATGCGTCGGCCGATCGCCGAGGCGATGCGCTGGGAGATATTGGCGACATGCGCGGCGTCCCGGAACCGGATGTCCGACAGCACCACCTTGCCGCTACGCTCGATAAATACCCGGTTTGGTCCGTTGACCATGATGTCGGTGATGCTGTCGTCTTCGAGCAGCGGCTCCAGCGGGCCGAGGCCGAGCATGTCGTCGACCAGTTCACCGGCGAGCTGGTGTTGTTCGCGCGCGTTCAATTGAAAGCGGCGCGCGGTCGCGATCTCCCCCAGCACACGTTCCACTTCCACGACCACCCGGTCGGCGGACATGTTGGCGATGGCGACGGGATCGAGCTGCGCCAGGCACGCCATTCGCAGTTGCGTGGTCGGCCCCGGCTGCTCTGGGGTTTGGGTCTGGACAGGTTCGGCCGGCCTGGGTGCGTCGCGCACCGGCGGCGCCACCGGTTCGATTTGCGTACTGCGCCGGCCAAAGGCGTTGGGCAGGATGCTCATGAACTCAGACCAAGCAATCGGCGCAGCCTGCCGCCGCCGCCTTTCTCCTTAACGGTGCCCGGTGCACTGCTGTCCAGCAGCCGCACGAATGCCACCTCGCGCGCCAACAGCAGGATCCCGCTGCGGAATCCGCCGCGCCCCGCCATCGCGACCTCGCCCAGGCTGGCCGCGAGGCCGACCACCTTGGGCAGGTCAGGGATGACGACGTCGGGCTGCATCTTCAGCCCTTCTTCCAACTGCCGCCGATTGAGACCGCCGGGGAGGTTCTCGCGATTCAATACGAGTACGGCGCGGGCCGCCTGCTTAGGGGCGTTGGGAAGCGCCATCAGGCGTAGCGCGTCACGTACCGAGCCGAGCGTGGGATCCATGACCACGACGCGCTGATGCGCCATCGCCAGCAGGTCGCGATGCAGCGGCAGCGCCGACCACGGCACGTCGATGACCACGAAATTATAGCGCCGTCGCAGCGCGTCCAGCAGCCGCTCCGCCGCGTTCGGCGTGTAGGCGACCGTCTCGGTCAGCTTCTCCTCGCCGGCCAGCACGTGCAGCCGCTGGCTCACTGGCTGTGCCGCGCGCTCGACAAACAGTTCATCGATGCGGTCCGGCGCCTCCAGCACGGTGCGCAGGCCGGGTCCCATCTTGGCGCCGAGCAACATGGCGGTGGTCCCGCGATGCAGATCGGCATCCAGCAGCACGGTGTGCCGGCGTGCCTCGACGCCAAAATGCCAGGCGAGGTTGGCGGCGATGGTGCTGGCCCCGGTGCCACCGCGCGCCCCCGTGACGGTGACGACGCGCCCGCCCGCCACGGCCTCGGCCGCCTGACCGCCTCGCAGGATCAGCGGGCCGAAATAGCGCGCCACCATGTCACGCATCAGCGGCTGATAGAGGTATTCCATCACGCCCAGACCGTGCGTCATCTGGCGGTAGAAATTGAGGTCCTCGCGATCGCCGATCACCAGCACGCGCACGTCGGGCTCAACCACGTCGGACAATTCGCTCAATGCCGACAGCGGCTGGTCCTCGCCGCTGACATCGACGATCAGTACATGCGGCGTGGGCATCTTGTGCAACGCCGCCATGGCCGCGCGCACCGTACCGCGGCGGATCTCGAACCCCCGCGGCACCGCTTCGAGCAGGCCCTCGCGAAGCGCCGTCTCGGTGTCCTGATCGCTGACGAAGGCGATGACGCGCGGCCGGTCCGGACGCTCGCGCTCAGGCGCCGGTGATTCCGCGGTGACGACGGCGTCGGGAGGCATTATTGGCCGGTCCCCGACGATGGTGCGGCCGACGGGGTGGCTGGTGCGGCGGCAGGGGGTGCGCTGCTGACCGGTACGATTTGCGCCAGTCCGCTGTCGGGCAATGATCGGACGTTGCCGCGGCGCAACCGGGTCAGCGCCGCCGCCGACAGGGCGCCGTCAGCGGGACCCGCGGGTGTCGCCAAAACCAGGTCGGACGGCACCGTCACCATGGCTCGAAGATCAGCGTCGTTGGCCCCATTCGGCCGCCAGGCGCCGGCGCGCGAATATGGGTCGATCCGGTCGCAACCGACAAGGCAGAGCAGCACAAGCAGCGCGATCGAACGCGACATCATAATGCCCTCCTCATCGGATCACGAAGCCGGCGTCGCCTGGAATGTGCGGCGCCGCCGCGACCTTCCCGGGGTCACGCGCGCTCTGCCGCAGCAACAGCAGACGCTCCAGATCACTGGGCGGTTTCCAGCCGTCGGTGGGCAACTTCAGTTGGCCCGGACTGGCCACCCCGCTCACCAGGTACGGCGTGACCACGATCACCAGTTCGGTCTCGTTGCGCTGGAACGAGTCGGACCGAAACAGCGCGCCCAGGATGGGCAGTTCGCCGATGCCGGGCAGCGCGTTGCCGACCATCGTTGTGTTGTCCTGCAGCAGCCCGGCGATGGCGAAGCTCTGTCCGCTCGCCAGCTCGACGGTGGTCTCGGCGCGCCGCACGGTCAGTGCGGGCACCTGGATCGTACTGTTGCCGACGCCGAGTTGCACCGCCCCCACCGTGGTCAGCGCACTGACCTCGGGGCGCACCTTCATGTTGATGCGCGCACCGGATATCACGGTCGGCACAAAGGCGAGGCTGACCCCGTACTGTTTGAATTCGATGGTGATCTGATTGTTTTGCTGGGCGACCGGGATCGGAAACTCGCCGCCGACCAGGAAGCTCGCGGTCTCACCGCTCATGGCGGTCAGGTTTGGCTCCGCCAGGACGTGCACCAACTGGTCCTGCGCCATCGCGTCGATGAAGGCGTTGATGTCCAGCGTGTGGCCCGCGGTGGGGAAGTTGTAGCCCAGGCTGGCCGCACTGGCGGCAACCGTCGTGATGGCGAGCGGGTTGGCGGTGACCACGCCGATCGCCGCGTACTTTCCGAGACTGGCCAGATTATTCCAGTTGATGCCGAGTTGGCGGATGACGTTACGGCTCACCTCGGCGATGCGCACCCGCAGGTTCACTTGTTGGCTGCCCAGTACGGCCAGCTCGCTCTCCACCGACTGGCCGGCGGCAACGAACTGGCGCGCGGTCCGCATGGCCACTTCGGCGTCGGCCGCGGTCTGCACCGTCCCGCTGACCACCAACCCATTGGGTTGCGTGATCACGTGCACGTGGCGGCCGGCGATCAGTCTGTCGATCGCGCTCTCCGCCTGCGCGGCGGCGTAGCCGGATGGCCGCACGGTTACGTCGTATTCAGCGATCGCCGCACCACTGTCGTCGATCGCCGCGATCGTGGTGCGGCCCGGCGCGACGCCGAGCACGAACAGCGAGGTCGGTGAGGCTGGCCGCACCTCGGCCACGCGCGGATCGGCGGCGAACACACTCGCCGCCGGGGCGGTCATCACGACGATGCGGCCGGTGCCGGCTTCCAATGCGAGGCCTTGCACATGCGTCGCGCGGAGTGGCGGCCGCGGCGCGGTGCCGGTGGGAGAGGCTGCCGCGGACTCGGATACGGCCATTGGACCGCCGCCGGGCATCGAGTGACCTGGGGACGCGCTCGTGGGAGCGATGGTCGGAGGGAGCGTAGCGCCGGTAATGGTCCGCGCGATCGCGCTGGGCAGGTCGCCAGACTGTGTCGGCTGTGCATGGGCGGCCGAGCCAGGCAACAGACAGATCGCGGGCAACAGAAAAAGACAGACGAACCGTTGACGTCCTGTCATCAGAACCGGAACTCCTTGCCGTCAGTGGTTCCCTGGTAGACCCGCATGATCCGGCCGGCGGTGCGACCCTGATTGAGCGCCGGTGAGACATCCCCGCCCCACGTCGTTTCCGGCCGATATCCTTGGGTATCCGGAAGCGCGTCGGCGGCGCGCACGATGAATGAGAGGTGGCCAAGCCGGGCGGCCAGCGCCACGCGTTCGGCCTGCGCCTCAGTCACCTCCAGCGTTACCGTGTGCGTGGAGCTTTGCTCGGTGCTGTTGCCGGTGGCGCCCTGCATCAGCTGCTGATCGATCGCTATGACACGGACATCGCCCAGTACGGTCTCGGCCGAGGCGCGGCGGGAAGCCGGCAGGGTCTGGTCTTCGGTCACCTGGGTCAGCAACACGTCGACATGGTCACCCGGCCAGATCAGCCCGGCGGTGCCGCTGACCGCGTCGACGCCTACCGTGGTGGCCCGCATCCCCGGCTGCAGAACAGCCGCCAGGAACCCATGATCGCCCGGCCGCAATACGTCCGCGGGCAACAAGACATCCAGTGCCTGCAGGGCGCGGCGGACCATGGAGCCGACCAGTTCGGCCCGTTCCCGCGGTGTATCGGCGCGGGCTCCCGCGGGCACCTCGGACACAAGCGTATCCTGAGGCTGAATGTCGTCGTATTTCAATAGGTTGCCAGCGTGCAACGGATGCGCGGCGACGAGAATCTTGGTGGTGGGCGGCGGCGCGGGGGCGACCGCCACCGAGGCCGTGGCTTGTGAGGGAAGCTGCGAGCCGATCCACACGACGGTACCCAGACCTCCGAGACCGAGCACGATCGCCGCCAACAGTGCAGTGCGCAGGGACATCGCGGGCTACCCGAATGGAACGTAGAGGGTCAGCAAGACGCCCGCGGTGATCGCGCAAGAATAGGGCAGCGACTGACCGCGGCGAATTCGGCGCCGTTCCGCCCGCCAAATACGCGGAACCAGGTTGGCACGGGGAATGGGGTAGGCCCGCGGGGGCCCGACACCGCCAGGCAGCACCCGCGCGAGGGCCAAATAGAGCAATGCCAGCACCCCCCCGGCGATGGCGGTGCTCAGCATGAATTCGGGTAGCGCGGCGGGCGGAACGAGCAACGCACAGGCGCCAAGCAACTTCACGTCGCCGCCGCCAATCCAGCCCCTCCGCCAGCAATACCATGCGGCGGCGAATACCAGGCCGCCGCCGAACAGCGCCTGCGGCAGCCGTCCGTCCAATGTGTTCAGTCCCAATCCAGCTATCGCCACGATCAGCGACACGAGATTGGGGACGGTGCGTACGGCCACGTCGTGCGCCGCGGCGAACAGCAGAGCCGTTGCCGCGGCGATCAGGACCAAAGAATGCAACATGGCGGGATCGGTCACCGGTTTTAGAGACCTTGCCTGAATGTTGTGGCGGCCTCCTTGTCAGGCGGCCGCCGTTGTCGCGATCACAGGGCGGCTGCGATCGCGGTGAATTTTGTGGTGAGCGCGGTACCAAGGGCGGTCACCGAGCCGATAATCCCCACCGCGATGAGACCCGCGATCAGGCCATATTCAAGCGCGGTCACGCCACGTTCGTCCTTGACCAACGCACGGAGGTTGTTGAGGAACGTACACATCTTGAGTGTCCTTGCTGCTTCCGCGCGACGCTGCTGTGGCGCCACGTCGCGAAACTGAATGAAAGTCATGCCTGAGCATTCTGCCGGCCGGCTGACGGACACTTCGCATGGCGGCTCCGTCTGGAGCTTCGGTGGGTTTCTCTGGCCGTTGCCAGGTCTGATCCGCCGCCTCCTTCAATTGGAAAATTTAAACCACGATGGTTAATCAACCGTTAACGACATGAACATTTGTTTACGTGATCCGGATTTTTTCTCATACACGGATATGCAGAAGGCCGGCGTCGCCCGGGCGCGCCCAATCTGACGAGCTCAGACCTTTCGCGGCGCGACTGGCCGGCCGATGCATCTGTTGCCTGACACATGCGTGTTGCGTCGGGGCCACCGCGCGGGATACCGCGACACGGCGGCCGCGATTCACGTCGCCCCAGTGATCCGCGATCGTCACGTTGATCGTGGCCGCGCCGGATTTGCGCATTTACCGTTCCGAGTGGCACGCTCGGGCCTGGTTCGTCGTGCTTCGGTCATGGGTCTGCCTGGCGAACCAATGCTATTTCGCGCGGGTCGCAGCCAACCGGCGCGGCGGCGTACAGCTCACTCCCCGCACGACCTGAGCCGTGCCGCCACCGGGATTCTTGTCGTTTCGATAACGTCAGAAAACAATTGAACCGCGGACACGCCCATATTATTGCGAATGATCAACGGTTTGGGGCGCTCCCCGCACCACGGCCGTGCCAACGGCGCCCCACTTATGTGCGACCCGGCGGTCGAGCGGGGATTCCGTGCTTCCGCGCGAACCGGGCTCGGCGCGTCACTTTTCGCTGCCACCACAGTGTCATTGCTGGCAGAATAACCCGCCGCGGCTAACTTCGGGGAGCCGTGATCCGGCTCGGGACCGGCTGAACCAAAAGGCTGCAACCTGGTGACAGAAACGAACCCGGAGCCGCCGGCACCCGGGAATGACGCTGGATTGACAATCCACTTCTGGGGCGTGCGCGGCAGCCTGCCCACCCCTGGGCTCGCGACGGTGCGCCATGGCGGAAACACGCTGTGTGTCGAGTTGCGCCGCGGTCCGCATCTCCTGATCCTCGACGCCGGCAGTGGGGCAAGGGAGTTTGGCCGTGAACTCGCCGCGTCCGGCGTCCCGTTGGATGCCGATATTCCGCTAAGCCATACACATCTCGATCACATCCGCGGGTTGCCGTTCTTCGCCCCGATGATCGACCCAGCCGCGAAGCTTCGTTTTCGGGGCGGTCACCTTGCCCCGCCGGACGGGATCGCCGAGGCGCTGCCGCGAAGTTGGCGGGCGCCGCTGATGCCCGATCTGGACGCCGCGTTCCGGGCTGAACTCGCGTTTCGGAATTTCACCGCCGGTGACGCGTTGGAGCCGCATCCCGGTTCGCAGGTCGGAACGGTCGCGTTGAACCACCCGGGAAATGCGATTGGATACCGCATCGAATGGGACGGAGCGAGCGTCTGCTACATCACTGACACCGAGCCTCCGGCGCGGGGGCTCGATCAGCGACTGCCGCGGTTCGTAACGGGCTCGTATGTCATGATTTACGATGCCAGCTTTACCGAAGAGGAATACAAATCCCGGGTCGGCTGGGGGCATTCGACCTGGCGGGCGGCGGCGGACCTCGCCGACGCGGCGGCGATCGGACAATTGGTGCTGTTCCACCATGATCCGGGTCATGACGACACGACGATGGATACGATCGCGCGGGCCATCGTGGCGCGACGCCCAGGATCATTGACCGCGATGGAGGGCATGCGGCTCGAGGTGCGGGGGCGAGACCGGTCTGCACACAACGCATGACTTCCATTCAGGAAACGACCTTGCGACCCCAACACTCGCGGCCTGGGCGGTCGCGTCCCGCCACCGGGTGCGGTAAGCTCGTGGCCCGAGAGGATCAGATCATATGCTGTTGCAACACCAGACCTGGCAGGAGGTCGAAGAATACCTTGGGCGTTCCAAGGGCATCATCCTGCCCATTGGCTCCACGGAACAGCACGGGCCGAACGGGTTGATCGGTACCGACGCGATCTGCGCCGAGGTCATTGCCCGCGGCGTGGGTGAGGCCGCGGGTGCGATGGTCGGTCCGACGATCGGTGTCGGCGTCGCGGTCCACCACATGGATTTCGCCGGCACCATGACCGTCAGACCGTCGACCTTGATCGCGATCATTCACGATTACGTGCTGTCCCTCGCGCGGCACGGGTTCCGCCGGTTCTTTTTCATCAACGGGCATGGCGGAAATATCGCGACGATCCAGGCTTCGTTCTCCGAGATCTACGCCGCCTTCGAGGGGGTCTTCGATCAGCGGCGAAACGATGAGTTGAGATGCAGGCTGGCCAATTGGTGGGACGGCCGCGCGATGCACGAACTGGCCAAGGAGGTGTTCGGGGATAATGAGGGCAGCCACGCCACCGCCAGCGAAGTCGCGCTGACCCAATTCGCTCTCCCGGACACGATAAAGCACGTGACGCTCGATCCACCGCGCGCGCCGTCCGGCCGATTTCATGGCCCCGCCGACTACCGGCGGCGATTTCCGGACGGCCGTATCGGCTCCAACCCTGGGCTTGCCACTCCGGACAAGGGCCAACGTTTCCACGACACCGCCATAGCGGAACTGGCGAAAACCTATGCGGCGTTTTTAGGGGAAAACGCGTAACGAACGCTCGGCTGCCGGCGAAAACAGCGGCGGCGACCGTTGGCCGCGTTCCGCTCGCCGTGCCGGCGCGGACGCAACCGGCACGCCTGACGCCACTAATACCCGCCGCGGTAACGGCGCGGGATCGCCACGTTCGCCAGCCCCGTCAGGCCCAGAGTCGTCCCCATCAGGATGAACGCCAACGCCGCCGCGAACGGCCAGTTGTTGTCGCCGGAGAAAGCCCAGTACAGCAGCGGCGCCATCATCTGAAACCGCGGCCCACCGAGAAGCACGGGCGTGGCGAAGGCGTTCATGCACAGAATGAAGCAGAGCACCGCGGCGATCAGCACGCCCGGCAGAGCCAGCGGAAACACGATGCGCCAGAACGCCCGCGACGGCGCCGCGCCCAGGGAGGAAGCGGCTTCTTCCAACTGCGGATCGATCCCCTCGAACACGCTCTGCAAGGTCAGCACGGTGAAGGGCAGGTTGATCGCGATAATACCCAGGATGACCGCCGGCTCGGTGTACATCAGGTTGATCGGCGACGTGCCGAACAGACCGCGGGACACGATGTCCAGCATGCCGCCGCGGCTGAACAGGATCATCCAGCCGGCGGTACGCGTGGTCGAGCCGATGAACAGCGGCAGCACCGTCAACACGACCAGCAACGGCTTCCGGCGTCCGGTGGCGCGTGCCAACCGCCAGGCCATCGGCAGGCCGCACGCCAGGCACGCCACCGTCACGATGACCGAGACGCGGATCGTCGTGTACAGCACACCTCGATAGAACGGATCGACGAAGAAACGAAGATAGTTCTCCGGAGTCACCGCCGCGATCATCATCTCCGACGGATCGAAATGGTTCAGGCTGTCGCGCAGCATGAAGCCGAGCGGCACCACCAGTGTCAGCAGCATCAGCAAACTGGCGGGGCCGAGCAGCGAAATCGCGGCCCCGGCCTCCCGCCGGCGCGCCGCTAACTGTGCTGGATGTTCTTGAGCCACCAATCGTTCAGCTCCGACATCGATTTGCTGATCACCGAATAATCGGGCGTGACCAGTTTGGGTTTCGGGTCCGGGAACGCCAGTTGGTCGCCGACGTCCCCGCTCAGCGGCGCATCGTCGACCGTGGGCAGATAGCCCATATGCGCGGCGAAACCTTGCTGCGCCGACGGTTCCAGCAGCGCATTCATGTACTTGAACGCGGCCGCCTTGTTCGGCGCGTTCTTCGGCACCACCATGCCGGAGACGTAAAGGATCGCACCTTCGCTGGGGAACTGCCCTTTCACCGGGAAGCCGGCGTTGTGCCACATGAAGCTGCGCGCCAGCCAGATCACGCCGACATCGATCTCCCCCGACTTGAAAGCGGGCGCCAGAGCGTCCGTTTCCGCATACAGCCGCAGCCCATTGGCGTTCAGCTTCAGCATGAACGCCTTCGCCTTATCGAAGTCGGTGGTAGTGCCGCTCTCCAGCAGGCTGGCGCCCATCATCACCCAGGGCGCCACGGTGCTGACCATCCCGACCTTGCCCTTCCATTTCGGGTCCAGCAAATCAGCGAAGCTTTTCGGCGGATCGGTCACCGTCCCTGGGTTATAAACAATCACCTGGGCGCTGTAGATGTGCGGCACGAAGGCGGCGGCGCGCAGATTGAGCTGCACGTGTTTCAGGTTCGGCACCCTGCTTTCGTCGAGCGGTTCCACCAGGCCGGCCTCGGTCGCGCGGTAGCCGTTCAGCGCGCCAAGGCAGACGATGTCCACCGTGCCGCGCGGCAACGCCTTCTGGGCGGTCATCTTGGCATAGCGCGGCGTTTCATCGCCGACATCCTGGATCACGGTGACGTCGGCCGGCTTCAGGATCGGATCGTCGATGTTCTCCCGCAGCAGCCGGGCGTAGTCACCGCCCCAGGTGCCGACGACGCAGGTCTCCGCCGCGGCGGCGCGGCGCACCAGCAGAGCGGGTGCCGCCAACAAGCCCAGAGCCGCGCGGCGGGACAGGATGGACTTAGGCATGGTTGGTCTCCCTTGTTGAGGTAAAGTGGGCGGTCGCGGCCAGGACCTGGCGGTCGTTGGCGTCGAACAGGAATTCGTCGTCCTGCGACCAGTGCAGCGTCACCCGCGTCCCAGCCGGCTGGCGCGGCGCGGCGTCAGGGCCAAGCCCAGGACCGCGCGCCAGGATGGCGAGGTCCGGGCTGAGGCGCACGACGTGCTCGATGGTGGCGCCGAGCCAACTGCACAGCTCGACCTGGCCTTCGGCACGGGCGCCGCTCTGGCCGGGTGCGCCAAGCCGAATGCTGTCGGGTCGCACCGCGAGGCTCGCCGCGCCGCTTTGCTGATAGCCCGCGGCCAGAGTGATCGCCGGCCCGTCGTTCAACACCAGTCTCGTGCCGGCATCGATCCGGCCGCGCACAACATTGCTGCCACCGATGAAGCGGGCGACGAAAGGATTGGCCGGGCGCAGATGCAGAGCCTCGGGCGGACCGATCTGTTGCACCTTGCCGTCATGCATCAGTACCAGCCGGTCGGCGAGAGCCATCGCTTCAGTCTGGTCATGCGTCACCATGATCGTGGTGATGCCGCGCCCCTGCTGCAGCAGGCGGATCTCACGCGCCATGTCCTGGCGCAAAGCGGCGTCCAGGTTGGACAGCGGCTCATCCAGCAGCAGCACGCGCGGATGGATCGCCAGCGCGCGGGCCAGCGCGACCCGCTGCTGCTGACCGCCGGACAACTGACGCGGCAGCCGTTGGGAAAAATCCTCGAGCCGGACCAGCCGCAGCATCTCCTGAACCCGGGCGTTGGTCGCGGCCAGGCCGGTGCGCCGCATCTCCAGCCCAAAGGCGATGTTACGCGCCACGCTGAGATGCGGAAACAGCGCGTAGCTCTGGAACACGATGCCCATATCGCGCTTGTGCGGCGGCAGGCCGATGATGCTGCTGTCGTCGAGGCGGATATCGCCTTCGTCTGGCGACAGGAACCCGGCGATCAGCCGCAGTGTCGTGGTCTTGCCGCAGCCGGATGGGCCGAGCAGCACGACCAACTCACCAGGGGTGACCTCCAGGCTGACATCGTCCACCGCGGCATGGGTGCCGAAGCGCCTGGTCAGGTTTCGCAGTGACAGCGACGAGGCGTCCGGGTTCGTCGCGATCATTGGACGACGCGGCCCAGTCGGACGAAGCGGTCGAGGACGAGGAGGAGCACGGCGATGCCGGCGGTCTGCGCCACCGCCACCGCGGCGACCATCGGATCGATATGGTATTCAAGATATTGCAGCACCGCGACCGGCAATGTCGTCACTCCTGGGCTGCTCAGGAACAGCGCCAGCTCGAGGTTCTCGAACGAGATGACGAAGGCGAACAGCGCGCCGGCGATAATGCCCGGACGCATCGCGGGCAGGGTGACTCGCCAGATGACCCGCAGCGGATGGGCGCCGAGGCTGGCGGCGGCTTCCTCGGCGGTGCGGTCGTGCGTGGCCAGGCTGGCGAGGCACAGCCGCACCACCCAGGGCGTGGTGATCATCACGTGCGCCAGGATCAATCCGGTGAGCGAGCCGGTCAGCGCCGAGCCGGCGTTGGTGTCGATGGCGACCAGGACGATGTAGACAGCGAGGCCGAGAGCGATGCCGGGCACGGTGATCGGCGCGAGCAACAACGTGCTGATCAGCGTTTTGCCGCGGAAGGTGTGGCGGGAGAGGCCGATGCCGGCGGGCACGCCCAGAAGGAGGCTGAGGATGACGGCGGTGATGCCGAGTTGCAGGCTTGTCCAGATCGGCGCGCCGAATGTCTTGGGGATCTGGGCGTACCAGTCGAACGTATAAGCGTGCGGCGGGAACAGGATCAGCTTTTCGTCGAACACGCTGAGGTACAGCGTCAGCACGAGCGGCACGCCGATCAGCGCGACGCCCAGAGCCACCAGCAGCGATACCGCCGCGTGCTCCACACGCGCCAGAGCGTCCGTCATCATTGGTCCAGTTCGGAAGACTCCCGAGGGGAGGATTCCGTGTGGGGTGGGGGGAGTCAATGAGGAGGTAGTGGAGAGGATCAAAATAATGGGAATTGGCTCTTCCGCGGGACCAGGTTACGCAAGTGCGAGATAATCCGCCGGAGACCGGATCGAAATCCCGCGCCAGGGATGCATCGAGAGCAAGTGGCGCGCGTCGCTGCCCACGATGACATCCGCGTTGCCGGTCGCGGCCAGCGTCAGGTATTTGTCGTTCTTTGGGTCCCCGTATTCCCGCACGCCTTCGACCGGCTCCACGCGTTCGGCGGCGAAAATCCCGGGGTCGAGAATGAGTTGACGCCGCTCGCCGGAGACGAAACGATCAAACTTCCGGGTGGTGGGCCAGTTTGAAGGTCCGCAATGGGTGGAAACCGGACGTAGGTCGCCGGTCCGTCACCGGCGGCTTCGCGCCCAT
>ODAK010001155.1_pt1 | contig 29387 bp, 24 predicted proteins | sample 1539591 | NCBI WGS metagenome assembly ODAK01 (sample SAMEA3539303, study PRJEB22396) | soil metagenome | biome: tundra; feature: field; material: soil | place: USA | collected 2010-05 | depth 0.15 m
AGCCTTGCTGGAGCGCCGACAGACTCGCCACATCCCGTTGGGCCGCCTCAAACTGTTTCTTCCAAGTCCAGAAGTTGCTTCGGCAGATCTCGGCGTATGTATTTTCGAGCATGGCCGTATATGGAGAGGTAATCGATTCGTTGCCGGGGCCCAGATGGTGGTAGAGTGCAACGGCGGGGCGATAATCTACCGGCGGGGCTGTCATAGGCATGGTCAGTATTTCTTCCTTTCCCCGAACAGCTTCTTTGCTTCCTCGGTTAAGCTGCCCTCGAAGAATTGATTCTTACGTGCCCGCAACTCTTCAAGTAACGTCCAGATCTCGCCTTCATCAATCACATCCGAAATTTCTTTGAACACATCAAGGTCGAGAATAACCGAGCTTGTATCGGGCGCCACCGGCGCAACAGCAGCCTGTCTCAGCACCAGCATCCCAGCGAACTCTGGCTGCGGGAAATGCAACTCCATAAAGAAACCGCTAATCCCCTGAGGCAGGTCTGGCGAGACTTCAGGCGTTGTCCTGAAGTAGTCCTTATAGTCGACCCGCGCCGCGGGTATGTCGATCTGATTTATAAACCGAACGGCGACTCTCGATATTCTGATCGGCTCGGTTGATTGCCGATAAATGCCCCACAAGCGCTCGGCCTCATCGCGCAACTGGGTCCAGTTGACGTACGGCCGTAGCCTGCTGAATGTGAATCCATCAGTCCGTGCCTGAAAAATCTGCTTCGAATCTGAACTCGAAAACGCAAACACGGTCTGAGTCTGAGATGCACTTGCACCAACTGCGTCCCCGGCAGAGATTTCCCCAACTAGAAACATCCGCTTCTGCTTCCTCGGATAATTGTTAGCAACCCGCTCGTGGAGTCCCTCCAAAATGGCGAGAGTGACGGATGGAGGATTCTCCACACGGATATCAATCAGGGCTTCAGTAATTGGCGCGTGCTCGTATTGAATAGCCATGCCGTCGAGAACCTGCAAACCTCCCCATCTTCAGAATACTAGACAAACAAAGACAAACGAACATGTTTCGAGGGCCCGCCTTTCCGAATTGGCAAAAGCTGCTGGCCTGACCCAAATCAGAACAACTCCGGCCTCGCCGTTTTGGGCACAATTCGGGCACAAATGAAAATGGCTTCCGTATCTTATTGATACGAAAGCCAGTTATTTGGTGAGGAGAGGGGGAATTGAACCCCCACGAGATTTGCTCCCGCTACAACCCCAAGCGTAAGCGAGGGGAAATCCTGACCTTTGCGAGACGTCCGGTGCTATAAGCTCGAAACAGAATGAAGGTTTACGAAGTCGTAAAAGGCAGCACCACCCTCGACGGCCTGCGCCAATCCGAACGCACCGAACCCCGCCCAGGCCCCCACGAAGTTTTGATTCGCGTGCGCGCCACGTCCATCAACTACCGCGATCACATGGTCGTAACAGGCAAGTATTTCGGCGGCGCCGTCGAACGCGATACCGTCCCGCTCTCCGACGGCGCAGGCGAAGTAGTCTCCGTTGGCCCCGCCGTGACCCGCTTTAAGAAAGGCGACCGCGTCATCGGCACCTTCTTTCAAACCTGGATCGACGGCCCTCGCACGAAATTCTCCCCCGCGCTCGGCGTTCCTCTCGACGGCACATTGTCCGAGTACATCGCGCTGCACGAAGATGGCGTCGTCGCCATGCCGCCCAGCTTATCTTTCGAAGAAGCGGCAACCCTGCCTTGCGCCGGCGTGACCGCCTGGAGCGCGCTCATGGTTCTCGGAACCCGAATCAAACCCGGCGACACCGTACTCTGCCTCGGCACCGGCGGCGTTTCGACGCAGGCCATGCAGTTGGCGAAAGCTGCCGGCGCCCGCGTGATCATCACCTCCTCCAGCGACGAAAAGCTCGCGCAGGCCCGCCAGTTGGGTGCCTGGGAAGGCATCAACTACAAATCGCACCCGGAATGGCAAAAGGAAGTCGCGCGGCTCACCGAGGGTCGCGGCGTCGATTGCGTCATCGAAGTCGGCGGCGTCGGCACCCTGGCGCGTTCCTATGAGGCCATCGGCTTCGGCGGGAAAATCGCTCTGATCGGCTTCCTTGGCGGCTTCGCCGGCGAACAGAATCCGTACAATCTCATGATGAAAGGCGGCAGCCTTCACGGCATCGGCGTCGGCAGCACCGCGATGTTTGAAGACATGAATCGCGCGATCGAGGCAAATCGGATCACGCCTGTCGTCGGTAAAGTCTTCCCGTTCGAAGAAGCGCCTGAAGCCTTCCGGCAATTCGCCGCGGGCGATTTCTTCGGCAAGATTGTGATCACCGTCTGACCCGCGCGACAATCGACGTCAGTGTTTGAAAAGGTTCTGATCGCCAATCGCGGCGAGATCGCGCTGCGGGTCATACGCACCCTGCGCGAAATGGGCATCCGTTCGGTTGCCGTGTATTCGGACGCGGACCGTGCGGCGCTGCACGTTCGCAAAGCCGATGAGGCCGCCCACATCGGCCCGTCGCCGTCTTCAGAGAGTTACCTCAACATCGAACGCATCCTCGACGCCGCCCGCCGTCAGGGCGCCCAGGCCATCCACCCCGGCTACGGTTTTCTCAGCGAAAACGCGCGTTTCGCCCAGGCATGCGAGGACGCCGGCTTCGTTTTCATCGGTCCTTCTGCTCAATCCATCGCGCTCATGGGGTCCAAGACGGAAGCCCGCCGGGTCGCGAAAGAGGGGGGCGCCCCGATCGTCCCCGGAACTGAATCCGGCCTCACGTCGTCGGATGAAGCCACCGCCTTCGCCCGTGAAGCAGGCTTTCCAGTCATACTGAAAGCCGTCGCCGGAGGCGGAGGGAAAGGCATGCGCCGGGTAGATAGGGCCGAAGACCTCGCGTCCGCGTTCGAAGCTGCCTCAAGCGAAGCCGGGCGCGCTTTCGGAGACGGCCGGATCTACGTCGAGAAACTCATCGAAAACGCGCGTCATATTGAAATTCAGGTCTTCGGCGATAAACACGGCAACATGGTTCATCTGGGCGAGCGCGAGTGTTCGGTGCAGCGTCGCCATCAGAAAGTGATTGAGGAATCGCCTTCCGCTCTGGTCTCCTCGATACCCGGCCTGCGCGACCGTATGGGAGCGGCCGCCATTCGCGCCGCGCGCGCGGCCGGCTACTTCAACGCCGGAACCGTCGAGTTTTTGGTGGACGGCTCTTTGAACAACCCAGGCGACTTCTACTTCCTGGAAATGAACACCCGGCTGCAGGTGGAGCATCCCGTAACCGAACTCGTCACCGGTCTCGACCTCGTCCGCCTGCAACTCGAAATCGCGGCTGGCGGACACCTGCCCTTCACGCAGGATGACGTCGCGCTGCGCGGCTCCGCCATCGAATGCCGCATCTATGCCGAAGATCCCGCCAACAACTTCTTTCCATCTCCTGGCAAGATCACGCAGCTCGCGGAACCTTCGGGACCTGGCGTGCGCCTCGATTCCGGAATCTACCCCGGCTGGACCGTGCCGCTCGACTATGACCCGATGCTTGCCAAACTGATCGTCTGGGCTGACAACCGGGAGCACGCGATCGAACGCATGTTGCGTGCCCTCGGCGAATATCACGTAGGCGGAATCCGCACGAACATTGCCCTGTTTCGTCTGATCCTGAACGACCCCGCGTTTCGGAAGGCCGACTTGCACACCGGCTATCTCGACGCGCTCCTGCAATCGCCTTTCGAATTGAATCCACCGCCGCCTGCGGAACTCGCCGCGATTGCCGCAGCAGTCGTCAAACCGCCTGAGCCGGATTTGCCAACGCAGGCGAAGTCCGTGTGGCTAACGCACGGTCGAGGGGAGTTATTGCGATGAACATCGTCGAAGTGGAGCCCGGTGTCTATTCGGTCATTCAGAACGGAAACTCTTGGGAAGTCCGGGTCAGCGGCAACGAGATAACCATCGGCGACCACCGCCTCTTCCACGAACCGGACGACCCCCGCCAATGGAAGCGTTCCGGCCGCTCCGCGGACGCCCATGGCCACGTCTCGATGAAAGCCGCGATGCCGGGCAAGGTTGTCCGCGTTCTGGTTGCGGCCGGCGACGAAGTCACAGCCGGGCAGGGCATCATGGTGGTCGAGGCCATGAAGATGCAAAACGAACTGAAAGCCCCCCGTGCAGGCAAAGTGACCTCGGTCACCGTGAAAGAAAACGACAGCGTCAATGCGGGCGCCGTCCTGGCGTCAATCGAATGACCGGAATGGTTCTCCTGGCAGGTGTTAAGTGGGGCAGGCCCCCCGGCCTGCGCGGGACGCCCACGTCCCGCTGCTTCTATGCCTGAATTCGACGTAGTTGGCGTAGGCCTGAACGCGACCGATACTGTTTTGGTGGTTCCGCGCTTCCCGTCTTACGGTGGCAAAGTTCCCTTTACCCGCGAGTTCTACTCGGTCGGCGGCCAGGTTGCGACAGCAGTAGTGACTTGCGCGCGCCTCGGCCTCCGGGCGAAATACATTGGGACCGTCGGAGATGACGAGCGCGGACGCATCCAGCTCGAAAGCCTGCGCTCCTCCGGCATTGATATCCAGCACGTCCAGCAACGGAAGAATTGCCCGAACCAGGCGGCCTACATCATAGTGGACGAATCGACGGGCGAAAGGACCATTTTCTGGAGCCGCCCCGACTGCCTCGCGATTTCACCGGCCGAGATCGCTCAGGAACAGATCACCTGCGCGCGTCTTCTCCACATCGATGGCCATGACACCGCAGCTGTCGAACACGCCGCCCGTATCGCCGGCGGCCACGGAATCCCGGTAACCTGCGACGTCGATACGATTTACCCCGGCTTTGAGCGCGTCCTCCCTCTGGTCGACTACTTGATCGCCAGCGCCGAGTTTCCATTCCGCTGGACCGGCCTCACGGATCCCTTCGCCGCGCTGATTTCGATCCAGCAGACTGCCGGAACCCGCCTCACCGCGATGACCCTGGGTTCGTTTGGCGCGCTCGCGTACACCGAAGGCCGGTTCCACTACTCCCCCGGGTTCGCGGTCAACTGTCTCGACACCACCGGCGCGGGCGACGTGTTCCACGGCGCATTCTGTTATTCTGTTTTGCAGCAGATGCCCCTTGCAAAAGCGCTTGAGTTTTCCAACGCAATGGCGGCTTTGAATTGCACTGCGGAGGGCGCCCGCGGACATATCGCTTCCCGCGAAGAGGCTTTGCGCCTGATCGGCTCGGCGCCGCCCAGGCTCGCCGATCCCACGATCGTCGCGGGGTTGTCGGCGCGCTGAATGTTTCCGCTTCGAGACGACCGCCCCACGGATACCGCCCCGGTCGTTACCACCCTCCTGATTGCCGCCTGTGCCCTGGTTTTCTTCTACGAGTTGTCGCTCGAAGAATATTCACGCGACTACTTCATCACTCGGTACGGCCTGATCCCCGCCCACTTCCGGCCGTTCACGCTCGTTTCTTCGATGTTTCTCCACGGCGGCTGGAGCCATATCATCGGCAACATGCTGTTTCTATGGGCTTTCGGCAAGAGTCTGGAAGACGCGATGGGCCATACGAAGTTTCTGGGTTTCTACATGATCTGCGGCATCGCCGCCGGTATTGCGCATGTTTTCTTCAACGCCGACACCACCCTTCCTACAGTGGGCGCCAGTGGCGCGATTGCCGGAGTGATGGGGGCCTATCTTGTAAAATTTCCGCGCGCCCGCATTCACACCCTGATCTTCCTGTTCATCTTTGTGACGACGACCGATATTCCTGCGGCTTTCATCCTGGTTTACTGGTTCGTGACCCAGCTCTTCAGCGAATACGGCTCGATCACATCTACCCAGGTCACTGTCGGCGGGGTGGCATATGCCGCTCATATCGGCGGCTTTATCACCGGAATGATTCTGGTACATTTCATGGGCGTCCGGACGCGCTTCTTTCCCCGGCGTGATATCTACTGGTAGAGCTATCTACTGGTAAACATGACCGACCTGCTGGCGATTGCCGCCCATCCCGATGACGTGGAACAAACCTGCGGAGGTACCTTGCTCCGAATGGCTGACGCGGGATACCGCACCGCCATCATCGACCTGACCGCTGGAGACATGGGTACACGCGGCACGCCTGAAATTCGGGTGGCCGAATCCACCGAAGCAGGCTGGCTGCTCAAGGTGTCGCACCGCGAAAACCTCCATTTCCCCGACGCCCGCCTTGAGAATTCCATGGCAGGGAGGATGACTTTGGCGCAGCGTCTGCGTGAACTGCGGCCCAGAACCGTGATCCTGCCTTACTGGGAAGGCAGACACCCGGACCATTATCGAACCGCGGAGATCGGCTACGAGGCTTGCTTCCTCGCCGGGCTGAGAAAGCTTGATCAATACACCGAACCGCACCGGCCGTTCAAAATCATCTATTCTTCGCTCTACGCCAACGTAACTCCTTCCTTTGTAGTTGATATTTCGCAGCAGTTTGAACGGCGTATGGAGTCACTATTGGCATACCGGTCGCAATACGGCCAAGTGACTGAAGGTGCGACCCTTTTTCCTGACGAGGCGGAGATTCGCGATCGGCTTTCCGCCACCGCGCGCTTCTATGGGAACCTCATCGGAGTCAAGTACGGCGAGCCCTTCGTTGTGAAAGAAACGATGCGGGTCGACGACGTCGTTTCGCTCCAGGTGCGGAGTCTATAGGAATTCAGTTTGATAATCTTATCTTTAAAAAGCAGATTTCTAAGATTTATCTGATGCAAAAAAATGTTAACCAGTGTACGATCTATGGGTATACGGTACTGTTTGTACTGTGCTTTTATACTCTAGGAGACTCCAATGGCCAGAAAAGTCATTTTCGCATTATTACTCGCGGTTCAGTTCTCGGTTATCGCCAACACGGCATCAGCTTACATCCCGCCAAGTTGCTTCCCCTGCAGCCAAGTAAAATAGGTTTCGCTGTATCGCGCTAGAGGGGAGTGCTAGACTTCGAAATCTGGTACTCCGTCTATGCGATTGGATCTTTGGGAGCATGGCGTCAACCTTTTTGTGATCGCTTGCCATGGCATTTTGCTATGGCGTCTATGGTCACAGAAACTGGCGGGGGTATATCTTTTCTTAACAATATACTTGGCCGGTGAGGTCCTCCAGGGTCTTTGTCTTTACCCCGTAAAACTACAGTCCACACTTTACGGCTGGATTTACCTCAGTTCAACCCCCATCCTTTGGATACTCGCCTACCTGATCGTTCTTGAACTCTATCGTCTTATATTCGAAGACTATCCCGGAATTTCCAGTGTCGGACGCAAAGCGGTAAGCTGGTGCCTCGGTCTGGCTATTCTCATCTCAATCCTCTACGCAATCCCCGATTTGAGAAACACCACGGGTCCCTTCCCCGTCCTTCGTGTCTATTACATCCTGGAGCGTTCCACCGTGCTGGGGCTGCTGTTGTTTCTCGTTCTGATTCAGGTATTTCTGGTTCGTTACCGATTGCGCTTGTCTCCAAACCGAATGATCTATGCCACTGGTTACGCCATCTATTTCGGCATCGCGGTTGCCCAGGACGTGGTATTCACCTCGCTGGGTCTTCGAGTGGTAGATGCCGTGGGTTTGTGGACCAACGTGGCTGCCGGTTCACTATTGCTGACAGGCGCAGCTCTTCTGTCGAACAAAGGGGAAATTCGGGCGCAGTTGGAAACGGTCGACTCCGGTTCCGATCGCGCGCGGCTGCAGGAGCAATTGACCGACATCAACCGCCTGCTTTCCCGGGCGGCCCGCGGCGGCCACTAGCGGTTATCATTCGTTAGCGTTCACTTTGGTAACGTCTTACAGTATTGCGCCTCGGTCCCGAGCCGGTATACCGTATTCCTAACGTGAAACCAAGCGACCGAGGCGTTATCGATGATAATTAGCCTGATAGTAGTTCTTCTTCTGATAGCAGCTGTTGGTCTGCTTACGCGGTTTGCTCCGCAGCCCGATGGCACCGATACGTGCTTTGGGTCAGATTCTTTGTTCCTTAAAAACTTCTCGCTCACAAGTTACAAGCCCATGTTGCGGCTTGCCTCGCAATTGGATCGAAAATTCCTGACCGCCACGCACGGTGACAAGCTCGCCACCTGCTACCGCGGGATTCAGCGCGATCTGCTGCGCGAATATCTGCGAGACGCTTCAAGAGATTTCAACAGGCTCTACGCCATCGCCACAGCCAAAGCCGTTCGGGCCACCAGTGACCCCGGCGACCTTTCCATGGCTTTGTTTGAACAGCAGATGACTTTCATTCTTTCGGTATGGGGAATCGAAGCCAGGCTGCTCTTTGACGGCTGGCTGCCATTTGGCGTCGATCTGAAGCCGCTGATCGCCCACCTCGAAAGCCTGGCGCAACAGACCCGCGACATCGCCCGGCCGCAATACAGCTACACCGCCGGCTGATTGGGCCGGTTTCACTTCAACACTTTCGCGATATGTGATCGCCCGCAATCGGGGATAATCGTGTGAAGCGTTGTGAAGACCAGCAGTTTACCCGGAAGTTTCGGATCCCCTACCGCCCGTTTGCTTACGGGCCTCACGATAACGCTTGCCGTGGTGGCAGCGTTCTGCTTCTACTCCCTGCACCAGATCGCGGGCCTGCGCGATCTGCAGAACCAGACGATCGAAAGAAACCGTAAAGATTCACTGCAGCTGCTCCGCACCCAGAACGACCTCAGCGCCCTCGGCCTCGACATGCGCGACATGCTGAGCGGGGACGAACCTTATCCTCTCTACGCTTACTCGTCCCAGTTCGAACGTATCCGGAAGGACATCAACGATGCGGTCCGTCTCGAAGCCGATCTGACCTCCTTCGTCAACAGCCCCGAAAGGCAGGCCTCGTTTCGTCGCGGCCTGTCGCAATTCTGGATTTCAGCGGATCAGATGTTCAGTCTCGCCACACAGGGAAAAGAAGCCCAGGCGCGCGCCCTCATCGAGAATTCCCTCGAGCCGCAGCAGGCCAGCCTGATGACTGCGGTTTCCCGCCTTCTGGTTGAAAATAATGAGACCCAACAGAAAACGGCAGCACGTGTCGGTGCCATCTATGACCGGGTGGAAAGCCAGATCTACTGGTTGTTTGCGGCGGCCCTTGGCGCCATCGCTTTCACGAGCCTAATGCTGATCCGTGCGAATCGGACGATTTTCCGTGAAATAGAACAGCTCTCCGAGCAACGAAGTGGTTTGGCCAGGAAACTCATTACGATGCAGGAAGAGATGTTCCGGTCGATTTCGCGGGAACTGCACGACGAATTCGGCCAGATGCTCACGGCTATCGGCACTATGCTGAGCCGAGCCCGGCGCCAGCATTGTCCTCCAGAACTGGCGACAGATCTGGACGAGATCCGAGCGATCGCGCAGGACGCACTCGACAAGACCCGCAGTCTGACTCAAACACTACATCCGTCGATTCTTGACGACGGCGGTCTCGAAGAAGCAATCGACTGGTATCTCTCGGTTTTCGAAAAGCAGACCGGGATTCACGTCGAACTGGAAAAATCCGGCGTTAGCCGGGAAATCGAACGCGAACTGGGTGACGAAATGCCGATCCATGTGTATCGGGTCATGCAGGAATCACTGAATAACCTGGCGCGGCATTCGCGATCGATTTCGGCTTGGGTCCGGGTTCGTTTTTCCGCCGACCTGCTGGAACTGGAAGTGGAAGATCGCGGCATCGGCCTCGAACAGGACGGCACTTCAAGATCCCGGGGAATGGGTATGATCGCCATGCGTGAGCGGGCGCAACTGCTCAGTGGCACAATTGAATTTCTGCGTCCGGAAGGTGGCGGAACCCTGGTGCGCCTGCATGTCCCGCTGCATGCTCAACCGATCCCGCTGCACGCTCAACCAATAAGGTCTGCCTATGACAACTGAAATTCGAGTACTGCTGGCCGACGATCATTCGTTGGTTCGAAAGGGCTTCCGCCGCCTGCTCGACGATGAACCCGGTATTAAAGTCGTCGGCGAAGCCTGCAATGGAGTGCAGGCCGTCGAGCTGGCGCGCTCTCTTCGCCCCGATGTCATCGTCATGGATATGTCGATGCCGGGTTTGAATGGCAATCAGGCCACCATCGAGATTTTGAAGTTTCTGCCCGGCGTCGGTGTCGTCATTCTCAGCATGTACGAGGAAGCTAACTACGTTCGTAATGCCATGAAAGCCGGCGCGCGCGGCTACCTGCTCAAGAACGCGTCCGAAGTCGATCTCGCGGCGGCGATCAAGAACGTAGCGCGGGGACGTAAGGTCATCGACGAAAAACTACAAAAGCCGTTCGATATGCAGCACGAGAGCGAACCGCAGCTGACTCCGCGTGAAAGACAGATCCTGCAGTTGATCGCCGAGGCAAAGTCGACCCGCGAGATAGCCGCCCTGCTGGATCTAAGCGCGAACACCGTCGCGGTCCACCGAGCCAATATCATGGACCGGCTGGGCGTCCACAAGACGGCCGAACTGGTCCTTTACGCGGTGCGCAGCGGAATCGCCCAGATTCCATGAAGCTGTTGGTTGTCATATTTGGGTTCGTTTGGCAAATGCATGGTGCCGAACCGGGCGTCCGGCTAACCGACATAACTGCGAAAGCCGGAATCACTTTCAAACACAACAACGGGGCGTTCGGGGGCAAGTATCTGCCCGAGACGCTTGGGTCAGGGGTGGCCTTCCTGGATTACGACAAGGACGGTTGGCAGGACATTCTGCTGGTCAACGGCGCAGACTGGTCTGGGCACCGCACCCAGCGAAGCACGATGGCGCTCTACCGGAACAACCGGAATGGAACTTTTACCGATGTCACAAGAAGCGCCGGCCTCGACGTGGAAATGTATGGCATGGGAGTGGCGGTCGGGGACTTCAACAACGACGGCTTTCCCGATCTTTTTATTACAGCCGTAGGGCAGAGCCGGCTCTTCCAGAACACCGGCAAAGGGAGCTTCACCGACATTACAAAACAAAGCCAATTGGCGGGTCACATCGGCTTCAGCACGTCGGCTCTATGGTTTGACTATGACCGGGACGGCCGCCTCGACTTGTTCGTGGCGAATTATGTGAAGTGGTCGCCGGCGCAGGATGTTTTTTGCAGTCTGGATGGGAGCCACAAATCGTATTGCACACCGGAGGCGTATCGCGGGTCGAGTTGCTGGCTTTTCCACAACCGGGGAGACGGTACCTTCGAGGATGTTACCGCGAAGAGCGGGATCTTCGACAGCACCTCGAAGTCGCTCGGGGTCGCAATGCTCGACTACGATCTGGACGGCTGGCCGGATATCTTCGTCGCCAACGACACCCAGCCGAACAAGCTCTACCGGAACAATCACGACGGGACTTTCCGTGATGTGGCGGTCGAGGCCGGCGTCGCTTTCAGTGATGACGGCAAGGCTCGCGCGGGGATGGGCGTCGACGTGGCGGATTACGAGAATTCCGGAATACCCGGAATCGCAGTCACCAACTTCGACGACGAGATGATTGGCCTCTACAGGGGCAGTAAAAAGGGTATATACGCTGACCGGGCGCCCTTGTCGGATGTCGGGCGGATTTCACGACGGAGCCTGGGTTTCGCCTGTTTCTTCTTCGACGCCAATCTGGACGGACTGCTCGATCTTCTGGTTGTCAACGGGCACATCGACGACACGGTCCGGAACATCAGGAAAGATGTCACCTACGAGCAGGCACCCAACCTGTTCATCAATTTCGGGGGAGGCCAGTTTCGGGACATGGCGGCACAGGCCGGGGCCTCGTTTGCAGAGCCGAAGGTCGGGCGCGGCGCAGCCTTCGCGGACTTTGATAATGACGGCGATCTTGATGTTCTGATCACTTCCAACCACGGAGCAGCGAAGCTTTACCGCAACGACCCGGTGGGGGCAGAAACCCGCAAGAGCATACGGTTCGAGATGGTAGGAACGCGCTCCAATCGCGACGCGATCGGGGCACTAGTGCGAATATACTATGCCGGGAAATATGCTTCCCTGACGGTGAAGAGTGGCTCCAGTTATCTATCGCAATCAGAGCTCCCCCTTACATTTGGACTGGGCGACAGCAATTCGGTGGACAAAGTCGTCGTGGAATGGCCAAGTGGCCAGAAACAAACAGTTTCTTCCCTCCATAGCGGTCGCTACACGTGGCTTGAGGGCGAAGCGCCAAAATCACTGCGCTAGTGCCCCCATGTATCCTTTGGCACACAACTTAATCGATACATTAAGAAACAAAATCCTTAATAGTTTCACACTACATATACGGTAAAATCTGACCACAACTGGTTTCTAATTCCGCGTTCGCGGTTTCCCAGTGTTAGTGGCCGAAGCAAATAAAAAGTAAATTTTCTGGAGGCAAGGGAATTGGCAAAGGCGAAAGGCATAGTTGTCTTCGGGCTGGTGCCGCTGCTGTTTGTGGCGGGCGCGGGCGTCGCGGGGGTGAAGTACCTCGATTCGGCGGGGAATCGCTTTTTCGACAACGGTAAAGAAGTTACCGGAACCCTAACCGACCTCGGGCATGCGCTGAAGTCGCGCAACTACTCGGCTATCGAAGGCTTCTATTCGCCGCAGTTTTCCGGAACGCGCCTCGGCTTTGGAACCCTCAAGGAAACCGAAGCCAAAGACGGTATCCACAAACTTCTATTCACCTCGGATGGTGGCGCTGAAGACCGTACTGGCGCAATGGCGGAATGGCGCGCTTACCTCAGCGGGTTCGATTCCATCGACGAACTCACGCTTCACATCCATCGCCTCGAAAAATGGGGCTCGCGAGATGACCTCGAAGCCAGCGTCCGCTATGAACTGATCGGTACGCCGCACGGCGCGAAGTACGCGGGCATTGACCGTGGCTTTTTCAATATGTCGTTCAAGGCCGGCGACAAGGGTTTGCTGGTCACGTCCGCTTCGCTTATTTCCGGAGATCGGTCGATCGGCGACACACCGCACTTTACGGACGTTTCGCATGCAGCGGGCATCGATTTCAAGAATGAGTATTATCCGGAGTTCCTGAAGCAGAAGCTGAAGTTTGCCATGATTCGTTACGGCCCGGCGGGAATCACGGCCGCCGATTACGATAACGACGGACTCTACGATCTCTTTATCCCCGATGGCATCTCGTCGAAGCTGTTCCGCAATCTGGGTAACGGGCAGTTCGAAGATGTGACTGACAAGGCGGGGTTATCCGGTCTGGACGGCGTCAGCGTCGCGCTGTTCGCCGATATCGACAACGATGGCCATAAAGATCTTTTCGTCAGTCGCACTTTCAAACCCAACCAGCTTTTCCATAACAACGGTGACGGCACCTTCACGGACATCACGAAGAAGTCAGGCATCGGCGAAGACTGCTGCACCACGGTCGCGTCGTTTGCGGATTACGACAACGACGGCTACCTCGATCTCTATGTAGGCCGCTACCTCGATCCGCGAACGGACATTCCGACGACTTTTTATGCCAGGAACGGCCTCAAGAACCAGCTGTATCACAACAACCACGACGGGACTTTTACAAATGTCACGGAGAAGGCCGGCGTCGGGGAGGTCGGGCTTTGCCTGGGAACGGTCTGGGGCGATTACAACGATGACGGATTCCCCGACCTATATGTAGTCAACGATTTCGGCCGGAAGACACTTTACAAGAACAATGGCGATGGCACTTTCACCGATGTGACGGTGAAGTCCGGAACGCTGGCTTACGGCGCAGGCATGAACGCCAGCATGAGCGATTACGATAACGACGGCAAGCTCGATATCTACGTGACCAATATACGATCCGACGAGGCTTGGTATGCGGAGTGGCCGACGGTCGGCCGGTACATGATCAATTCCTGGCGTCAAGGCGTCTGGGTCACCGACATGCCGCTCTATTTCCAGATTTTCCAGCAGTCCGGCTTCAACTTCATCAAGGTGTTCCAGGATATGGCGTCCGGGAACAACCTGTTCCGCAATAAGGGCGATGGCACGTTCGAGGATGTGACGGCGAAGAACAATGCCAACCCGATCGGCTGGTTCTGGGGCGCCAGCTTTGCAGATTTCGACAACGACGGCTGGCAGGATATCTACGCCGCCGACGGCTGGGTTTATAACGATAAAGACACGGAGATCGAACTCGACTTCCTGAATAACGTTGTCAGCGAGCAGAAGCTTTACAAGACCGGAATTCTGTTCGACCCGGCGCACTTCGGTCACACCTCCTGGCATGGCTGGGAGCATAACCGATATCTGCGAAATCGCGGCGACGGTTCATTTGAAGAAGTGGGCCGCGCGGCGGGCAACGATCTTCTGCTGAACAGCCGGGGCGTGGCTGTAGCCGATTTCTGGAACCGCGGTGTGATGGACATTGCGGTTTCGGCTTCGGACGACAAACATGCTTTGCTGCGAAATGAAGTGGGTTTGCAGCGGCACTGGTTGCAGGTGGAACTGGTAGGCGTGCAGTCGAACCGCGACGCGGTTGGTGCGCGCGTTTCGATTAAAGTCCACGGCAAACCCCAGATGCGGGAACTGGTACTGGGCGACGGCTATGGTTCGGAGAATTCTCTGCGCCAGCACTTCGGCATCGGCGACGCCACTTCGGTCGATGAGGTCACGGTGAAATGGCCGCGGTCGAAGACGACGCAGACATTTAAGAATGTGGCGGCGAACCGCATCATTGAAATCACCGAAGGCAAAGACCGGTTCGTAGAGAAGAACTACCCGAGAGTAGCTCTTCAACAACAGGCGAAGCTCAAATGAAACGTATCGTTGTCACGGTTCTTGCTTACCTCGCGAGCCTCGGCTTTGTGCTGCTGGCCAGCGAGGCTGTGTCCGACCGATGGTTTGAGGACGTAACGAAGAAGGCCGGCATCAACGCGAAGCACGGCAACCGCGTCTTCGATAATCCATACGCGAAAATCATGGCGGGTTATACGGCGCTGGGCGCCTCGGCCAGTGTTGCGGACTACGACGGCGACGGTTACGACGATGTTTTCGTGACCGATTCAAAACTCGGCGGCAAGAACCATCTCTATCACAACAACCACGACTTCACGTTCACGGATGTGGCGGAGAGCGCGGGCGTCGCCAACGGGAACGACGACAAGAATGCCACTGCCGATTCGCTCTGGTTCGACTTCAACAACGACGGGAAGCCGGATCTGCTGGTGGTCCGGTTCGGGCACAATCAGTTGTTCCAGAACATGGGCAACGGGAAGTTCAAGGACGTATCGAAGGCGGCCGGGATCGATGGTTACAAGAACGCCATCACGGCGATTGCCTTCGATTACGATCGCGATGGGAAACTCGACCTGTTTGTGGGTTCGTATTTTCAGCCGATCAACATTTTCAAACCGGACTCGCCGCGATTTTTCCCGGAGAGTTTTGAAACCGCGAACAATGGCGGCGGCGTCACGGTTTATCACAACAACGGCAACGGGACGTTCACAGACGTCACTGAAAAGGTCGGGTTGAAGACGAGCGGCTGGACTCTCGATCTGGGCCATGCCGACGCCGACAATGACGGCTTCGACGACCTCTATGTAGCCTGCGATTTCGGGACAGACAGGTTCTTCCACAACAACGGAAACGGGACCTTCAGCGACATTACCGAAAAGGCGATCGGATTCGATTCCAAGAAGGGCATGAACGTCGACTGGGGCGATTTCGATAACGACGGCCTGCTCGACATTTACGTCACCAACATTACCGACGATTACATGCGCGAGGGGAACTTCCTCTGGCACAACAACGGCAACCTGACGTTCACCGACGTGTCTCGCGAAACCGGCACCGCCGAAACCGGCTGGGGCTGGGGCGCGAAGTTCTTTGATTACGACAACGACGGCTGGCTGGACCTCTACGTGGTTAACGGGTGGGTTTCGGCGGGCAAAGAGAGCTATGTCCCGGATATATTCGCGATGGTTATCAAGCCGGGAATCGATTTCGCTGATGCTCGCAACTGGCCGCCTATGGGCGACAAGAGCCTCAGCGGATACGAAAAGAAGAAACTCTTCCACAACGAAAAGGGCCAGGTCTTCAAAGACGAAGCGAAACGCCACGGAGTCGATTCGATCCGAGACGGCCGCGGCATCGCCATCGCGGACTTCGATAACGACGGGCGCCTCGACATGTTTGTAGCCAATGCCAATGGCGAACCTTATCTTTACCGGAACACCGAGCCGACCGGTAACCACTGGGTGCAGTTCGCGCTCGAAGGTACAAAGTCCAATAAGACGGCGGTGGGCGCTCAGGTTCGCCTGACTGCGGGCGGCATGACGAGACTGCAGTTCATCAGCGGCGGCAACAGTTTCGCCGGCCAATCCAGTTCACGCGTGCACTTTGGTCTTGGCGACGCGGCGAAGATCGATCAGATCGAAGTAAGGTGGCCCGCCGGAGAACGCGAGGTGTTCACCGGGCTTGCAGTCGACAAAATCCAGAAGATTGTTGAAGGGAGCAGCAGGAAGAAATAATGAGCTACCGGAAAAGTGTTTTCCTGGCAGCGTTGCCGATTTTACTGGCAGGCACGGCCACATTGTTCGGCGCGGATGAGACTTTTGATAAAGCCGAACAGGCGCTGAGTTCGAAGGACTTCGGGACTGCGGTGACCCTGCTTCAGCAGGCCGTGCAGAGCGATCCCGACAGTCTTCGAAATGCCAGTGAATACCGGCAGGCCGTGCTGCGACAAACGATCGCTGCGCATCCTAAGGAAGGTTCGCCCGCCGACTTCGACAAAGAGATCGCGTTCTTCGAAAAGCTTGTCGCCGATCATCCGACTTCGAGTAACGCATACCTGAACTACGGCTTTGCGTATGTCGACAAGATTGCGGCTGCCGGTTCGATCACGCAGGTAATCATGGCCAACACGGCGCTCACCCAGTTCTCGAAATCCATTGAGCTGAAGCCGACATGGATTGCGTTGTACACCCGGGGCAACAGCTATCTTTATTGGCCGAAGATCTTCGGACGGGCCGGTCTGGGCGTCACCGATCTGGAGCGCGCGTACGCGATGCAGAAGGCGGAAGGCAAGAAGAGCTATCACGTGCGCGTCTATATATCGCTCGGGGACGGCTACTGGAAGACAGAAAACCTGGACAAAGCCAAGGCCATCTGGAAAGAAGGGCTGACGCAGTTCCCGGACAGCCAGGGACTCAAGGACCGACTTGCCAAACAGGGCGACGATCTCGACAGTTACATCAATAACGTACTCGATCCCAACAAGCGCGTGGATACGGACCTGAAGGAACTCTGGAGACAGCAGTGAGTATTTCGAAACGCTGGATCGGAATCGTGCTGGCAGTACCCGCAATTGTCTGGGCCGTGGAAGGCGTTGAAGCGAAGATTCGCTTCACGGAAATGTCAGCGAAGGCCGGGATTCAAACGCTGCATCATACGCGGCGGTTCAACGGCAAGACGGCGGACGTGCTGCGCATGTTCACGTCGGGCGGTTCTTCGGCTGCGGCAGGCGATTATGACGGCGATGGCTTCGACGATCTGTTCATCACTGACTCGGATAACGGCAAACTGAATCATCTGTTCCATAACAACGGCAATGGCACCTTCACTGATGTGGGCGCCGCGGCCGGAGTGACGAAAGGCAACGACCCGGATGCGATCGTCGCGGACGCGCTCTGGTTCGATTACGACAATGACGGGCGTGAGGATCTTCTGGTCGCGCGCTTCGGCACGCCGCTGCTTTATCACAACGAAGGCAATGGCAAGTTCAAAGACGTATCGGCACAGTCGGGCCTGAATAAGTTCGGCAATACGATCGCGGTAGTGGCGTTCGATTACGACAACGATGGCAAGCTCGATCTGATGTTCGGTAATTATTTTAAGCCGGTCAATCTGCTCACGGGCGGTGATCCGCATGTGCTGCCGAACGATCTGGATAATGCGATCAACGGCGGCGGCGTGACTCTCTGGAAGAACACGGGCAACGGGCATTTTGTCGAGACCACCGATAAGGCGGGCTTCGGAAAGCACACGGGCTGGACGCTGGATATCGGCACGGGCGATTTCAATAACGACGGCTTGCCGGACGTGTACCTGGCGTGCGATTACGGAACGGACCGCATCTTCTTTAATAACGGTGACGGGACGTTCACGGATGCCACCGAGAAATCGATCGGCTTCGATACACGGAAGGGTATGAACGTCGACGTGGCCGACTACGATAACGACGGCTGGCTGGATATCTACGTCACGAACATCACCGACGAGTACATGAAAGAGTGCAACATGCTCTGGCATAACAACCACGACGGCACGTTCACCGATGTTTCGAAAGAGACAGGCACGTGCGAAACGTTGTGGGGCTGGTCGGCGAAGTTCGGCGATTTCGATAACGATGGCTGGCCCGATCTGTTCGTCGTAAACGGCTTGCGGTCGGCGGGCAAAGAGAACTACATTCCCGTGCTGGTCAATCTCATTACGCAGCCCGGCGTTGATTTCACAGATGCGCGGTTGTGGCCGAATATCGGCAACATGACCTGGAGCGGTTACCAGAAAAAGAAGATGTTCCGCAATCTTGGCGGCCAGGCGTTTAAAGAAATTTCGGCTGAAGCGGGCGTCGACAACGACAAGGATGGCCGCGGAATCGCTATGTCGGATTTCGACAACGATGGCAGGCTCGATCTTTTCCAGGCGAATGCCGATCAACCGGCGCTTTACTACCGCAACACTACGGAGGGTGGCGGGAACTGGGTGCAGTTCAAGCTGACCGGGACGAAATCGAATCGGGACGCAATTGGTGCGCGCATCACTTTATCCGCAGGCGGGTTGAAACAGATCAGAGAGATCGACGGCGGCAACGGCTATGCCGGGCAGAGCACGAAGCGGGCGCATTTCGGAATCGGGAAAGCGACGAAGGTCGATTCGGTTGAGATTCACTGGCCGAGCGGGCTGGTGGAGAAGGTCTCCGGCGTGTCGATGAACAAGATTAATAAGGTCACTGAGGGGAAGGGTTTGGAGCGGTGATCGCAGCGCTGAAAACGAACGCGACTAAAGTCGCGTGTACCCTGGGGGCCGCGGTGCTGTTGCTGGGGTTTCAGGGCGGGTCGACAGCGCAGCAGGATCGTCTCGATCAGGCGCGGAATCTGGGCAAAGCTTTCTACGAGAATCCGACGACGCAGACGCAGTCGGTCGCGGAGTTCAAGAAAGCTTTGGACATGCAGCCGGATTCGGCGCGTGAGCGCGTGAATTACGGGATCTCGCTGCTGCATGCGGCTAAGACTCCAGAGGGTATCGCGGAACTGGAGAAGGCGCAGAAGCAGGATCCGAAGATTCCGCACACGTGGTTCAACCTCGGTATTGCGTATAAGAAGGATTCGAAGTACGACCAGGCGATTACGGAATTCGAAGGCATGGTCAAGCTGGTGCCGGATGAGCCGATCTCGCATTACAACCTTGGCGTTCTCTATAAGCTCAACGGTAAGACAAATGAGGCGCTGAAGGAATTCGAAACCAGTTCGAAGCTGAATCCAAGGCTGGCGGGACCGCACTTTCAGTTGTTCAACGCTTATCGCACGCTGAACCGTACAGAAGAAGCGAACCGTGAGCAGGCGACATTTCAGGAGATCAAGAAGCAACAGGCGGGCGCGGCTGTTCCGGAAGACCTGGAATGGAGTTTCTACGCAGAGATTTACGACATCACGAACCCGGTGAATGCGGAAGAAACGGAGCCGGCGAAGCCGATCAAGCTGGCCGCGAAAAAGCTCGGGGACGGCATCGATGCGGCGAGCGCGGGGCTGGTGACCGTGGATGTCGATGGCGATGGCAATCCGGAAGTAATGGCGTGGTCGGATGCGGGGATCAAGGTCTTTAAGAATGGCTCGGCGACGGCCGTTGAATGCGGCCTCAGCGCGATCAAAGATGTGATTTCGATTGCCCCTGGCGACTTCAATAATGACGGACTTGCGGATCTGGCGATCCTGACGAAGGCCGGCGCGGAACTCTGGGTCAATAAGAAGGGCAAATTCGAAAAGGCAAATGTTACGTTGCCCGAAGGCGCATATAAGAAGGCCGTGTGGCTTGATTACGATCACGATTACGATCTGGACCTTTTTCTACTGGGCGACAAGTCTGCGTTGATGCGCAATAACGGCACGGCCGGCTTCAGCGATGTGTCGAATAACTTCCCGTTTGTCGCGGGACGCGCGGTGGATGGCACGCTGTACGACGTCACGCCGGACACCGACGGGATGGATCTTGTGGTCGCTTACTCCGACAGGCCGGGAGTTCTTTACGTCGATAAGCTCGGCGGCCGCTATCAGGCGCAGGATCTGAATCTGATTCCGGCGGGTGCGAAGTCCGTCGCGGCGATGGATCTGGATAACGATGGCGCCACCGACCTCGTTGTGGCAACCGCGGCTGAGGTGTTTCCGGTTTTCAATCGGCGCGGGTCGTTCGAGAAGGGGATGTCGATTCCCGCGAAGGCTTCGGCTCTGGCGATGGTGGATCTGGAGAATCGCGGACTGGAAGATCTTGCGGTTTCCGGCAGTGCTTTCCGCAATCAAGGTGTGGGAACGTTTGCGGATAACAAAGCTCCGGTGGGAGATGCTGTAACGCTTGCGGCGGTCGACTTCGATGCCGATGGGCGTACCGATCTGATTGCAGTGCAGCCGGATGGGTCAGTACAGTTTCTGCGGAATGAGACGGAGACGTCGAACGCGTGGCTCCGGGCGACTTTGCTGGGAGTTAAGAATCTGAAGCTGGCGTATGGTTCGAAGATCGAACTGAAGGCGGGATCGCATTATCAGAAGCGTACTTATTTCGGGCAGCCGATCGTATTCGGGATGCGAGGGTACAAGGAAGCCGAAACAGTTCGGACCGCGTGGGCGAACGGGCTGATCCAGAACGAAGTTCATCAGGCTGCCGGCAAGGCTTTCATCTATAAGGAAGCCCAGCGGCTGTCGGGATCGTGCCCGATGATCTTTACGTGGAACGGGTCCAGCTTCAACTTCCTGACGGATGTGCTGGGTGTGGCGCCGCTGGGTGCGAGTTCGGGAGATGGAAATTATTTCCCCGTGGATCATGACGAGTATGTGCAGGTGCCTGGCGAAGCGATGGTGCCGCGCAATGGCAGGTACGAAGTGCGGATCACGGAAGAGCTGCGGGAAGTTTCCTATCTCGATCACATCCATTTGATTGCCGTGGATCATCCGGCTGCTGCGGCGATTTATACGAACGATAAGTTCAAGTCGCCACCGTTTCCGGATTTCCGGTTGTTCGGGGTGACGAAGCCGATGCATCCGGTGGCGGCGCATGACGATGCGGGGAACAACGTATTGCCGCAATTGCTGAAACGAGACAGAAAGTATCCGGACTCGTTCTCGCGCAACTATACGGGAGTCGCGTCGCTGCATCATCTGGATCTCGATTTCGGTAACGTTGCGGCAGCGAATCGCGCGGTGCTGGTGATGAACGGCTGGGTCGACTGGGCGGACGGAAGCACTTTCCTCGCGGCCGCGCAGGAGACGAAGGAAGGGCTGATCATGCCCTACCTGCAGGTGAAGAACGCGAAGGGCGATTGGCAGACGGTTATCGAGGATATGGGAATTCCGGCGGGGAAACCGAAGACGATTTCGGTGGATCTTACGGGCAAATTTCTCACAGCGTCGCGGGAAGTGCGTATCGTCACCAACCTCTGCGTTTACTGGGATGAGATTTTCCTTAGCGAACAAACGGGCGCTCCGGAAACCGTGTTGACCGAGGTTCAGGCCGATACCGCCGAACTGCATTTCCGCGGTTTCTCGAAGCCGGTGATTCATCCGGAGCGTAAGCAGCCGGAGAATTTTCTTTACAGCGACGTGTCGACGGTGTCGACATGGAATCCGACACCTGGACTGTATACGCGTTACGGCGATGTGCGCGAGTTGCTTGGCGCAATCGACGACAAACTGGTCATCATGGGCGCCGGCGACGAGCTGAACCTGAAGTTCGATGCGACCCGCCTGCCTGTACTGCGTACGGGCTGGAAGCGCGATTTTCTGCTGATGGTGGATGGCTGGGCGAAGGATGCCGACGCCAATACCGCCTTCGCCAAGACAGTGAAACCTCTGCCGTTTCATGGCATGAGCGCATATCCTTATCCCGCGACGGAGCACTTTCCGGGCGACGAAGCCCATCGTGAGTATCAGGAAAAATATAACGTCAGACCGGCGCTGCGACTGCTGCGTCCTCTGGCCGATTAACTGGAGGCAGGACCCATATGGCAGCAACTTTTACAGCAGATGAGATTCGCGAGGAGATCAAACGCCTTGTCGCCACCGTCACGGAACGGGAACCGGAGGAAGTTTCCGACACAGCACACTACATGGATGAACTGGGCGTCGACTCGCTCATGGCGATGGAAGTGATGATCGCGGTGGATAAGAAATTCAAGATCGACATTCCGGAAGAGGAATTCAATAAAGCGACGAATGTGAACGAGTCGGTTGCGATGGTCGAGCAGTGGCTGGCCGCGAAGAGCAGCAACGCCGCGGTCGCATGAGGCGTGTCGTAATCACGGGTATCGGCGTTATTTCGCCGGTGGGCACGGGGAAGACCACGTTCTGGGATGCTCTGCTGGCGGGTAAGTCCGGTATCGGGCCGGTCACCGCGTTCGACAGCACGAACTTCGCGGCCCACATCGGCGCGGAGGTACGCGATTTCGACGCGCAGTGCTACGTGAAGAAGCAGGAGCCCGCGCATATGGGGCGTGCTTCGCAGTTGGCCATCGGGGCGTCGAGACTGGCGATTGCGGATTCGGGGCTCGATCTCGAGCCGATTCCGCGGCGGCGCATCGGTGTGTCCATGGGAACGACGTCGGGCGAGCCGCTGTTCGTTGAGCTTTATAACGACGCGCGGAAGCAGGGCGGCGAAGACGCGGTGGAAGCGGAATGGATGGCTTTGTATCCATGCCACATGATTCCGACGCATGTTGCGATTGAGTTCGATCTGCAGGGGCCGTCGCTGATGATTCCCACAGCGTGCGCGGCAGGGAACTATGCGATTGGTTATGCCTACGATTTGATCCGGACCGGGCGCGCGGATGTGATGCTGGCGGGTGGGTCGGATGCTTTTTCGCGGATCCCGTACATGGGCTTTGCGCGCCTGGGAGCCATCGCGCCGGAGAAGTGCCAGCCGTTCGATAAAAATCGCAAAGGGATGGTACCGGGAGAGGGTAGCGGCATGCTGCTGCTGGAGCCTCTCGAAGACGCACTGGCACGTGGTGCGAAGATTTACGCGGAAGTACTGGGGTATGGTGTCAGCTGCGATGCGCACCATATGACGGCGGCGCATCCGCAGGGGGATGGGGCGATCCGTGCGATGAGCGCGGCGATGAAAGACAGCGGAGTGGGGATCGACGATATCGATTACATCAGCGCGCACGGGACGGGTACGCCGACGAATGACCGGATTGAGTCGCTGGCGGTGCGAACGCTGTTCGCCGAGTATGCGACGAAGATTCCGATGAGCTCGATTAAATCGATGCTGGGGCACACGATGGGCGCGGCGAGTGCGATCGAAGCGGCGGCGTGTGCGCTGGCGCTGGACACCGGCTGGATTCCTCCGACGATCAATCACGAAGAGCCGGATCCGGATTGCGGGCTGGATATCGTGCCGAATCACGCGCGGCTGACGAATCCGAAGATCGTGCTGAATAACGCGTACGCATTTGGCGGCAACAACGCCTCGCTGTGTCTGGGGCGCTATGAGAACTGATTCAGCGCGGGTAGTGGTTACCGGGGCGGGCGTCATTTCACCGCTGGGGGCGGGCCTCGAAGAATTTGGCAATGCGTTATGGCGTGGAGAGACGGGCATCAAGCCCAGCACGCGATTTGAGGGGCGGAGTATCGCAGAGTTCGGCGAACTGAACCCGACGCAGTGGCTGGGAAACAAGGGCGTCCGAGTGCTCGATCGCGGGACGCGTTTTCTTTGTATAGCGGCGCAGATGGCGCTGAGCAACACGGGGATGCGCCAGGATGCGGCGGGCGATGGCGATCCGGAACTGGGGCTGGTTTGCGGAACGATGTTCGGCGGGATTCACAGCATCGCTTCGTTCGACTGGAGCGGTCTGACGGAAGGGCCGGGGTTCGTGAGCCCGATGGAGTTCCCGAATACGGTGATCAATGCACCGGCGGGGCAGGCCGCGATTAAACACAAGCTGCGCGGTGTGAATTCGACGATCTGCACAGGGCTGTCTTCCGGGCTTTCCGCCATTCAGTACGCGGCCGAGTTTCTGCGTTTCGGGCGCGCCCGGTTTCTGATGGCGGGCGGGATGGAAGAAGTCTGCGATGAAGCTTCGCTGGGATTTAAAAAGCTTGGCTTAGCGTCGCCTACTGGCGCGGCTCGGCCTTTCGGGGAAGGCCGCGACGGTACTTCGGCAGGCGAGGGTGCCGCGCTCTGGATGCTGGAGACGGAAGAGACGGCGCGAGAACGCGGCGCTGCACCGTGGTTTGAAATCTGCGGCTTCGGGATCGCGCACGATGCGCGGCAGAGCATGGGTTACGACTCAAAGGCGGAAGGCGCGACTGCAGCCATCCATGAGGCGCTGGAAGAGACAGGCATATCGGCAGGCGACATCGGTTGCATCATTGCAGGCGCGAATGGCAGCGTGACGGGCGATGCGATGGAAGCGCGTGCGCTCCGCAATGTGTTCGGCGACAGGCTCGGGTCCATTCCGGTTTCGGCTCCGAAAGCCGCGACAGGCGAAGTCATGGGCGGGTCGGGGGCGTTCTGCGCGATCGCTGCGGGGCTGGCGTTGCAGCGACAGGAAGCGCCGCCTACGTCGGGCTACAACGGCACCGACTCCGGGCTGAAGCTTTCCGTGCAGCCACAGGCGTTTCAGGGTGAGTACGCGCTGATCGATGCATTTTCCTGCGATGGCAACAATGCGGCGCTGGTGATCCGCCTATGGAAAAACCAGTGAGTGTGCAGGCTGGCACAGCCCCTCCTTTACAGTCGTGGTTCGGAATGATGGGCTTACCGAACCGCGACCGTGAGGGAGTCGGTTTTGGAATCATCGAGACATGCCACTAGAAGCCGAGAAGCCGGACGAAGTTGTCGAAATCGGGCCGGACGATCTTCTGCCGCGTCTGAAAGACAACGGCTACGACGTGGAGCGCGTCACTCGCCGGCGAGCCTGGGTGGAACGGAAGACCGGTGCAGAACTGAAGCACGTCGGCAGCGCATCGTGGGATTCGGAACTGATGCGCGGCAACATCGAGAACCCGATCGGTGTGGCGCAGATTCCGATGGGCGTCGCGGGTCCTGTACTCGTGCAGGGGCAGAACGCTCGCGGGCTATTCTACGTGCCGATGGCGACGACGGAAGGTGCACTGATCCGCAGTTATGAACGCGGGATGGTGGCGCTGACGAAGTCGGGTGGCGTGCAGACAGCCCTGTTGGCAGATGAAAATCAGACGGCGCCTGCATTCTTTTTCGACGATGTTGCTCGGGCTACTGCGTTCGCCGCGTGGCTGGAAGATCATCTGCCGGATATGCGTGAAGCCGCGGCTACTACAACTCAGCACGGCAAGCTGGTCAATTTCAAGTGCTATCAGACCGCACGGCAGGTCATTGTGAACTTCGGTTTTCGAACCGGGGATGCGCAGGGCATGAATATGATCGTGCGCGCGACCGACGCTGTATGCCACTGGATTCAGGATCACTATGAGGGCACGAAGTATTTCCTGTTCAGCGGGCTGTGCGGCGAGAAGCGGGCCAGCGGTTTTCTGATGACGCGCGGCAAGGGGAAGCGTGTGACAGCGGGAGCGCTGCTGCCGAATGACGTGCTCCGGCTCTATCTGCATACGACCGCGGATCAGATGTTCCGGGTGTGGCAGGCGACCGTGGTCGGGAACCTCCAGGCTGGCGCGATCGGGTACACGGGCCACGCTGCGAACGGACTGGCCGCGATCTTCATCGCGACGGGACAGGACGTCGCGAACGTGGTGAATTCTTCCTGCGCTGTTACCGTGTTCGAACCGCATGCAGCGGGATTGTATGTGAGCGTAACGCTGCCTGCGCTGTCGGTCGCCACGGTGGGCGGCGGTACGGCGCTGCCGACCCCGCGGGAAGCACTGCGGATCATGGACTGTATCGGCTCGGGCAAGGCGGCGAAGATGGCGGAGATTGTGGCTGCCACAATTCTTGGCGGTGAAGTCTCGATGGGCGCCGCGATCGCTTCGGGTGAGTTTGTCGGCGCGCACGAACGGTACGGGAGGAATCGGCCAACTTGAGCAACTTGAGCGACGCCCGAGTCGTATTGATCACGGGCGGTAGCCGCGGTATCGGCAAAGCGATGGTGGAAGAATTCGCGGCAGCCGGACATAAGGTCGCGTTTACTTACGGTTCCAACAAGGAAGCGGCGGACTCACTGAGCGGGATCGCGTCGGGCTATCAGGCTGACGTGAAGGATTACAATCGCGCGGTCGAAGTTTTGAAGGAGGCGCAGGCGCAGCTCGGGCCGATCACCGTGCTGGTCAACAACGCAGGCATCAGGAAAGACGGGCCGCTGATGCGCATGGATCCGGCAAGCTGGCAGGATGTCATCGACACGAACCTCACGGGCACGTTTAATTACACGCGCGCTTTGATCGGTGAGTTGGTGCGGCGCGGTGGCTCGATCGTGAACATTACGAGCACAAGCGGTGTAACGGGCATGGCGGGGCAGACCAACTACAGCGCTTCGAAGGCGGGCGTGATCGGCTTTACGCGCGCGCTCGCGAAGGAAGTGGTGCGGTTTGACGTGCGCGTGAATGCCATCGCGCCAGGGTTCATCGAGACGGACATGACGGCTTCGATCGACGAAGCGACGCGAAAGAAGTTGTACGCACAGATTCCGATGGGCAAGGCCGGCTCGGCGCAGGATGTCGCGAAACTGGCGGTTTACCTGGCGGGCGACGATTCGAAATATGTCACGGGCCAGATCTGGAACATGGATGGCGGTCTGACGTAAGCGGAAGCACAATGCGAAACGAACCACACGTCATCTTCGGCCGGGAGTATCCCCGCAATTACGACGCGATCGTAATCGGCGCCGGGATCGGTGGGCTGTTCTGCGCCAATCTGCTGGCGCGCGGTGGCATGAAGGTGCTGCTTCTCGAACGCCATTACATGTTGGGCGGCTTTTGCTCCACGTTCCGGCGCAAAGGCTTCGTGTTCGATGCGGCAACGCATTTCTATCCGCTGCTGGGCAATCCGACGACGATGACGGGGAAACTCGTTAAAGATCTGGAAATTGAGACGGAATGGATCAAGATGGATCCGGTCGATCAGTTTCACATGCCGGGCCTGCCGCCTTTCGCTGTGCCCTCTGAGTTCGGATCTTACGTGCAGCGGCTGAAGGAATGGTTCCCGGATGAAGCGGCCAATGTGGACGCGTATTTTCTAGAACTGCGGCAGGCGTATATGTACGGCCTGCTGTATTACTTCAAGGGTGTTTCGAACGATCAGGTCGAACGGCTCGAGAAGTACACGATGACGGGCAAGCTCGACGAGCACTTCCGGGATCCGCGCATCAAGGCCATCCTGATGGCGGATGCGCCGCACTGGGGCTCGCTGCCGGATCGAACTTCTTATGTGTTCGATGCCATGCTGCGGCTGTCGTACTTCCTGGGTAATTACTATCCCAAGGGCAGTTCGCAGAAGTTTGCGGACGATCTTGGCCGCGCCTTCACAAAGCTGGGTGGCAAGATTCTCAAGTGCGCGGAAGTCGAACGAATCACGACCGACAATGGCAAGGCGAAGGGCGTCAGGATTCGCACTGTCTCGAAGAAAGATCCGGAAGTGTTCGAATTCGACGCGCCGGTTGTGGTGTCGAACGCAGACGCTTTAAATACCTACCGCGACATGCTCGGAGAAGAACACTGCGGCGATTGGATGCTGGATCATCTGCATTCGATCAAGCCCACGTTCGCATGCTTTCTGACTCACATCGGATTGCGCGGCATGGATGAGAAAAGGCTCACGGCTGCCGAAGGCTATTACTGGAATTCGTTCAACACGTCAGACATTATCCAGCACGTTTTCAAGATCTTCATCCCGACGCACTTCGATCCTTCGATCGCGCCGCCCGGCTGCCAGATTCTGATCGTCCAGCGCCCTTCGCCGGTGCGCGTTGACGAGATCACCGACTGGGCCGTTCACAAGGCGCACGTTGAAGGAAAGACGATGGCAGGTCTCCGAAGATTATTGCCGGACATTGACGACCACATCGTTGTGAAATCGAGCGCGAGTGCTTACACTTCTTACCGCTTCACGAACAACTGGCAGGGCGGCATGCTGGGCTGGGAAATGTCTCCGGAGCAACTGGGTACGCGCCGGCTGCCTATCTACACGCCGGTTGATAATGTATATCTGACCGGACACTGGACGCAGCCTGGCGGCGGCATTACGCCGGTCATTGTTTCGGCGCAGCGCGTTGCCAGAATTATCCTGACAGGCAGAGATGCAGCAGGACAGGGAAATGGCCGCGATCTGGCAGCTCAGTATTTTGCGTTCAATGCCGCAGCGGGATCCGCGGTCACAGAGGAGTCAGTTCGCCGATGAAACCGATGGATGCAGACCGTGAGCGGGCAGTGCTCGATCAGGCGATGCTGCTTTTCGCCAAAGAAGACCTGCATGACATCACGCTCGACAAGCTGACGAAAGCGTCGGGGGTTCCTGCCTTCGACATTATTCGCCATTTTCAGTCCAGTGAGAACATCCTGAAGGCCGTGCTCGAGAGAGAACTGGAACTGATGGCAGCGGCCACGCAGGCCCCGGAACTGCGGATGCCGGGGGAAACACTCAGCGATGAGTTGCACGTGCTGGCTGGCGTCATTCTCGATCAGTACCGGCGGCGTATACCGTTTCTGGGAAAACTACTGTCCGAATCCATGCGCGATCCGAAGGTCGGGGCGCTCTTTTACAGCACGTTCATCGTGCAGGGCCGGCTTCTTTTTACTGAATTCCTGCGGATTCGCGAACAGTTCGGCGAACTGCGTGAAGACCTTGACGTGGAAGCGGCCGCAGCGATGTTCCTGGCTTCGCTGACCGGTATACTCCTCATGCACGAGCTCTTCGGGGGCAAGCATGTCGAGGCCCTGGACGACGAGCGCATCCTGCGCCAGATGTGCGATACTTTTCTGCACGGCATCGTTAAAAAATAGCCGCAAATAACGCGGAAGGTCCCCCAAATGAAGATCGCTGTCTGCGGTTTCGACGGTCCGGTTGCACGCGCTGTCAGCGCTGAGTTGACCAGTCGTGGTCATACAGTTATCGATTCAGGAATGGACCCGCGAGCCGAGGCAGTGGTCTGGTTTCCCGGAGATCCGGCGGAGCTGGAAAAGATTGCGGCACGAACCGATCTAAGCCGCCTCGTCGTCCGCAGCCATGCGTACGCGTATGGCTCGAATCCAAAAAATCCCGGCGTGATGACAGAGTCGCGGATCTCTCTTTTGCCCGCAAGCGATCCCGCGCAGCGCTGGATCAGGACCGAAGAAGTGGCAGCGCGCCACCCGCGATCGGCCGCCGTGCGCCTGACCAATGT
>ODAK010001156.1_pt1 | contig 29375 bp, 18 predicted proteins | sample 1539591 | NCBI WGS metagenome assembly ODAK01 (sample SAMEA3539303, study PRJEB22396) | soil metagenome | biome: tundra; feature: field; material: soil | place: USA | collected 2010-05 | depth 0.15 m
GTGCCCGCCGCGGGCTTCAACTTCTGGGTGCCGGCCCGCGCCGTCGGCCTCGGCACCTTTACCGCGGCCTCTAAGGCCATCGCTGTGGAGGAGGCGAGTCGGTTCCGTCTGACCCTGGGGATCGGCCAGCGTGGGCGAGGGGCTTGTACGAAACGGACAGTGTGCGCTCAAAACTCGAGGGGGATCAGCCGACGGTCTCCTCAGCAAGGGAAGGGTTCTCGATCCAAACGGCTTCCACCAAAGACTTCAACTGCGAGTTCCGGAGGAATAGGTCGTCTATTCCACTGGCCTGGAGTCCTTTGGTGAAGTAGAACCCTTGCCCGAGTTGGCACCCCAAGGCACGGAGAACTTCAACTTGGGGTGCGTGCTCGATACCCTCGGCGATCGTCTGAAGGTGCAAGTTCTTTCCGAGCTGGACGATCGTCTCGGCGAGCGCGCCGTCCTCGGCGGAAACGGCCACGTCGTCCACGAAGGACTTGTCCAGCTTCAGGATGTCGATGGGAAAACGCCTCAGGTAGCTCAGTGACGAATAGCCGGTGCCGAAATCGTCAATGGCGAAGCGGACTCCGAGCGCTTTGAGCTCCAACATCCGCTCGATGACTGACTCGGCCTCCTGGACGAACACGCCCTCGGTGATCTCCAGCACCAGGAATTGAGGATCGAGATCCGACTCCCGCAGGGCCGCCGAGACGTCTTCCACCAATCCTTCCTCTTGGAAATGCCTGGCCGAGATGTTGACGCTGACCCACAAGTGGCGGGCGGCCGAGTGACAGAACTGCCACTCGCGCGTCTGAACGCATGCCTCTTTGAGCACCCAGCGGTCAAGGGGGACGACAAGGCCGGTCTCCTCGGCGAGTCCGATGAACTCATCGGGAAGCAGCAGTCCATGCTCTGGATGACCCCACCGCACCAGCGCTTCCAGCCCAACTGGATTGCCTCCGACAAGGCTCACGATCGGCTGATAGTGCACAACGAACTCACGCCTGTCTATGGCTCGCTGGAGATCGGCGGTCCAATCCAGACGCCGCACGATGGCCACCTGGAGGTCGGGCCGGTACACCTCGTAACCACCCTTGCCGTGGGCCTTTGCCGAGTACATGGCCACGTCGGCCGCCTGCATCAACTCGGTCGGGTCCTCGCGACCCTCCTGGCTGAGGGCGATCCCGACGCTGGCGTGCACTTGGATCTCATGATCCTCGATTACAAGTGGTGCGCGCAGCGCCGAGATGACGCGTTCAGCGGCCTGACAGGCGTCCTCCGGGCCAGCGGTCTCCTCGAGCAGGATCGCGAACTCGTCGCCGCCAAAGCGAGCCGCCGTGTCTCCACTCCGCAGGGACTCGGAGAGTCGCCCGGCGACCGCCACCAAGAGAGCATCGCCCACAGTGTGACCCAAGCTGTCGTTGATCAGCTTGAAGTCGTCCAGGTCGAGGAACAGGACCGCCAGAGATGTCTTTGAGCGAGCTGCCCGTGCCAACGCATGCTCGAGGCGGTCCTGGAAGAGGCCGCGATTGGCGAGCCCACTCAGCGCGTCATGGAAGGCCTGATGCTTCAGCTCCTCCTCGAGATTCGTGCGCTCACTCACGTCCCGCAGGGTGAGGACGATACCTTCGAGGGTCGGCTCACTGAGCAGGTTGGTCGTTGTCACCTCGACGTGAAGCCACGAACCGTCACTGTGCCGGATCCGCCACTTTGCCGAGATAGAGGTTCCCGCTCGAGACGCCACGCCCGTGTATCCGGCCAATGCCTGCTCGACATCGTCGGGATGGAGCAGAGCGGTGAACCGCCTGCCCTCGAGGGAGCCGTCTGGGTACCCGAGGATTCGACTTGCGGAAGGAGTCTGATAAGTGATCGTCGTGTCGGGACGGGCGATCAGGATGACATCCGACGCATTCTGCACGAGAGTCTGGAAGCGAGCTTCACTGCGACGCGCGTGGAACGCCTCGGTCATGGTCTCGCGGCCAATGGCCATTGCTGCCTGCGCGGCGAAGATCTCGATAGAACTTCGAAGCTCGAAGGGGAACTTGGCGGCACTTGTGACAACTATCAAACCCTGCAACTGGTCTTTGGCGACGAAGGGGCAGACGAGATGTTCGGACAACTCATGCGATGCAGAGCCAGCGTGCAAGTTGGCCGTCTCGATGACATAGCTCTCCACGTCGCCATCGGTCAGGCTTTGCCGCGCGTTGGCCCAGAGAGCCGACAAGCTGAGCGGCCCTTCTGTCGGGTCGTCGCCCGACTGCATGACGACCACGGGTTCACCGTCCGGGTTCGTCACCGCGAACGTGACTTTGAAGTTGTCTCCGTTTCGAGAGACAAGCTCCCTGATGCCCGTAATCGTGGCGCGGTAGATCGCACCGCGGTCCGGCGCCGCCACGAGGTTTGCAACCGACCTGCGCAGAGCTTGCTCTCGGGCCACGGCTTGCCCGTGCACCCGTACCAGAGCAGTCATTCTGGTGATCACGAGAAGGAACATGAACCCGGCAGCCGCGGCGATGACAGGGGCGTCGACGGTATCGCCGCGCAAGGTCTCGGCGAGCAGAACTGCCGGCGCGATGAACGAGACCCCGACAAGCAGCATCGTCCGGGAGCGGCTGGTACCCAGCGGCGCAGCTGACCTTGGCTCAGACAATGAGCGCATCGACGGATGCAGCGCCGCCGCGCCCCAGCACGCATAGAAGATGATCCAGCCAAGATCGACCACGTTGCCGTCGTTCCAATTCCAGCTCGGGTGCAGGTTGGCCACCTCGTACAGCGCGTCAGAGACAAGCGCTCCCAGTGCCCCTGCCGCGAGCAACCGGCCTGCGGTGTGGCGAAGGCCGCCAGCGCTCCAAAGGTGTGCCAGCATCGCAAGAACGAGCACGTCCCCAAGCGGGTACGCGACGGCGGTGAACCGCACAAGCAGTCCACCGGACGTACGCAAGTCTGGGCCAATGAGGAAGATCCATGACAGCAGGCCCACGCCGAGCGTGATCGTGAGCGCGTCAAGCAGGCTCGCTTGATCGCCGTCGGGAACTTGCGCTCGCGCGAGAAGCAGCAGCCCGACTGCAAGCACCGGGTACACCGTGAGGTGGATCGCGTCGACAAACGACGGGAACGCGATGTGTTGCTGGCCCATGATCTGGTGCCAGTATTTGTAGGTCGTGTCGCCTGTGACGAAGAGAAGCACGCCACCGCCGAGGAACCACCAGGCTATTGGAGCCTTCGGTCGGCTGTGCCTTACGCCGTAGGCAACCGCCACGACTGCCGACAACCCCAGAAGTGCCCACGCGGGGACTTGGCCCGGCCACTCCATCCAGGGAAGCCAACCGAGAATCAAAGGCTTCTCAGACGGAATCCCGAGCGGAGAATAGGCAAGCGCGAGAACAGCCTCGAGGGTGAGGAACCACCGCCAGGCGTAGGGAGACGTGGTTTGAGCACCGGATGACTGCGGTTCGGCGACAACACACGCGTCACTCGCCCGATGCCGTGACACAGGCGCTCCCACTTCGTATTCGCTGTGTCGTCTTTCGGCGCGTGTTCCCCGGTGAGCTACCAGCGGTGAGAGTCGAGAGGACCGGTCCACTAGACAACCTCGAGTTCTCTGTTACGAACGCGCCAGTATCCGAAGGACGGCGCGGCGCGCGGCAACCACCACCGGATCGCGGCAGGCAGCGGCGCGAGTGGCGTCGGGGCCAACGTTCGTGGTCCTTGCTCGCGTCGCTGCCTGCTCGGGCGATCAGCTCGTCCAGCTGTCGGTGGCCGGGCTGGTCGTGGCGGTCGCGGCGCCACCGGAGGCGGTGACACCGGTCAGAGCCGGCATCGAGAAGAAGGTGTTCTCGCACGCCTTCGGGGCGGCAGCTGGGTGCCAAAGCCGAACATGAGATAAGTGATCGGCTCTTTACCTCCACATCCTGAGCGTTTTCTTATCTGCCTGTTGAACAAAAGAAGGGTTCTGGCCATTCACCCGCCATTTCTCAGCTGGCGCCGAGCCACGCTTCAATCCGGCAGGAAGACGGCCGCGGGACTTGAGGCTCCGCCGTACGGGAGTTTTACCAGTCATGTACCGACCTCTTCTGCGGACTCTTCACCGGATCAACAAGGCGGTTGCCGCCGCTGGTTGAGGGGCCCTATTGGGCGACGACTCGGGTCGCTCAGGTAGGTCCCGGCTGATATACAACGGCTCGCGGTCTATTCCGGCGCCCTAGCTCCAGCGTTCCACGCGGTCCAGCCATTCGGAGACGAGTGCTGAGCACACCGCCGGCTGCTCTCCCCACATCAGGTGGCCCGCGCCGTCCAAGACGGCGAACGTGGCCCTCGGGAAGTGTTCGAGGAGTCTCCAGGCCCCGCAGTAGCCGCAGGCACTGTCCTGTCTGCCGGTAAGGATCAACGTGGGGGCGGGAAACGGTTCTGGCAGGACGCCGGCATCAAATGTGAACTTTCGCCCCGTGAACAGCCTCTCGAGGTAATGCTCATCGGCGGGGGTGATGGCCTGCAGGACCCGGGCGTACTCCAGCAAAGAGACGTTCTGGCTGACGGCCATCTCCTCCAGCCAGCTCATGCCCTCGCACCGTGCCACCTCAATGATGTCCTGGTTCTCGTGGATCTTGACGAAGGTCGGCAAGTTCTCGTCTTGGAGCAAGCCTGGCACGCTCATCAGCGCGCCTTCGATGCGGCCCGCGCGCCGGTGCACCAGGCCCAGAGCGAGGTAAGCCCCGTATGACGTACCGGCAACCACGAAGCGATCGCCACCAATGACACTGTCGACGAATTCCTCGAGGAGGTCCAGGACCTCGTCCTCGCACGTGATCCACTCCGGCCCCGGCGTCCTTCCCATGCCGGGCAGATCAAGGTAGATGCGCTTCCAACCCCCACGCCCCACGAAGTGGCGCTCCATCTCGAAGACCAGTTGCGTGTGATCAAGCGGCCACCCGTGCAGCATCAGGATCTGCCGACCCTCGCCGACAGTCTCGTAGTTGAAGGTGATGCTGCCGAGATCGCACTCCACGAAAGGCGGATGATAGCCAGTCCGGTCTCGTGCAAAAAGGGGTGGCGCTCCCGACATGGGGACGGGGACGACCACCGTGGAGACGCTTGATGGCCGCTCCTTGTCGAATCAGGCAGCACCACTGCAGGCCGGCGATCCCCGCCTGCCGTCATTCGCCTTACGGTCGCCGAGGCGTCCTAGGTCCAGAGAACGGTCCTCGTTTGACGATTGCTCCGGACTTGACCGAAGGTCCTTCCAGTCAGTGGAAACCAGAGGACGCGAACAGGTAGAGGTCGAAAGTCGCGATGGTGCTCGTGGCGACCATGAGGGCGAGCACGACGGTGTGATACGGCCGCCTCGGTCGGACCGGGTGGTTGCGCTCGAGAGTTCCCAGAGTATCGAGGCTGTGACTCAAGGGGCCCTCCTGACGAGCTCTGGCCGCCGCGCAGCTCCCACGGTGTTCACCTGTGGCGGTGGTGAGCCCGGGCTCCCAGTGCCCAGGCCGTCAGGCTCGGGTGAAACCGAGAGCGACTCGTGTCGACGATCGAAGACCACGAGCGCCTGGCGTGCGATTGCGAGCAGCGCAAGACCGAAACCGGTCAGGCACGAGAATCTGCCCACCTGGTGATGGATCTCCAACTCGAAGGTGACGACCAGCAGTGCCAAGAGGACGGGAACATACGGCGTGACGAGTGAGACAAGTGACGGCTCGGCCGCCTCGTCCGACGAGGCAACTACGGCCTGGCCGGCATCGCTCGATGCACCCACCGCGATGGCGAGGTAGCCCACGACCCAGCCGATGTCGACAAGGTTGCCCGTCGCGTACCGCCCGACCTCCACCAGATAGGTGTATGTGCTGTCGGAGACCGCCATTGCGAACAGCCCCACGAGGACCCACAACAGTGGTCGGCGCCCCATCGCCGTCATGGAACTGACCGAGAGGACGATAAGGAAGATGATGACCATGTCGCCGAAGGGGTACGCGAGGGCCACGATGCCCCCCGCGGTCGTGAGGTGGGTGTGGCGCCACAAGGGCCCGAGCACCAAGGTCCAACTCAGCAGGAGCACCGCGGCACCGATCGCGAGACCGTCGAGCGTCGCTCGCGTTCTGCGGCTCCCCGCGGCGTGCATGCCAGGGTGACACAACAGCGCCGCGGCAGCCAGGGGGATCGCCGCGAGGTAGCCGACATCGGCCCACGACGGCACGGGTACTGCTACGTGAAGGACGAGGTCGTAGACCGCCCAGATGACCTCGGCGAGCGTCCACGCCCCGAGAGCCAAGGCGAGAAACATCCAAAAGCGGCGCATTGCACCGTTCTGGCGCGACCGAGCGGACAGGCACGCAAGACACGCGGTCAGTGCCGCAAGCGCGGTGACGATGTCGTCGTAGTATCGGACGCTCCCGTTGCCGCCAATCCGAAAGACCAAACACAGAAGAAACACAGCGGAGACCGACAACGCGACGGCTGTCGTCGCGAGCTCCACGCGTCGTCCTTCGACTGCTCGCACCTCGAGAGTATCGGCAACTTGGCGTCGCCAGCTGAGAAACTCATGACCTTCGACCCTCGCGACGTGAGTTGCCGATTCTCGGCAAAACGAACGAAGGGGCCAAGAGTATCCAGACCAGGAGCAATTCGCGAGATGAGCAACTTGGAACCGAGTCGGCTGATCTCGGCCGACAGAGGCAGGATCCCGTTTCTCAGATGGTCGCCGTGACCTGGGCCATTGGTTCGTAAATCGACGCTGGGAGCACCGCCGGCCAGAAGCCGCCGACGACTGCACAGGACGCGGCGACAAGGAGTGTGAGCGGGACCGAATGGGTGAGCACCGCACCGGCGATCGCCGCGCCGATCGGGCTCCCGACGAAATTGAGGTTCATCGAGACTGCGAACGCCCGGCCGAACCACAAGGGGTCGGTCGCGCGTTGGCGAAGCGAGAACATCGCCACCGTAAGCGGTCCATTAGCGATGCCGATAACGGCGGTCAACGCGATGAGGACGACCTCGTGGCGGTCGAACGCAAGGAGCACGAACGCCACCGCCGTCGTCATGCACGAGATCGCTAGCAGGCGCTTCTCCCGGTTCTCGGTCCCGAATCGGCCAGTGAGCAGCCCCGCGATGAACCCCGCGGCGCCCATGATCGCGAACAGCAAGCCGACCGTCGTCGACCCGCCGTGCAGCCCGCGGAGCACGATGAAAGGAATCGCGACCGTCAAGATGCCGCCGCAGGCGTTGAAAACCGTCATCGTGCCCGCGAGCATCCGGAGCACCCGGTTCCGCCACACGTAACCCATCGCCGCCCGGGCGTCGGTTAGCACCGAGCCGGTCGTTGAGGCGAGCGCGTTCGGGACCACGAACCCGATGAGCAGCGCTGCGGCGAGGAGCATGACAATCGCCGGGAGGAGGAGCGCCGCGCGCGGACCGACGAGCGCGACGGCGACGCCCGCTATGCCCGGACCGAGCACGGTGGCAACGACGTTCGTGCCCGAATCGGCTGCATTCGATCGGTCCCAAAGTGGCCTCGGCACCAAGACCGGGTAGAGGGACCTCCCACCAACTCGGCTGAGCGGAGCCGTGATCGATGCCGCCGACACGACGAGGAGCAGCACGCAGGTCGGCAGCTCGTGGAGCAACGACAGCACGCCGATCGTGGTGATGCAGGTCGAGCCGACAAGGTAATCGAGCCTCATCAGCGCGACGCGCGATCCGCGGTCCAACAGCGCACCTGCAATCGGGCTCACGATGATGCCGGGCACCTGGCTGCACACGACGACGATGCCTGACAGGCTGGCCGAATGGTGGGTCTCGAGGACGAAGAGCACCAGCAGCACGGAGAACATCTGGGTCGCGGTTCGGGCCGCGAGTGTCGAGGCGACCAGTTGGGTGAAGCCGCGTACCCGGAGCAGAGCGCGGTAGCTCGTGTCCTCTATATCCCGTGTGAATTCGGTCGTTGTGATCGAACGAGAATAACAAGTCGATCATCCGGCGCCCCGTCTTCAGCCTTCTGGTGATGGCGGCGGAAGGCTGGCGATACGGCTGGCGAGGTTCACGGCATGGTCACCCAAGCGCTCGTAGAACCGGGCGAGAAGCGTGACTTGCGCGGCCACCGCAGTCGGCATCGCCCCACGAGCTACTTCTCCGGTGAGTCGCTCGTGAAGTATGTCGATCTCCTCGTCCTCCTCGTCCAGGGTGATCACCTGGGGGATCTGGGCACTGAACGCGTCCGCGGCCGCCTTCCACATCTCGAGGGCGACCTCGGTCATGCGCTGGACAATGCCACGGCTGAGCGGGCTCATCTCGGCACCGAGATTGAACACGGCACGCTGGGCGATGTGCTCGGCGAGATCGGCACTTCGCTCCAGCTCCGGCAGGATAAGCAGAATGCCGATCAACCTGCGGAGCTGGTCGCCGCTTGGCGACTCGGTCTCGATTTGATCCCAGACAGTCCGTTCGACGTCGGACGTGAGCGCGTCGATCAACTGGTCCCCCTCGATCACCGCGCTGCCGAGCGCAATCTCCCCGCGCAGCAGAGCCTGCGTCGCCCCAGCAAGCGCTTCGGTCACGAGAGCAAACAGCTGCCCGACGCGGCGGTCCACCGGAGATTCTTCGAACGGCGCTCCCATCACGGAGGAACCATAACCAAGTAGCACTTGGAATTACCACCTTGTTCATCTTGTGTTCATTCGGATGTCGATTGAAAGTCATTTGAAACGGCAAAAGTGTCGTAGGCATGAATTTCTGGAGAGTGGAACCAGAATCCCGCCAGATCGAGAGTTCACGTGTTGCTTGGCCAGCCTGAAAACGTGAAGGAAGGGCTCGCGCCCGTCACGGTCAGCGACCTCCTCAATGAAGCGCCCAGGAGCAAGTTTCATCGCCGGGCTGTCCTCATTTCGGGAATGGGCTTCTTCACCGATGCATACGACCTGTTCGTCATCGGCACGGTCGCCGCCATCGTGACGACCCAATGGCACCTCAGCACCACCGAGGCGAGCTGGGTGACCGGTTCGGCTCTTCTAGGTGCCGTCATCGGAGCCTTCGTATTCGGGAGGATCGCGGACGTCCTCGGTCGCAAGAGCGTGTACGCCCTAGTGGCGGCCATCATGATCGTCGGAGCACTGGCCTCCGCGTTTTCCCCAAGTTTCGCCTGCCTGGTCATGGCGCGTTTCGTTTTGGGTCTCGGCATCGGCGGTGACTACCCGGTCTCTGCTGTGCTCATGAGCGAGTACTCCAATCGGCGCGACCGAGGGCGCCTCGTCGGCATGGTCTTCTCGATGCAGGCGCTCGGGCTGATCGTCGGTCCGCTGGTGGCCTTGGTCCTGTTGTCCTCCGGGGTTACCCAGGCTCTCAGCTGGAGGTTGTTGCTAGGCCTCGGCGCGATCCCGGCGGCCACGGTCATCTACCTGCGGGCAAAGATGCCAGAGTCGCCCAGGTTCCAAGCGCGCGTGCAAGGTGAAGGCGAACGCGCGGCGCGCCAAGCGGCCGCGTTCTCCGAGGGCGTTCTCGATACCTCAGGCGTGTCCGCAGAGGGCGGGCGTCGCATGGGTCTCCGAGAGTTCGTGACCAATCCCCGGATGCTGCTCCTCTTGTTTGGCACGGCGGGATCCTGGTTCCTCTTCGATTACGCCTACTACGGAAACACGTTGTCTCTACCGGCCATCCTGAAAGGTGTCGACGCCCACGCAACGCTCGAGGCGAAACTTGCCTGGACCCTCGGGATCTTCGTCGTATTCGCCGTACCAGGTTACGCCCTGGCGGTCTTGCGCATGGACAGGATCGGCCACAAACGCCTGCAACTTGTCGGGTTCACCGTCATGGCTGTGGCCTTCCTAGCTCTTGGCGCGATTCCCCGGCTTACTGCGACAGTCGTGCCTTTCCTCCTGGTCTTCGGGCTCAGCTATTTCTTTGTGGAATTCGGGCCGAACACCACGACATTTGTCCTACCGTCAGAAGTATTCCCCGTGAGCATGCGTACAACCGGGCATGGTATCGCCGCGGGAGTCGGCAAGCTCGGTGCATTCATAGGAGTGTTCCTGGTTCCGCAGTTGCAACGACACATCGGCCTGCGAGGCATGCTTCTCGTGGCGGCTTGCGCGTCTGTACTTGGGTTCTCTCTGAGTCTTGTACTGCCCGAGCCAGCCCGCCGGACCCTCGAGGACGTTTCCGGTGAGGACGAGGACGCGCGGCTGAGAGTGGGATCGGGTCCTCGGACTCAGCGCTGATCCACCTAGGGGTGCCGCGATCTGCGACTCGCAGCGAGTGGGAGAGCTGGGACGCCTCAGATCTCGATGGCGTCGAGGTAGGTGACTTTCGCGCCGAGATTGCCTGCCCGAACGACGGCGTGCTCCTCGAACTCGGCAACGAGGATCCGGTAGGGGACGGTGCCGCGCGCCTTCGGGAGTTTCACCGTGCCCTTCCAGACGGTTATGGTCTCGCTCGAGCTCGTGACCGAAAGGACCGTGCCATCGGGCTGTGCCGGATCGATGATCCACTGCAAGTCCGGGTCGCTCGTCTTGATGGCACGCACCTGCAGGTACGCCCGCATCGTGTCAGGCGTGCCACGCTCAGCAGTCGCGAGGTATCCAGGACCCAGCACTTCGACATTTACCTCGGTGCCGGATGGATAAGTGAGTCCCATCGACCGGTTGGGTGTGAGCTGGATGAAGTCGGCCTGCACCACGCGCGAAAGCTCGAAACCTGGCAACGAAGCGGGCTGGTACCGGACGAGCGCCAACTTGACGAAGGGGAAGTACGACTGGCCGGCTCCGATGGAGATGTCGGCGAACCACAGGCGCCGGCTCTTGTCCCAGCTGACCTCGTGGCCGGCGACGTCGACCCAACCGATGCCGGCCTTCTGCTCCTCGAGCTGGAGCGAGATCCCCTTGTGGGTCGCGAGCGGGAAGTCGGTCACCTTCGGGGTTCCGACCGGGCCGGCCACGAACACCGGGTCCGAGCCGAAGCCGCTCACGAGCGGCTGCAGTCCCGACGGCAGGGCGACGCCGGGCGGCGGGCTCGCCACGACCACCCCAAGCAGCTCGCCGATCCCGGACTCGAACCACGGGCGCCCGAGATAGACCCGGAGCACATTGCCGACCCGGCTGGAGCTCGGCGACGACGCCGACTTCACGGTCACCCAGTTCCACGCCGGGATCAGGTAGCGCACGTCCGGAGCAGGTGGCCGGGCCGTGCTCGGGATCGACAGCAGGTACCCGAACTTCGTCGGCGGCTTCGCGTCCTTCTCGAGGCTCGAGCGGGTCACGGGAGGAGCCACGAACTGCACCGCCACCGACCCGCCGTCCGGGATCGATCCGCCCGAGATGCGAACGATCGAGCCGGCCTTGTCGTCCTCGGTGAAGTCGACGCCGGACCGGTAGATCGTCGCGGTGTCATCGGCGGCGCGGACGTCAACGGTGCCGGGCGCGAAGCCCGCCTTCGAACAGACGACCGCCGCGGTTCCGGTGAGCGTCTCTGTGACGACCTCCGTGAAGTACTCGAGGAACCGTGTCGTCGCGACGGCGCTGTAGAAGACCTCGTGGTGCTTGGTGTCGCCGAAGTCGTGGCGGAGCTTGTCGAGCGGGACGAGGTCGCTCTGACCGAGAGCGAGGGGGATCTCGTCGACGCGTGAGGTCTTTTCGAGCAGCACTGCGCCCTGCTTGCTCTTGCCGTCGTCGTAGGGATCCGCCCAGGCGGCGAGCACGTCGAGGCGGATAGTGCTCTGGACCTGGGCCAGAGCGTCGCCGGTCAAGAGCGCGTAGGTCGCGCCGGGCGATCGCGCGACGGTGAGCTTTCCGATAGCAGGCGGGGTCAACGGCTGGCGGACAGCGTGGACGATCACGAGCTCGCGATAGGGCGTGAACATGTAGTGGAGCCTGTCGAGGATCAACGCCCTGAGACCGGGCGTCGCGGTGCCTGCTTCGATGAGCCACTGCCACAACGCCATGACTTCCAGGTCCGCTGGCGCGAAGTACGAGCTCATGAGCACGGCCGTGATGGATGCCTTCGGCGCCTTCACCTGGATCGCACCATCGAGGTCCCCCGCGCCGGGAAGGACGGGCGCACCCTTGCCGGCGCTGACGACAAGACGGACAGCGCGGCGCTCCGGCCAAGTGCCGACCGAGTCGAACGGCGCGCGCACGAAGGCATCCTTCTTGCCTGGCAGGTTGAGCAGGGCCACACCTCTCGCGAGCACGTCCGGGAGATAGGGCACGCCAAAGGCCGGATGCAAGGCTGTGGGCGTCACCGCGGGCGGGTAGTAGATCCACTCGTTCTTGCCGTTGAGGGGCTGGGTGTCGATCAAGCCGCCGTAGAGGTCGCGGACCGACGACGACTTGTAGGTGAAGCCGTCCCGATCGGCGATCAGCGCGTAGCTCGAGGGATCCGGGTGACCGTCGGCACCGTCGAGAACACCGTGCGTCTCTGCCATGTCCTCGCCTGTCGACGGCGGGGCGATGTGGCGCTCGCACGGAACGATGCTCGGGTCGTCGTCGGAGATGTCGTAGTTCGAGCGGATCACCAGGTTCTCGATGTGCTCACCCGGCGTCCGGGATGCGGTCGGAACCAACACCGGCGAAGGCACGGGCTCGAAGCGGCGGTAGGTCATCTCCGGCGTGGCCCAGGTGAACGCCCCGGTCTCGGTGAACGCGACGCTGTTGCCGGCGATGTCAACGGCCCGTGCCCGGAACCGGTAAGTGCCTCCGAACCGGAGCGTCGGCAAGGTGCCCGGCGCGGCGGCGTAGTCGATCTGGAGCTGAAGGTTGCTGTTGGCCGGGTTCGCGGCATCGGGCGCGAGCCCGTCCGAAGGCACGTCCGACAGGTGCTTGCCGGGACGGGCGCCGACGAGGCTCCACCCCGCCCAGCGCATCAGGTACTCAGGCACGTACACCGGCGGGTTCGGCGGCCCGCCCGAGCTGGCGCTCTGGGTAGTCGCGGGCTCGACCCAACCCTCGTCGCCCTTCGGAACCGGCACGACAGTAGGCGGCGCTCCGATCCCGTAACCGCCGAGCCCGGGGTTCTTCGCGGCAGTCCGCGCACAGAGCTGGAACCACCGGCCTTTCGCCTTTGACCACACATCGATCCGGTAGCCCCGCGCGATGTCCTCGAAGTAGAGCGTGACCGACCCGGGCGGGGACGCCTCGATGGCGGCGTTGAAGCTGTTGTTGTTCTGCCAGTTCTGGTAGAGCGAGAGGGCATTGCCGGTCTTTGCCACCGCAAGGCCCGCCGATCGGAGCGACGGGATGCCGTAGTGAGTCGGCGTGTCCGCCGTCTTCATCTCGGTGTTCGCGTGCTGGATGCCCTGGACGAAGTTGAAGGCCTTCAGCGTCGCCCCGTCTAGGTCCATCTCGACCACCGCGTAGTCCGGGTCGGAGAAACGCAGGAACCCCGAGGTGATCTCAGGGTCCGAAGTCCTGTGCGCCGGGATCCACAGGCCAGCGTTCGTCATGGTCACCGGCTTGACGTCGGTCGTCAACGGCGAACCGCCCATTATCGGCTTCCAGCTTGGGAGCACCGACACTGCGACGGTACCGGAGAGCCCGCTCGGGCGCGCGAGCTCGAGCTCGTAGACGAGCCCGAAAAGGCGCAGCAGGGCAGGGTGGCGCCCCAGGAGTGAGACGGCTTGGTGGAAGTCGAACTGCGGGACCGGAACAGGCGGCGTGGTGGAGTAGCTCTGGCCCTTCGCCGGAGTGGTGAGCGGCTGGAGGAACAGGTACGCCTGGGTGAGGTCCGACGCCGGGTCCGGTCCCTTCCCCGGCGGGATCGGGCCGCCCCCTTTCGGGAACATCGCCTTCACACTCTCGATCCGGTCGTAGAGCTCTCGGCTGTCGAGGGGCAGGGCGCCGAAACTGCCCTCGCTCGTCAGAAGCTGGAAGCCCGGCCAGTTGCCGACTGGCGCGGTGTTCGCGAGCGCCGCGTAGGTGCTCTGGAAGAAGTGGCGCACGAACCCGGCCGGGTAGCTAAAGAGCGAGGAGGAGGTCGGGCTCTGGTACTCGTAGGGGTCGACAGTGGTCGACGAGGGGAAGAGGACGTGCCAGAGCGACGACGAGGGTGGCGCGCTCACGATGTCGGCGTCGAAGGTTCTGGGTCCGATCTTGACCTTGAAACTGACGTTTGTCGCCGGCCAGTACTGCCAGTCAGAGAACTCCGCCAGTGTGGACACCGCGTTGCCGGTCGGAAACAACTGAGGCGCGACGTGCACCGAGACCCGTAGCTTCCCGTCTTTCGCCTTCCCGTGCGGGCAGGCCGTCCAGAGCACCCGTTGCCTCGTCATGCGAATGCCTCGCAATAGTTTGTCCAGTTCTTCTCCGTGAGGGCTTGTCTGAAATCGGGGTCACCACTCCCACCGATCGTCTTCTGCATCGTGACGCTGACCGAGACGCTAAAGAACAGCACGCTCACCGAGACCGAGACGGTCGCCGTGCCGTAGGCCTTGCCGGGGTCGAGGTAGGTGAGCCCGAGGTAGAACTCCATCGAGATCGAGATGATCCCGAGCACCGAGAGGTTGCCGTCGGCCCGGAGGAAACCGGTGAGCTGGATCTGCTTTTTCGGCACCGTCTGGAGCGAGAAGTAAATCCCGGCCATTATCGAGATTCCGCCGCTCGCGACGCCGAGATCGATGGAAAGGTCAGCGCCGAACTCGAGCGAGACCTCGATCAGCTCGATGCCGTCGGCCCCGATCCCGAGCGAGAAGAAACCGCCGCCGCCGAACAGGTCGATCGTGAGGATGAACGGGTTGTCCCTCGACGACAGTCCGAATCGGACCCGCACCGGTGTCCCGTCGAAGGGGATGTTGACCCCTGCGGAAAGAGCGAGGTTCTCGAGCGCGAAGACACCGACGCCGACGTCGGGGAGGGCGAGGGAGTAGCTCGCCTCGATCCCGCCACCGGTGACCGAGATCGACGGTCCGCCGAGCGAGCTCAGCAGATCTTCAAGGGCGTTGATGAACGTGAGGGGGCCGAGGAACTTGACCGATTCGATGTCCGGCTGTATCGAGGTCTTCGCGCCGGTCTTCGAATCGAAGGTGAAGGAGTTGAACTTGATCCCGATGTACGGGTTGGCTTCTCCGAACAGGAGGAGCTCGAAGTTCGTGAGATCCCCGTGGATCGAGTACGTCGTCTGGCTCGGGCTGGCGATCGGTGTGTAGATCTCGGCGTGGATCGTCAGGGCGGAGTCGCCGTTGGGCTGGAAGAAGCCGAGCGAATCCTTCTGCACCGCCGGCAGCCAGTCGATCTTGACCTCGAGAGCGGTTGGGGGCTTGGTGTCGTCGTTGCCGGGATAGATGAACTTGTCCGAGATCTTCGGGGCTTGCGCGTTGCTGGCGGTCTCATTCGGGTCGATCGCCTTGATGATCTCCGCCACGGGTATGGCACCGAGGAGCTTGCCGGCGTCCCCCGAGAGCATGTTGAAGTACTTCGTCGGGTCGAAGGTTCCACCGACCAGGTCGCTCAGGTCACCGCCGACGGGACCGAGGTCGCGGGCGATTCCGCTCACCTTGAAGTTGGGCGTGGCCATCCCGCCAACGAGGTTTGGGGGGAACGAGAGCCCGGGAGCGTTCTGCGTCACGGCCAGATACACCTCTGTCACACCTGGCTGGAAGCCCTTGTCGAGGTAATTCGAGGAGATCGACACGCTCGGGCTCGGCAGCGGCGTCGCGCCGGCGCCCACGACCTGCTCCGCCCCAGGCAGATGGACCGCCGCCGAGTCGAGCGCCGGATACACATTGGCCCTCCCGTTTTCGCCGACGAAGGCGGTCAGGCCGTAAGTGTCGACGTGCTGGGCCGTCGATCCCGGGGTTCCGCCGACCATGTCGGCGAAGGCGAACAGCGAACCGCCGAACGAAGGCGATCTCCGGCTCGGGTCGACCGATCCGTATGCGGTCACCACCTTGGGAAGGTTCAGCGTCCCTTGCGCGAACGTGGCCGACATCCAGATGACTCCGGTGGTGAAGTCGACCTTTCTTCCCTCCAGGTCCGTGCCCTGAAACGAGAAGGGGACGTCTGTGCCTCCGCTTCTTACCCACAAGACGTCGTCGGTCGAGAACGAGCCGACCTTGATGCCCGGGTCGGTCGAAGTCTCGAAGTCGATCGGCGGCGTGGTCACGGTCTTGACGAGAAGGCGCCTGATCGGGTTGCCCCGACCGCCCTGCGGCTCGTCGGCGTCGCCGGCGTATGTGACCTGCGGCTCGGTCACGACTATGTACTGCTTCTGCACGAGGTAGGCGACGGCGTTGTTGTTGGAATCGACCTGGATCTCCCGGTCGGAGATAGTGATCCTTACGGCGCGGTTCCCCCAGGGGAAGAGGTAGCCGATGTCGACGACACGCACGTAGCTGTCCCGGCCGATCGAGGCCCGGTGCCACCACGAAGCCAGGTCGACGTCCGAGTTGGGGCCCGGCGACCACGAGCCTCGGAGATTGACCGACGCGCCTAGGGCAGAGAGCAAGAGCAGGTCGACATCGATCGGCCCCTCGCCGGGCGACGTGCCGGTGGTGAGCGTGACGATGTCGACGCGGTCGCGCGGGTCGAGCGACATGAGCCATGGGTCGCCAGGAGGCGGTGCGAAGGCCGCAGGGTAGCCCGGGGCCCAGAACGCCTTGAGTTGCGGAGTCACGACCGGCGGCTCGAGGCCGCCTGCTCCGAACCGGGTGTGCCAGAGCTCTGTGATCTGCTTGAAGACGACAGGGCTCGTCGCGTGGTGCCAGGTGCCGTGCTGGAGCGGCGTGACCCAGAGCTGCCAGGGGATCTCGAGCGCGGTGTGGAGCGGATCAGGCGCCGCCGGCGCGCCGGAAGCAGCAACCGGTACGAGCTCGGGTCTCGCCTTGGACCAGTCGAGCAGCCCCGCCATCGTGTAGGGAACCTTTGCCGTGGCTGTGAGCTCGAAGGCGAGCCAGCTGAAACCGGCAAGCGCGCCCTTGAGCGGCGGTGCCGGCCAGGTCGTCAGGCTCGTCGAGTACGCCACGCACTGTTCGCCAAGGTGTTGAGACGGGAACACGACGACCATGTACATCGGCAGCTTGGTGTCTTCGGCGACGATCTCGGTCTGGCCGGCGGTGACGACAGCCTTGGCGTTGTAGAACTCGAAGCCCAGGTACACCATGTCCGTCGTCCGGATGGCTTGGAACGCGAGACTCGGCTTTGCCGAGCCGCTTAGCGCGGCACGCAAGGCCTCAGGAAGCGATTGGCCATAGGACCGGTATGACCGCATCGAGACGAGCGGGTACTTCGAGGAGGGAGCCGGCCGTGCCAGCATTCGCGGGCCGACCGCGGCGCCGGCGGCAGCCCCGCCGATCAGCTTGAGCGCCGAGCGCCGATCCATCTCGTTGCGGGGCCTGCTCACCGTGTCGCCGCGCCTCCCCCCAGGCAGAGGCTCCTTTCGGGAGCCTCCTCGCCACGCCGAGTTTCGCGAGAGATGCGCACGGCGTCAAGGGACATCTACAACAGCCTGTGAGAAGATCCCGCTTTGTCGACACAGCCAGCCGGCTGTCGGTCAGATCACTCACCCGGGGAGGCTCGGTGCGGGTCATTGTCAGCTGCGTGCCGCAGACAGGTCACATCTTGCCCTTGCTCCCTCTCGCCCAGGCGTTCAAAGCCCAGGGCGATGACGTCGTAGTTGCCAGCGGACCTGACGCGACGGAGGCTGTCTCGGGCCAGGGACTTCCGTTTCGTGCGGCCGGTCCGGAGTTCGGTGCCTGGTTCGGCGCGCTGCGCGCCCGGACGCGGGGATTGCCCGGCGACGGGCTCGAGCCGTCGCGGGTGCTGGGCTACTTCGTGCCCCGGCTCTTCGGCGAGATCGGGATGGCACTCATGCTCGACGACCTGCTAGGTCTCTGCAAGGAGCTCGAGCCGTCTCTGCTGGTGTTCGACCCCTACGTGTTCGCCGCTCCGCTGGTCGCAGCAGTAACGGGGACCCACGCCGTGCACCACTGCATAGGGCCACTGCTGGAGGCAAGCGTCCTTGACCTCGTGTCTGACGCGGTATCTCCTATCTGGCGGGAGTTCGGCCTCGACGTCCCACGCGCCGCAGGTGTCTATTCCGGCACCACGCTGACCATTTGTTCCTCCTCGCTGGACCCGGCGGCTGGCGTGCTCCAGGGGGCGCAACCCATGCGTCCGGTTCCGCTACCACTGGCTGAACCTCCCGCGCTGCGCGCTTTCTTCGCCGACCCGGGGAGACCTTTGGTCTACCTGACCCTTGGAACCTTCTCGAACAACGACATCGATCTCTTCCGGCTTGTGCTCACAGCCTTGGAGCACGAGCCCGTCAATGTGCTGGCGACGATCGGGCGAGACAACGATCCGGCAGACTTCGCGCCTGTGCCTGATAACGCTCGCGTGGAGCGGTTCATCCCTCAGGCGGAACTGCTCCCTCACTGCGCGGCAGTAGTTCACCACGCTGGGGCAGGCACGGCGTTCGGCGCCCTGGCACACGGGCTTGCCTCGGTGGCGCTGCCTCAGAGTGCCGACAACTTCACCATCGCCAACCGGCTCGCTGAAGCGGGCGTCGCTCACTCGTTGATGCCCGGCGAGGTGACTGCCTCTGCGATACGGTCCGCGCTCCGCTCCGTGCTCGATGTTGACAGCTACCGTCAACGGGCGCAGCGGCTCGCGGACGAGATCGCCGCGATGCCGTCGCCCGATGACCTTGCGGCGAGGCTGCGCACCACTGTGTACGGGCCAGCTAGGTCCCGGTGAGGCCCTCAACTCGACACCGCGGCGCAGGGTGGCGCACGACCTTCTCCCTACGAGCTAGCCGACCGGACACACTCCGCGAGCATCAGGACGCCCGCGTGGAGGTGGCCGACCACACTTCTCGGGCCAGGCGACTCGGAATCAACTCGACTGACGTCGGCCGGCAGAGGAAGTACCCCTGTCCGTAACGAATTCCCAGGCCCCGCAGCACTTCGAGCTCTACTGCAGTCTCGATCCCCTCGGCGATGATCTCCGCTCCGAGCTTCGACGCGAAGCTCACAAGGGCGGTCGCAAGGGCAATGCGGACAGGGTCGTGGTCGATCCCGGAGGTCAGCTCCCGGTCCAGCTTGATGAAATCGGGGGCCAGTTTCAGGATGTGAGCCAGACTTGCAAAACCGGCACCGGTGTCGTCGATAGCCAGGCGTACTCCCATCAGGCGCAGTTGGTTGAGCGCGAGAGAGAGCCGCTGGTAGTCGTCGACCTTGGCTTCCTCGGTCAGCTCCATGACGACACGTTTCGATTCGGAGCTTGCAATGAGTTGGCGCACCTCGTCGGAGATCATCGCCTCGGGGCTTGCGTTCACACACAGAGCGACATCCCCGGGAAGGCGGGACAAGGCGTTCAAAGCTCCCTTCGCGGAGACGACCTCCAGTTCGACGCCGATGCCCATGACGTGTGCCTCGGCGAACCAGGCGTCCGGAGCTCGCTTCGGTCGTCCTGAGAACCGAGCAAGCGCTTCGACTGCGAAGCACTCCCCGGTTGTGATGTCGAACACGGGCTGGAAGACGTGACTGAGCCCGCGTCCTTTGAGGACGCGGTCGACTCGGCTTCGCGTCTCTAGCCTGCCCAATGCTCCCGGGTTCAAGACATTGGCGACGAATCGTTCCTCGGCGGCCCAGTCATCGCCTTCGGGCACTGGTGTGCGGAGCGCGTCGCTACAGACGCGGGAGAGAAACGCGTCTGTAGCGCCCGCCAAGTCGACCGCAACTGTGATCACGACGCTGATGAAATCGGCAAGGCTCGTCAGTGTCGCGATATCGCGGTCGTTGAATGCGCGCGGCCGGGACGAGGTGACACAGAGCACCCCGGCCGTCTGGGCGTGACGCCAAAGCGGCACGCACACCAATGACTGAACGCCCGCAGCCTTGCGGACATTGGGCTCAACACGCGAGTCGCTCTCGGCGTCATCGGAGTGGAGGGTCTCGCCCCTCCGGAACGCGAGCCCTGAGAGACTCCCGTCCAGAGGTATCCGGTTGCCGATCTGCGGGTCCAGCTGACCGGCACCGCAATCGAAAGTCAGCCACAACGGGTCGTGAACGAACCCGACGAGAACGCCGTCGGCAGCTGCAACGAGGGTCATGGCCTCGTCGGCAACCCGCTGCGTCAGCACCACCGGGTCGGCAGCGCGTCTTATCGCCTCCTCGAGGCCAGTACGGTCAACCACAACGGATCGCCCTTCCCGCGAATTTCGAAAGGCTCTCGGCACGGCTGTTGCTTGCCACTGAATGGCCTGCCTCGAGACTTCTCTCCGTCTTGGTTTTCGGGAGGAGCGCGCCCGGGCATGAGGCTCATCACCCGGTCATCACCCGGTCATCACCCCCGGAGGTCCCCCGGATACAGCTCTTCGGACCGGTCTCGACCTCGGCGGGAGTCAACACGGCCCCGGGGCTTGGCCCGGGGCCGGGGGGGGGCTTCACGGTCACGCCGGAAGGACATGCTCTCCAGTGTCAGTCAACAACTCTGCTGCCCGTCTGTCAACAGCTCAGCCGAACATCGATCGAACGTTCTTTGCCCTGCCCTCAGGAGACCTCAGCTCTTGTCCTCGATCTCCCAGGCATGATCGAGAACGTGCCAGGCGATCCGGCGTGCCGTGTAGCGCGGTGGCCAGCCCTTTGCAGCGAGGGAGTCGGACGGTGCGGCGAGGACTTCAGCGATGGCGGCTCGAGACGCGGCGAGGTCTGAGCCGAGCCTGATGCCAAGCTTGCGGGCGTAGGCAAGCTCCGCCGCGGCGACATGATCCGCGATCTCGTCGCGGTCACGGCCGCCGCCGCGGGGGCCTTTGCGGAGCCCGGCGGGCGCGTTGCGAACCACTCGGTCGAAGACCGCCCAACAGCCGGTCACGAGAGAGGCCACGCGCGCGGTCCCGGTGGCGTCGAGCGGCTCTCTCTCGGCCGCCGCGATGACCGCCGGAGCACCCACGTCGGTGGTCACATTGCCCGGAGCGCGCTCCACGATTTCGAACTCGACGATCTCACGGGCGAATGGGAAGCCCGCGCCGGTCGCCACTGCGGCGTAGCGTCCGGCGTAGCCGGCCAACGTCTCCAGCGCCTGCTGCTCGGTCCGGCCCGAACGGCACCAGCCTGGCCAGTCGAGAGCGGAAGCGAACACTCGCCGAGCACCGAGTTCGATACACACGCGCGTTGCCACGCTTTCAGTACAGCACGCAAGACCGACGCCGGGGCTGGCAGCACGCTGGCGCCGCTCCTGGATTCCGATCCGGCGGCCTCCGGGGAATCTCGGGAGGGTTATCTCAGTTACACCTCTAGGCCAGGCTAGACAGTTGGGGGGAGCAGTGATGGCTGTGAATTCCGCCGCCGGCTCGATCAGCAGCGAGTCGAATCCGAAGGGGCGGCGGCGTCATGTCTGATGACGTCGAGTTCCAGATCCTCACGCGGTCCCTGACAGGTCGGGACCTTGGGAGTCGAGTGCTTGCGGTTGCCCGGTTGAGGCGCGGACTATCGGTTGCAGCCGTTTGTCTCTGTCTGCTGGCATCGGCTGTGCTCATGGCGCTCACGAACACGGCGTCACTCGTGATCACACTGGCTGTCGTGGGCGTGATCGCCATCGAGGTGGGACGGCTAGGCCTTCGCGAGTTCAGGAGAGAAGCCCAATAGGAACAAGGCCCTCCGGTGCTGGCAGTCGCCATCTGGACGGCGGCCAGCCCGGCCACCCGGGAATGTCGACCGGATGCGCCGGGCTGGCAACCAACGTGTGTTGCTGGTGTGTGAGCCTGCGAGCTTACGGTTCAGACGGAGGCGCGCCCCCGGTCGGCTGGTTGGGATCGGGCATGGTCGTCGTGGTAAGCGAGGTGTACAGATCGCTCGGCTCGACTCCCTCTTCCGCCTTCGGCTGGACCGTGACGGCGTACATCGGCGGCTGTCCGTCGTGGAAGACGCCGTAGCGGCTGAGCCACCTCATGAGCTGGTAGGCGATGATGACGCCAAAGGCGCCCATCGCGATGCCGTTGAACGACACGTTGCCGTGGTCGAAGATCAGCGTGTAGTTCCCGGCGCCGAGGATCAGGCCGATCGCGCAAGGGATGAGATTGACCGGGTTGTTGAAGTTGACCCGGTTCTCGACCCAGATACGACCGCCGAGCACCGCGATCAGCCCGTACAGGATGGTCCCGGCGCCGCCCAGGACTCCGGCCGGCAAGGTGGAGATCAGCGCTCCGAACTTCGGGATGCAGCCGAACGCGATCGCCACGATGGCAGCGACGTAGTACGCCGAGGTCGAGTACACCTTGGTGGCCGCCATGACGCCGATGTTCTCGGCGTAGGTGGTCGTGCCGCTACCGCCACCGATGCCCGCGAGCATCGTTGCAAGGCCGTCGGCCATGTAGCCGCGTCCGAGGGACCGGTCGAGGTTCCGGCCGGTCATCGACGCCACGGCCTTGATGTGGCCTGTGTTCTCAGCGATAAGGACTATCACGACCGGGACGATCAGGAAGATCGGCCGCATGCTGAAGTGTGGCCCTGTGAATTTCGGCAGCCCGACCCACGCCGCGGACCTGACGGCCGTGAAGCTGATCTGACCCTGCGCCCAGCCGATCAGGTAGCCGAAGGCCACCCCGACCAGGATCGATAGTCGGCCGATGAAGCCGCGGAACACGACCGTCACCAGGATGACCCCGCACAGGGTCGCGAACCCGGTCCAGGGCTGCTTGTTGAAATTGGTGAACGCGCTGGAGGCGAGGTTCAGCCCGATGAGCGCGACCACTGCGCCGGTGACCACGGGCGGCATCAGCCACTCGATGAAGGCCGACCCCCACTTGTTCACGATGAGGCCGATGACAAAGAAGACCGCTCCTGCGACGAGGATGCCGGCCAGCGCGGACGGGATGCCGCCGTGCTGTTCGGCCACTAGCACCGGGGAGATGAAGGCGAAGCTGCTCCCCAGGTAGCTAGGCAGCCCCAGACGCTGTCCGCGCCCGATCGTGACGAGCAGGAAGATCAGCGTGCCGATTCCGGAGAAGAAGATGGTGGTGTTCGGCGGGAAGCCGATCAGCACCGGCACGATGAACGTTGCCCCGAACATCGCCAGCACGTGCTGGAAGCCCAGACCTATGGTCTGAGGCCACGCAAGTCGCTCGTCAGGCGCCACCACCTCCGTAGGGGGAATGTGTTTCCCGTCGCCGTGAACCGTCCATAGGCCCAGTGAACTCACTTGGCACCCCTTTCGATAAAGGCCTTGTCCCACGGCCAGGGGCCACGACAACGGTTCCGCGGCCTTTCCGGCCACTGGCACTCTGTTCCCTCGGTTCGCACGCTACCGATGGCGCGAAGGTTTAACCAGAGTCCAATGTCACATGAGTGCCAGGAAAGATGACCCGGTCCCCTAGGATTCACTGAAGTAGCCTCGCGGCGTGAAGGTCGCCGGGATCGCGTTGGCTGAGAACTTCCTGCTCAACGTAGTCGTGCCCGCAGGCAACGCCGCACAAGTGTCGGGTCCCGCGATGGTCGTGGCAACCGAGCGCGACAAGACCACGCCCGGGATCCGACCCTCCGGTGCCGGGCGATGGGTTGTCGCGTGTAAGAGGGGTGCCTGCCGTCCCGAGGCGGGGATCGCGGGCTCGGAAACCGGGATCGGTCAAGGTCGTGCCAGAATCGTGGGTCCACCCTGTCCGTTCATTGCCACAATGGCTGTTCTCGCCGCGCGTCCCCGCGCTGCCAGGGCCGGCTGACCCACCGAGAGCTGCTCCTTCGTGACGACAGGACTGAGCCGCTGGTTCGGCCAGCCCAAGTTGGACACGACGGGGTTGCGGTGGGCCCGCCCGGCGAACCATATTCAGCACGGGGTCGCCCGCAACGGGCTGCTCTACATGACCGAGGACAGGTTGGGCTTCCAGCCGAAGCGTATCGACGCGCTCTTCGGTGCCCGAGCCGTGTCGTGGGACCTCTCCTCAATGACGGACGTTCAGCTCACGCCCACACTCCGCAAGCTCCGCGTCACGGTCACCACCGACACCGGGCGCCAACGATTCATAGTGTCCGACGCAGTGGTGGCTTACAACGACCTGCGGTCCTGGCAGCCCGGCTAGGTTGGCTGTGACCGCTCCGGACCCGACCGCGCCGGGAGAGAGAGGAAGTGCGTCGCCGTGGTAGTGCTCGTGATCCTGCTCGTCGTCGCGGCATTCGTCCTGGTCGTGATCGACGCCCGCTGGGGATCGGGTCGATGGCGGAGGGCCGCGCCGGGCGGCACTTCGAAAGATCCGACTTCGCCAGGCCGCACTCGGTCAGGCCGGGTTACGCCGAGCCGCACTCCACCGGGCCGTACCAGGAGCACACGGGCACGCAAGGCTCGTTAGCGGGGTCGTTGCGGTCAAGGCTCCCGTCGCGGGCGGCGCACGCCATCGGTCAACTGGAATGTGAGAGCTCGCTGCTGACACGGGCACTCTGAGCATGGTCGTCTTGGCGCAGCCGGACTCGGCGGGCTAGCGGGCGATCGAACGCAGCGCGGTCGAATCAAGCCTGACTGCCACGACGGTGTCGGCCGCTAGGTCCAGAGCCACCGCACTCGAGACGTCCGCAAGCAGGGGTCCGAGGTCTGTCGCCAGGCCGACCCTGGTGACCGGCCCGAGGAACGTCAGGCTCGTCACTCGCCCATCGAACAGGCCCGGTGCCGGCTTGTTCCCGTTCGAGAGCAGCTCGAGGCTGATGTCCTCCGGGCGCACGAAAAGCTCTACGGTTTCGCCGGCCGGGTGGTTGAACGTCGGGTCGGGGACGCTCAGCATGACCGGTCCGCAGCGGACGACCCGGTCCTCGCTGGATACGACAGTGCCCTCCAGCCTGTTCATCGTTCCGACGAAATTCGCCACGAAGGCCGTCCTCGGCCCGTTGTAGATCTGGGCTGGCGTCCCGAACTGTTCGACGCGACCATCCGACATCACGGCCACCCGATCGGAGATCGACAATGCCTCCTCCTGATCGTGGGTGACATACAGAGTCGTGATGCCAAGCTCCAGCTGGACGCGGCGGACCTCCTCGCGGAGCTGCACGCGTACTTTCGCGTCCAAGGCGGAGAGGGGCTCGTCGAGGAGCAGGACACTCGGCTCGATCGCGAGCGACCGCGCGAGAGCCACCCGCTGCTGTTGGCCACCGGACAACTGGCGGGGATACCGGTCCATCGCGGTGCCGAGCCCTACCAGTTCGAGCAGCTCCCGGGCCCGTTTTGCACGCTTCTCGTGGCTTTCCTTACGGACGCGGAGGCCGAATTCCACGTTGTGCTGAGCGGTCATGTTCGGGAAGAGGCTGTAGGCCTGGAAGACCATGCCCATGTTGCGCTTGTTGGCGGGCTGGCCGAGCACGTCTCGACCATTGACGAGCACCTCGCCGGCGTCGGGCCACTCAAAACCGGCGACGATCCTCAGCGCCGTGGTCTTGCCACAACCGCTCGGGCCGAGCAGGGACACGAACTCCCCGGAGTGAACATCGAGATCGAGATTGTCGAGGGCGACGACTGACCCGAATGTTCGACGAAGGCCACGGAGCTCGATGGTTGCCACAACGACCTCTCTCTAGTGCGTAATGGCGACTGCGGCCGCGTTGCGGCCGCCCCGACCGAGCAAGTACAGACTCAACATCGCCCCCCAGACGAATATGAAGCTGATAAACGAAAGAGCGACGCCTTCATAGGCGGTGCTCGTCCCGATGGTGTAGGTATAGACCGAGAACGTGCTGAACTCCAGCAGGCTCGCGACCGTGTACTCGCCCATCGCGATCGCGACCGTGAGCAGCGATCCACCTATTATCGCGGCCCGGAGATTCGGGAGGATCACCCGCAGCAGGGTCCGGGGCATCTTTGCGCCGAGGCTCTCAGCAGCCTCGACCAGGGTTCGCAGGTCGATGGCGCGTAGGCCCGCGTCGAGCGCCCTATAGAGGAACGGCAGAGCGAATATTACGTAGATAAGTGATAGCACCTCGGGGCGCACGAACAACCAGGTGATCTTCTCCAAGAATGGCAAGAGCCCGACTACGAGCACGATCGGCGGCACGACGAACGGAAGGATCGAGATCAGGTCCATCACCGGACGGAGACCAGGAAGTCGAAGATGGACCCAGAACACCGTCGGCACCATGAGCACAAGGCTGACGGCGACGGTTTCGAGAGAGATCTGGATCGAGAGCCAGAACGAGGACCTGAACATGGGGTCGTCGAACACGGTCAGGTACCAGTGGAAGGGGCTCTGGCCTGCCTGGACTCCCGTCAGGCTGAACTGCACGACCGAGTAGATCGGCACGATGAAGACGAGCGCTGCCAGTACCAGCCATATCAAGTGCCAAACGGGCACACGGTTCCGTGCCCGCCGGAAGCGGTGGGAACTTGGGCGAGTTTCCGCGACAGAGGCTACCTGAGCCATCGGCTCGCTCGACGCTGAAGAAGGGCGTAGACGATGATCGTGATCACGATAATCACGATCATCGCGAGCGCGAGTGCGTACGCGTCCTGCGGATTGACGGCGATGTCGCCGTTGATGAGGTTCGCGATGTCGATGGTGACGAGATTCGAGACGCCCAGGGTCTCTGCGGTCGCGTAGGCGGAGAAGGCGTTCCCGAACAGCAGCACCATCAGGCCAAGGAGCGACGGTGTCACGACCGGCAGGCCCACGTACCGCCAGAATGCGAAGGAGCTTGCACCAAGGTTCGACGCCGACTCCCTCCATTCCGTGCGCAGTCCCTCGATCACGGGGATCATGAGCAGGATCATGAGGGGGAGCTGGAAGTACATGTAGACGAGTGCGCAGCCGAACAGGCCTTGGAGGCTGAACGACGGGTAGATGTTCAGCCCTAGGTGCTGCAAGAAGGTGGTGACGACGCCGAGCGTGCCCAACGTCGCAATGTACGCGAACCCGAGCGGCACTCCCGCGAAGTTTGCCGCCATGCCCGAGAACGACACGAACGCCGGCCGAATGAAGCGGGGAACGCCGTGATGCAAGACGGCGTTGGCCACAAGGAAGCCGAGCACCCCTCCCATGACGGCGCTCAGGGCCGACAGCTCGAGCGAGAACTCGAAGGCCTGCGGGTAAGGCGCGTGGAAGATGTCGGCGAGATTGGAAAGCGTGAAGGCACCGTTGGCGGTCCGGAAAGCACCGACTATGAGCTCACCGGTCGGTATCAGCAAGAAGATACTGATGTAGGCGAAGAAGGGAAGCACCCCGAGCAAGGCCCATCGTCGGGAGCGCGACCGCTTTCGCGGCGCGCTCCCGACTAGGACCGCTGACTGGATTCCGGACTCGGCGAGGGCCAACGGGCCCTCCTAACTACGCCTGCGCCTCGATCTAGACGCCGCCCACCATCTTGTCCCAGTTCGCCACGACGGTCGCGCTCGCCTTGTTGATCTGGGCCAAGGTGGGAAAGTGCAGACCTGCATACTCGCTCGCAGGTGGCAGATCCTTCGCAAGACCAGGTGGGATCTTTCCGGCGGCCGCCATGGCCGCGTACCGCGCCGGGTGGACGTACCCGGCGAGATACTCGAGCTGTCCCAGGTCTGAGTAGAGGTACTCCATCCAGAGCTTGGCCGCGTTCGGGTGCGGTGCGTAAGTGCTGATCGCCTGGCAGTAGAAATTGGCAAACTTGGCATCGGTCGGAACGCTCACGACAAGCTTGATATTGGGGTATTGCTTCCGATAGGCAAGGTTGAGGTAGTCCCATTGGACCACGATCGGCGTCTCGCCACTTGCGATCTGGGACGGGTTGGCGATGATCGGGTTGAAGTTCCCCGCGTCCTTCAGCTTCTGGAAGAACCTGAGGCCCGGCATGATGTTGTCTAGGGACCCGCCGTTCGCGAGGGCCGCGCTCCAGACCGCGGCGAACGCGTCGCCCGCGACGGCAGGGCTGTTGACGATCGCAACCTGGCCCTTGTACTCCGGCTTGAGGAGGTCTTTCCAGGATTTCGGCGGGTTCTTCACAACCTTGGTGTTCGTACCGAACGAGGTGACCCCGTAGTAGTCGCCGTACCAGGCGCCCTTCGGGTCCTTCATGTCGCTCGGGATCTCGCTCCACGTCTGCACCTTGTACGGCGCGAAAGCTTTCTCTGCCTCACCCTGCTCGGCAATCTCGGGTGAGACGTCGACGGCATCGGGGTCCTTCGGCGTGCCCTTGAAGGACAGGATGGCAGTTAGCTCCTGCGCTGAGGAACCCAAGGGGTTCACCACAGGGCAGTTGATCCCGTACAACTTGTAGAACTCGCCGATAACGGTGTTCGGAGTCGACTGGGTGCCGTAGTTGGCCCAGTTGTAGGGATCGGCGATCAGGTTGAGCGTGCCCTCCTTCTTCGCAGCGGCCAGCAGCCCCGGCGGCAACTTCGGCGGCGACGTGGCCGCTCCCCGCACGGCTCTCGAGATGAACGGACTCGCCGAGCTGGTGCCCGCGTCAAGCAGCACAGCGCCCGCAATCCCGGCAACGCCGAGTCCCGCCTGACGGAGGAAGCGCCGTCGGTCATAAGCCGGTCCCCCAGATTCGTTAACGGCCTCGCCTTGATCCCGCTGAGTCATGCCGCCTTCCCCTCTCATCTCTTAGGTTTATGGTGGGCATCCTAACTATGGACCCGGCCAACACAAACAAAATCTGCGTGAATTCTTGCTCGTGAAGTGCTCGAGTCCTGCTGACCCGACAAAGATGCCCGGCGTTGGGCGGGATCGGTCGGGTATTCGTAGGCATTGCAACCGTTGTGCGGCACGCGCCTGAATGACAGATGCGCTCAACACCGACGTCAAGCCACCTAGGTGACGCTGCTAGCAGTTGCCGGGGCATCTATAGATGAACGATCGGTGAACGATCAATGAACGATAGCTGAACGATCGGTGAATACCGAATGTCCTAAAGGTGAACCACCGGAACGTGAGCACGCAGCTCCGTCGGCTCCGCAGGGACTACTCGGGCTTGATGACCTGGCCGCCTCTCCGATGCGCCGCAGCGGTACCTGGGTGGCCAACCACCTGTAGGCCTCCTCGAGGTCGTCCGCCCACGTCTGGTGGATGGGGGTGTCGATCGGACCGGGCGCCACCACGTTGACGCGGACTCCGCTGCCGGCGAGCTCTCCCGCCAGTGACTGGGTGAGGTAGTTCAGCGCTGTGACAAGTCGGCGACCACACAGTGGGCTTCGCCGCCCGCATCCTGCACGGCACGCGCGCTCAGCTCGAGCGGTTCGATCCTGGGTCCCACGAGCACGACGTGAGCTCCCGCAGCCCCAAGACGCAGCGCTGTGGCCGCACCGATGCCGCTGCCGGCGCCCGTCACCACGATGACCGCCCCGTCCAAGCCAAGTCAGGAAATCCACCACCGCTTGCGATCGTCGGCGGGTCCACAGAACCTCCAACCAAGAGAGTGCTCGAACAGCCAAGAGCCGCTCCGGACAGTCCAGAGGCCCGGTTGCTGCGTGTCAAATCAGCAGGCCTTAGCGGCTCAGGTGCCCCGGAAGACGGGCTGGCGCTTCTCGGCGAAGGCGTTCAGACCC
>ODAK010001158.1_pt1 | contig 29347 bp, 28 predicted proteins | sample 1539591 | NCBI WGS metagenome assembly ODAK01 (sample SAMEA3539303, study PRJEB22396) | soil metagenome | biome: tundra; feature: field; material: soil | place: USA | collected 2010-05 | depth 0.15 m
CGAGGATGCCGTTGAAATATTCGTGGCTGGCGCAATGCGGCTGCGCGTGCTCGACGATCATGTGATGGTCGGCGAGCTGCTCGTCTTTCGTCAGGTAAAGTCCGTTGAGAATACATTCGAGACCTTCGCCTGCGAGTTTCGTGCGGATGTTGGTGCGCGACAATTTTGCGCCGAGCGCGAACGAATGGACGGTCACATTGCTCGCGCGGCCAAATTCGCCCGCAATGGTGGCGATGTGATACGCGGCTGCCGCTTCGTCTTGCAACTTGACGTGTTCGACGACGGCGTGGTCGCCCGCGAGAATTTCCGTCACCGCATTTGTAAAATACGCGATGTTGCCGGTGCTGATGTAGCTTTCCACAACCGTCAATTTGCTGTTCGCCTCGGCGATGACGAGGTTGCGCGGCAGAATCGTTTCGCCGGTTTGCTTCGCGGACGAAATGTAAATCAACTGCACCGGCTCGGCGACGGCGACACCTTTTGGAACAAAGATGAATGCGCCATCCGTGAAGAGTGCCTGGTTCAGCGCGGCAAACGTGTTGTTCGCCGTATGCGCGTATTTGCCCAGGTGCTTTTCGATGATTGCGGAATCTTTCGCGAGCGCGGCGGAAAGATTTTCAATCCGCACGCCACCGGAGACGGGCTTGATGCTCGAAAGTTTCGCCGAGAAGAATCCATTCACGAAGATGAGCCGATGACCGGGCAGCTTGGTGAACGCAGCTTCGTCCAGCAACTTGCTTTCCGCGCCATTGACCGCGACCTGGCCCGCGAGTTGAAACGGTAACTTCGCGATTGGCGCGACGTTCGTGAAGCGCCAGTCCTCGTCATGCAGCGTCGGAAAACCCGCCTCGGCAAAGCTGGCGATGCCGGCCTTGCGGACTGGACGCAGCCATTTCGGCTGGGTCGAGGCGGCTTCGAACTGCGAAAACTTTTCGACCAGCAATTCCGTCCCGTTGTCTGCTTTTGGCGTCATGTTTAGAATGATTCTAATTATAAATCAGGCGGACAATCTCCCATTTTGGCGGACGTTAAGCAATTGAAAACCGCCCCGAATAAAGTTCAGCATGGACCAGCCCGGCTTGGTGATTCAACTCGCTTGACGTATTCAGGACGAATCTCCATCTTGCACCGCGTTGGCGGGAAATCCAGCGAGCCCAAAGGAGTCTGTCCCGAAAAAATTATGAAAAACAACGACGAGCCAAAGTTTGTTTCTCCCATCCAGGATTTTCTTGAGGAACTTCTTCGCAAATGCGCGGCGGACAACGGCGGTGAGGTGGCGACTTACATTCCCGAACTGGCGAAGGCGAATCCCGACGGGTTCGGCATTTGTCTCGTCACCGCGAATGGCGCGGTCTATGAAGCCGGCGACACGCGGCAGGAATTTACCATCCAGTCCATCTCCAAGCCGTTCGTTTATGGTCTCGCGCTGGAGGACAACGGTCGCGCGGCGACCTTGGAACGGGTGGGCATTGAGCCGACAGGCGACGCGTTTAATTCCATCAGCCTCGATCCCGGCACCGGGCGTCCGCGCAACCCGATGATCAATGCCGGCGCGATTGCGACCGCCGGATTGATCGCGGGGAAAACGCCCGCGTCGCGTTTCAAGCGCATCTTGGAAACTTTTTCGCTCTACGCCGGCCGCCAGTTGAAGGTGGATCACCCCGTTTTTGTTTCCGAAAGCGAGACCGGCCATCGCAACCGCGCCATCGGCCACATGCTCCGCAATTTCGACAAGCTCACCGGCGATCCCGCGCCGACGACGGAAATTTATTTTCAGCAGTGTTCCATTTCCGTGAACTGCCGCGACCTCGGCGTCATGACGGCGACGCTGGCGAATCGCGGCGTGAATCCGCTAACCGGCAAGCAGGCGTTGCGCGGTGAATATGTCGAGAGCGTGTTGAGCGTGATGGGGACGTGCGGCATGTATGATTACGCGGGCGAATGGCTTTACAACGTCGGCATTCCGGCCAAGAGCTGCGTCGCGGGCGGCGTGCTGGCGGTGCTGCCGGGACAGATTGGCATCGGCGTTTTTTCGCCGCGCCTCGACGCGCACGGCAACAGCGTGCGCGGCATCCGCGTCTGCCAGGAATTGTCGCGTTATCTTGACCTGCATTTGTTCAACCGGCCCACGCTCGGCAAATTCACCATCCGCTTAAAATTCACCGGCGCGGAATTCAATTCCAGCCACGTCCGCACCGCCGGGGAAAATCAAATTCTCCGCGAGTCGGCGAATGCAATCCACGTTTATCAGTTGCAAGGCAACCTCATGTTCGCCACCACGGAGCCGGTCGTGCGCGATGTTTTGGAATCGGCCACCGGAATCAAATTTCTCATCCTCGACCTGAAGCGCGTATTGAGTCTCAATGAAAGTGCGGGGCATCTGCTGCACTCGCTCGTCGGAAAGCTTTCTGATGCCGGCAAAACTGTTCTCTTCACGCACTGCGAACATCTGCCGCTGCTGCGCCGCATGATGAAAATGAAACTGGCCGGCAAGTTTGCGGAATTGTTTTCCACTTTCACAGACAACGATCTCGCGCTGTAATGGTGCGAGGAGCGGCTGCTCGAAAACACCCGGCTCGCCCACGCCGCCAACTACAAAGCCAAGCCCGCCGACTATCAGCTTTTCAAAGGCTTTTCCCGCGCGGAGCTGGAGACGATCCAGCCGCTGTTGCAGCCGCGCACCTTCACGCGCGGGCAAAACATCATCAACGCCGGTGACGCCGCCCGCGAAGTTTTTTTCCTCGCGCGCGGAAATGTCAGCGTGTTTCTGCCCGGCGAGGAACGGCATCGCCTCGCCACGTTTTCGCCGGGAAGGTCGTTTGGCGAAATGGCTTTCATTGACGGCGCGACGCGTTCCGCCAACATCGTCGCCGATACGGATGTAGAGTGTCATCTGCTCACGCTGGAAGATTTTCAGCGGCTTGGCAAAACGCATCCTGCTCTCAAAATCAAAATGCTGGAACATCTTTGCCTCGACCTGACGGGCAAGCTCCGCAAAGCCAACCGCGAATTGAACGTGTTCGAGTAGAAAGCGGCACGGGCGTCTCGCCCGTGAGTTTCTGGTCAGGGAATGTTTTGGCATTGGCTGAAACACACGGGCGAGACGCCCGTGCCACTACCGACAATCCGCGCTCCGAAAACTTGTTTTCGGGCGCGAAGCTGTCAACCTGTCCGCCATGTTGTCACAGGAAGCTATTCAAAACGCGTTGAAGGCCGTGAAGTATCCCGGCTATTCGCGCGACATCGTTTCATTCGGTCTCGTCAAAGAAATTTCCGCCGCGAACGGCGCGGTGAGCGTCATGATGCAGTTGACCTCGCCAAACTCCGAAGCCGCGCAGCAAATCAAAGCCGAAAGTGAGCGCGTCTTGAAAAGTCTTCCCGGCGTGAATCACGTTCACGTCGAAGTCAAACAGCCGACCGCCGGCCAAGCCGCGACCGGCAAGACGTTCACAAACCAGACCGCGGTTCCCGGCGTCAAGCGCGTCGTCGCGGTCGCCAGCGGCAAGGGCGGCGTCGGCAAATCCACCTGCTCGGCGAATCTCGCCTGCGCGCTGAAACATCTGGGCGCGAAAGTGGGTTTGCTGGATTGCGATATTTACGGGCCGAGCATCCCGCTGATGATGGGCGTTCACGAACGTCCGACCGTCAACGCCGCCGAGCGCCTCGTGCCACCGTCCAATCACGGCGTGAAGGTGATGAGCATCGGCCTGTTGCTGGACAACGACGAGCCAGTGATCTGGCGCGGGCCGATGATCACCAAGACGATTCAGCAATTTTTGCTCGCGGTCGAGTGGGGCGACCTGGATTTTCTGGTCGTGGATTTGCCGCCGGGCACAGGCGACGCGCAGCTTTCACTTTGTCAAACCGTGCCGCTCGACGGTGGCGTCATTATCAGCACGCCGCAGGAAGCGTCGCTCGGCGTCGTGCGCAAAGGCATCGCGATGTTTCGGAAAGTGAACGTGCCGATTCTGGGCATCGTGGAAAACATGAGCTACTTCACCGCACCGAACGGCGAGCGCGTGGAAATTTTTGGCCACGGTGGCGGCAAAGAGGAGGCCGCGCGGCAGGAAGTTTCATTTCTGGGCGAAGTGCCGATTTTCACGGAAATCCGCGAGGGCGGCGACCGGGGAATGCCGATTGTGGTTTCCACACCAAATCATCCGGCAGGCAAAGCGTTCATCCAAATTGCGGAAGCGTTGCGGAAGAAACTGGGCTGATCCCGGCGCGCGCAAAAGCGGTGCTGAAGCACACGCAGTCCAGACGCTTCGCGATTTGTGACCGCCTTCGCCAGCGCGAAGCGACTGGATTGCGGCGGTTCACCGCCGCTTTTGTTTCAAAACACACCATTCCACGCCAACGAACATTATTTGTGCCTCGCCCCAAGGCAGGCTAATTTGCCTTATGATTTTGGGGATTAACGCGGAGTCACCGATGCGCGACCTGCTGGAAAAATTTCCCGGCGCGCAGCGGGCGTTGTTCCGGCTGTATCACATCGGCGGGTGCAGCAGTTGCGGTTTTCAGCCGACGGAAACCCTGGCGAAAGTCTGCTCGCGCAATGGAAATTTGAACGTGGCCGAGGTGCTGGCGCACATTCAATCCAGCCACGAGCAGGACGCGAAAATTTTAATTTCGCCGAAAGAACTCGCCGAACTTTTGCAAAACGACAAATCCGTGAAACTGGTGGACGTTCGTTCACGCGAAGAATTTGAGGCAGTGCATATTGCCGGCTCGGTGCTGCTGTCGCAGGACGTGATGCGCGAAATCATGGCCAGCGGCTCGAACAAATGTTCTATTGTGGTGATTGACCACCAGGGCAAAAATGGTCTGGATGCCGCCGCTTATTTCATGGGACACGGCCTGGAGTCAGTCCGCTGCCTGCGCGGCGGGATTGACGCCTGGGCGCAGGCCGTGGAGCCGACGATGCGGCGCTACAAGCTGGGGTGAAACCCGGCCACGCGGGTGCTTTTTCCCGGCGGCACACCGGTTTCGGGCGGATGCAGAAATTTCAAACCATTTTGCAAGTATCCGAATGTGCAAACCGTGTCCGGCTTGATAAATTTGAATTGAATCTGCCTTTGACGCCGGCGGCCTTGCGCCTTAATTAGAAGAAACTAACAAATTTTATGAACAGACAAAAACAACTTCTCCAAATCTGCCGCCTCAAAGCCCGGCGCGCGCCAGGTTGGGCGGCGTTCACGCTGATTGAACTGCTGGTGGTCATCGCCATCATCGCGATTTTGGCGGCGATGCTGCTGCCGGCACTGTCCAAGGCCAAGCAAAAAGGACAGCAAGCCTATTGCATCAGCAACGTCAAACAATTGGGTTTGGGAATGCTAATCTATATCGGCGACAGTAGTGACGTTTATGCCGGCGCGGCTTCGGCGAACACATACGGTCCCCACTTGGAAGACTGGATTTATTGGCGGGTCGGAACTTTTACGCCAACGGTCAATGGCGTGTTGATGACCTTGGACAAAAGCCCGCTCGTCAAGGTTCTCGGCACAGCCGGAACCACGAATATGTTCAAATGCCCGATGGATAACTATGACCTTGACCGGGTGACTTATGCGCAGGCCGGTGACGGCCCATATTATTATAGCTACGAATTCACCAGCTATAATATCAATAACGGCGCTAACCTTGGTTTCACATCCATCATTGATACGGCCGGCAAAATCTATCGTTTCAAGTCCACGCAAGTTCGTAGTCCATCCAGCAAAATGATGGCGGTGGAACCGGTGGCGGCCCTGAAACCCAATGATGAACCTGACATTGAACGAGCCAATGGAAGCACTTGGGTTGTGCAGTGCGGTCGCTGGCAGGCGTTCAACACCGCTATTACGGCGCCCAATAATTATCTGTCCGTCCGCCACAGCAAAAGAAGCGACGCGTGTTTTGCCGACGGCCACGTCGAAGCCGTCGGGCAGAATTACGCCACCAACCAGATGTATTCCAATCCGACCTATTGACCGGTCCGGCTAGACGTTGAACTTGAACAGCAGCACGTCGCCGTCTTTGACGACGTATTCCTTGCCTTCCATGCGGTAAAGGCCCTTCTCGCGCGCGGCGGCGACGGAACCCAGTTTCACCAAATCTTCGTAGGCCACGGTTTCGGCCTTGATGAAACCGCGCTCGAAATCGGAGTGGATCACGCCCGCCGCTTTTGGCGCGGTGTCGCCAATGTGAATCGTCCACGCGTGGACTTCCTTTTCGCCCGCCGTGAAATACGTCCGCAAGCCAAGCAGATGATACGTCGCACGGATGAGCGCGCCAACGCCGGATTCTGAAACGCCGAGTTCCATCAAAAATTCCTTCGCCTCGGCGTCGGACAAATCAATCAAGTCGCTCTCAATCTGCGCGCTGATGACGACGGCTTCACAGGCAAAATGATGCGCGGTGTATTCGCGGACTTTGATGATGAACGGATTTTGGTCGGCGGTGGCCAGATCATTTTCCTTCACGTTGCAGGCGAAAATCGTCGGCTTGTCGGTCATCAGCCAGAACAGGCGCGAAATGGCTTTTTCTTCGGGCGCGAGTTGGAGCGTGAGCGCGGGCTTGCCGGTGTTGAGATACGGCTCCAGTTTTTTCAGGACGTTTTCCTGCGCGAGCGCTTCCTTGTCGCCGCGCTTGGCGTCCTTGGCGACGCTGGCGAGCCGCTTCTGCACCGCTTCCAGATCCGCCAGCACGAGTTCGGTCGTGACGACTTCGATGTCGCGCACGGGATCAACGCTGCCGTTGACGTGATGGATGTCCGGATCCTCGAAGCAGCGGACGACCTGCACGATGGCGTCCACTTCGCGAATGTGCGTGAGAAATTTGTTGCCCAGCCCTTCGCCCTGCGACGCGCCTTTGACGAGGCCGGCGATGTCCACGAATTCCACCGCCGCCGGAATGACGACATTCGTCTTCGCAATTTTTTGCAGGACGTAAAGCCGCTCGTCCGGCACGGTGATAATGCCGACGTTCGGGTCAATGGTGCAGAACGGATAATTCGCGGCCTCGGCCTTGCGCGTGCGCGTGACGGCGTTGAACAATGTTGATTTGCCCACGTTGGGGAGTCCGACGATTCCAGCCTTAAGCATAAATAAAATTAAACGCCTGCTATTTCCACGGATTGAAAACGGGGTGGAAAAAATCTTTTCCGTTTCGCGTAACAACCATCAAACCAAAGTGAATGGCGGTCGCTTCGATTTGACTGTCAATGATGGGCAGTTTGCGTCCGCGTTTTTTCGCAGAAGCAAGCAGTGTGCTCCATTCGACGGCGACGCCTTCAGTGAAATCCAAAATTTTTCCGGCGTAATCTTCACGCAAGAATTTCAAGTTCCGTTCCAGCGAACGACGGCGTTTGCTTTCAGGCATCTCTTCGAGGCCCGCGACCATTTCGCCGATGCTGATGACGCTGATGGTGGTTTGCAGTTCGTGCGCTTCCAGCCAGTCGAGCAAATGTGGAGCCGGCTCAGGTTTGGTCAGTTCGGAAATCGCGTTGGTATCCAGCAGCCAGTTCACCAGTTGACCTCGCGAAGAAATTCACGCCGGCGCGGGATTCGCAAACCGCGCAACCTGCGCAAGTGCCAGACCAAAGATTTTTTTGGGGCACGCACCCGGCGTAAAACAATGTCGCCGTTGGACAATTCAAACAACAGCAGGTCATCGCCGGCCTGGCGCTTGTGCCGCTGGCGGACCGGCAGCGGGATCACCACCTGCCCTTTGCTGGAAATTGTCGTCGTCACGTTGTAGGAATATCTTACTTTGGAAACGAGTCAATGCCGAATTAAATTTTGTGTTGGGAGAGGTGCAACGCGATGCGCACGCCTTCATAAATGGCGGTGCCGATGAGGCACAGGCCGGAGATGTGTTGCAGGCGCAGCAGCGACTTGGCGCTGAACTTTCCGTGCCCGCGCGACACCAAAAAACTCCAGAACAAAAACCACAGCATCGTGCCGGTGAAGACGCCGGCCACGCAGGCGGCTTTGGCGGGCTTCGTGTCATCCACCCATTCCTGCGTGCTGAAAAACGCCTTGGTGCTCAACAGCGTGGCGGACAGCGCCACCCACGCACCCAGCACGCCGAGATTCGCCGCGACGCGCACGAAGCCGGTCGCAAACGCCGAGTGCGGATGGACCTTTTGCTCAATGCGCTCCTCCAGTTTGCCAATGGCCAGATCCAGAGGCGACGCGTTTGAAAGCAAATTGGAGAATAAGAATTTGAATCCGAGAAACAGCAGGAACACAAAACCCATCAGCCGCATCATGGTCTGGGCAAAGCCATGGTCAATAAACTGGCTGATGCCGGTGAACGAGATCGAACAATAGACGACATCCATCGTCGTGGCGCCCAGCCCGATGAAAAAGCCCCACTTAAAGCCGCGTTGCGCGCCCTCGTTGAGAATGGTGAGGTTGATCGGGCCGGGCAGGCAGGAAAAAACCACCGCGCAGGCAAAACCCACGAGTGCCGCCAGCAGAATGGGATGCGCTTCGGCCATGTCAGTTCTCCGCCTCCGGTTCGTCCTCGTCCTCTTCGATTTCCTTGCGCCACGCGCGCGAAAGGCGCGGGCGGACAAAGCCGTAGAGCAGATACGCCGTGAAGAAAATCGGCAGGACGTAATACAAGATCTTTTCGCGCAGTATCAGCAGGCAGCCGAGGAACAGCGCGCCGATCACGACTTTGAGGAAGGTTGTGGACGAGCGCAGTCCCAGCGATTTGAAGCTCGGATACTTTACTTCGCTCACCATCATGGCCGACAGAAAAATCAAAACGATGGGCAGCAGATAACCCCAGTGGCCGAGATTTTTTTCCTTCTCGTTCAACTTGATGATGAACAATGTCAGCGAGGCGACGAGGCCGGCGGCGGACGGGATCGGGAAGCCGAGAAAATCCTTGCCGGCGCCCGGCGCATTCATCGTGGACAAACAATTGAACCGCGCCAGCCGGAACGCGCCGCAGATCAGATAAATCGAGGCGATGAACCAGCCGATTTCCGTGTATTCGTCGCTGAACACGTCATGCAGCACGACGCGATGGACGAGAAACGCCGGGGCCACGCCGAAGGAAATCAAGTCGGCCAGCGAATCGAACTCCCGGCCGAACGGGCTTTCGCGCCCGCCCATGCGCGCGACGCGGCCGTCGAACAAATCAAAAATGCACGCGAGCAGGATGGCCGCGAGCGCGAACTTGATGGGCATCCAGTTGACGAGGCCGTCGGCGTCGGGCGTGAGGTTGGCCTCGACGATCTTGGTCAGCGCCACGAAGCCGCAAAACAAATTCCCCGCCGTGAACAGGTTCGGCAGAAAATAAATCTTCAGCTTCGGCTCGGGGCTGCCTGCCGGGACGGTTGGTGCGGGTGCGCTCATGTTGCCTGTTCCCCGGCGGAAATGACTAAATCCGAAACCATAATGACTAAAGAATGACGCATGCCAAACAACGAATGGACCTTCGCCGCCAGGCCGGCGGTTTGGACATTCGTCATTGGGAATTCTTTCGTCATTCGGATTTAGGGTTTCGTCATTCTCAACCCAGTTCCGCCACGATGGATTCGCCGCCGACCACGCGGTCGCCGAGTTTGACTTTCACTTTCGCATCTCTTGGCAGGTAAACGTCCACGCGCGAGCCGAACTGGATCAGGCTGATGCGTTCGCCGCGCTGCACGAGGTCGTTTTGCGCGATCCACGGCACGATGCGTCGCGCAATCAAACCGGCGATGAGGCGCACGCCGATCTTCACGCCCATCGGCTCGCCGGCCTCGATGCCGATCAGCACATTTTCATTGTATTTCGAGCAGTCGGCGCGCATGGCGTTGAGATACTGGCCGGGCGAATGTTTGAAAAAAGCGATGCGGCCCAGCACCGGCGCGTTCTGGACGTGGACATCAAACACGGAAAGAAAAATGGAGATTCGCTGGCACTCGCCGCCCATGAATTCCAGCTCGGTCGTGGTGTCAATTGTGTCCACCTTGCCGTGGCCGGGGGCGAGGACGAGGTTTTTTCCCGCCGGCACCGCCGGGTCCGGGTCGCGGAAAAAATAAAAAGTGAAGAGCACGAAGAGAACCCAGAGCAGAAACAGTCCGCCCGTCAGGCCAAGCACAATCGAGCCGACATACTTGGCAAGGAAGGCAACAGCCACCAGCGCCAGCACGGCCGCGCCGGACAGGCCAATCAGGGTCAGCGCGGACTTGGCCGCTTTGCCAGAGTGTTTCACGGCGGTAAAATAATTTTTTTCGGCGCCACTTGCAATTCGGCATTTTCAGTTAGATTTAATAAATCCGCCGCGTCGGGCACGCCTGCACCAGATTTTAGGAGCCAGATTTTCGCCGCGACGGCGAAGAGGATGGACATGAAATAAATGAAAAGGCAATCTCCTCTGCATGAATCCCTCGAACTCAAATCTCGAAATTCCTCGCCCGGTCAACCGCCGGCAGTTTTTGCAGACGACCGCTGCCGCCGCCACCTTCCTGATCGTGCCCCGTCACCTGGTGGCCGGGTCTCGCGAAGAAGCGCCCAGCGCGAAACTAAACATCGCTGGCATCGGCATCGGCGGCATGGGGGCCAATAATCTCGTCAACCTTGAATCGCAGAATATCGTGGCGCTTTGCGATGTGGATCTCACTTACGCCGCCAACACGATCGCAAAATATCCGGGGGCGAAAGTCTGGACCGACTACCGGGAAATGTTGGAGAAGCAAAAGGACATTGACGCGGTGCTGATTGCCACGCCGGACCATACCCATGCAGTCATCGCGATGGCGGCGATCAAGGCCGGCAAGCATGTCTATTGCCAGAAGCCGCTTTGCCACAATCCGTATGAAGCCCGCCTGCTCGCCCAGGCCGCCGCCGCATCCAAGGTCGCCTCGCAAATGGGCATCCAAGGACACAGCAGCGAAGGCTTTCGTTTGATCTGCGAATGGATTTGGGCCGGGGCCATCGGGGAAGTGCGCGAGGTGGATGCCTGGTGCTCGCTGTCGTATTATCCGTGGGGTCACGCGAGTTGGAGTTCAAAATGGGGCGAAGGCCGGCCGAAGGACACGCCCGCCGCGCCCTACAAAATGAACTGGGATCTCTGGCTTGGGCCGGCCCCGGAGCGTCCGTATCATCCGGCGTATCATCCACAGGTGTGGCGTTGCTGGTGGGATTTCGGCAACGGCATGATGGGCGACCGCGGTGCGCATACACTCGATTCCGTGGTGTCGTCGCTCAAACTCGGTCCGCCAACCAGTGTCGAGGCGACCTCGTGCGGATTGAATCTGGAAACACATCCGCTTTCAGCGATTGTCACGTTTCAATTCCCGGCGCGCGAAGGCTTGCCGCCGGTAAAACTGACGTGGTATGAAGGCACGCGTCCGCCACGCCCGCCGCAGCTCGAAGACGGCCGCGAGATGCCGGAGGAAGGCGGCGTGGTGTTCAAGGGCAGCAAAGGCGCATTGATGTGCGGCGTCTATGGCGACAGCCCGCGGCTGATTCCAGAGACGGCAATGCAAGCCTATCGGCGTCCGCCCAAGTCACTGCCGCGTGTGAAGGGTTCGCACGAGATGGATTGGGTCAACGCCGCGAAGGCGGGCCAGCAACCGGGCGCGCATTTTGGCTACAGCGGACCGCTGACGGAAACGTGCCTGCTCGGCAACATCGCCAAGCGCATGGATGCCCGCATCGAATGGGATGCCGCGAACCTGAAGATCACCAACCTGCCCGATGCGAACCGGCATGTCCGGGCCGAATATCGCAAAGGCTGGAGCCTTTAAGGCGTGTCTGCAAAATCTGTTTTGGGAGCGCGGCTGTGCCCGCAGGGCAGTGCTGTCCAGACAAGCGTTTCCTCCGCCTGTCAACTGCTTATTTTGTTCGAGAACTGGATAGCAGACTTTGCTTGCCGTTTCCAAGTCGATCACATTTTCCGAAACTTACATTTTTAATACGGGTCTGGTTTTTGTCGCGCTTCATTGCATCGTTAACTGGACAGCACTGGCCCGCTGCGGCTGGTCTCCGACCCAGCCGCGCTCCAAACACAATTTAAAAACACATCTTAACCCTTGGCCGGGACCGGGCAAAATTTCGAGGCAACATTCGTTTCGCGGCGGAACAATAATTTTTCCGGCGCCGCTTGCAATTCGGCATTTTCAGTGCAACTTGGATTCCGTCGCAAAGAAAGGCGACCTTGAAACTGAAAAAGCAAATACCATTATGTCATTACACACACCAGACCTGACGAAATTTCCGCCGCGCAGTCCGCGCGTGCGACTCGGCGGCTACGCGATCCTGCCGCGCATGTTGGACAAGGGCCGCGCCACCGTCGCCGGAAAGAACGGCGAATATCATTATGCCTGTCCGCTCGACGAGCAGTTTCTGGGCTTCGCCGGCATTGACCCGGAAGCGCTGAAAAAGGAACTGACCAAGAGCGACACGGAAGTGCTGGCCTGGATTCAGAAACACGCCAAGCACCCGCGCACCACGCCGGAAATTCTCGCGTGGTCGCAGTGGCAGGATCAACGCGCGCCGGACAACCCGGACGGGCGCGAGTATTTGAACGGCCTGCACAAGGCCGGCGCGCCGAACCGCACGGACATCGTGTCGTGGTTCGACGTGCTGGACATGGATGACTTCGCGAGCTTCGGCGGCAAGGCCTGAACGGAAATTCAAAAGCATAGTCGGGAAACGTGAAATCAATTTCCGTTTCCCGCCTTTCGTTTTTTGTTCACAACACGCCGAAAATCCGCCCCAGCAAATCCAGCGTCCCATAGGTGACTGAATTCAGCAGGTTGCAAAAATCCCGGATCTGCAAAAGCACGATGACGATGATGAAACCGAAGCGCGCGAAGTTGGCGTAGGCTTCGTTGCTCATGCCGGTCACGATGCGCAGGACATGCGAACCGTCCAGCGGCGGAACGGGAATCAGATTGAAGAAGCAGAGCAGCAGGCTCAACCGGGCCCCGGACATTACAAGTTCGGCGGCCGCAGGGGAATGAAAAATCAGACCGGCCCGCGCGAACGCCACCAGCGCCACCGCGAGCACCAGGTTCATCGCGGGGCCGGCCATGGCGATGAGAATTTCATCCCGCTGTGGATTGCCTAGATTGCGGGGATTGAATGGCACCGGCTTCGCCCAGCCGATCAGAAAACGCCCGACGCCCGGCATGAAAATCATCACCAGCGGCAACACCATCGTGCCGATGGGATCAATATGCACCAGGGGATTCAGCGAGAGGCGGCCTTGCAGCCGCGCGGTGTCGTCGCCGCATTTCCACCCCGCCCACGCATGGGCGAATTCGTGAAATGTCAGCAGCGCCACCAGCATCAAATACTGGATCAGCCCGTCGGCGATGGCGTTGGAGTCCATCGGTGGAATTTAGCCGCCGTGAACACGCCCGTCGAGGCGGAAGCCAGAATGAAATTGCCGTGCGGCCCCCGATTTGCCATCCTGCCAGACGGTTAATTTAACAATTATTTTCAATTATGCCATTGCTTGAAGGAAAAACGGGGATCGTCTTCGGCGTCGCCAACAAACGCTCCATCGCCTGGGCCATCGCGCAGGCGTGGGCGAAGGAAGGCGCGAAGCTCGCGTTCACCTTCCAAGGCGAGCGCGTGAAAGAAAACGTCGAGGAACTGGCCGGCACGTTCGGCACGGACACGCTCATCATGCCGTGCGACGTGACAAAGGATGAAGACATTGACCGGGTTTTCACCGAAGTCGGCGCGAAGTTTGGCAAACTGAATCTGCTCCTGCACTCCGTGGCGTTTGCGCCCAAGGCGGCGCTGGAAGGCCAGTTCGTGAACACCAGCCGCGAAGCGTTCCGCATCGCGCACGACGTCAGCGCATATTCGTTCGTTGCGCTCGCCCGAGCCGCCGAACCGTTGATGACCGACGGCGGCAGCATCATTGGCATGAGCTATTTCGGCGCGGAAAAAGTCGTGCCGCACTACAACGTCATGGGCGTGGCCAAGGCGTCGCTCGAAGCCAGCACGCGCTATCTCGCCTACGATCTTGGCCCGAAAAAAATCCGCGTGAACTGCATCAGCGCCGGCCCCGTCAACACGCTCGCCGCGCGCGGCATCAGCGGTTTTAGCGAAATGCTCAAGACCTACGAGGCGCGCTCCCCGCTCCGCCGCAATCTCGTGCCCGAGGAACTCGGTGCGACCGGCGTGTTCCTTGCCAGCGACGGCGCGGCGTGCATCACCGGCCAGGTGATTTACGTGGATGGCGGCTACTCAATCATGGGCATGTGAATCCCGCCCAAAACAAGCCGGCCAAGCTGGATTTCGGCCATCCGCCGGAAACCATTCAATTCTGGAAGCGCCTCGTCCGCGAGGCGCTTTCGCTTTCGGTGCCAACGCCGTTCTATATTTTTTCCAGTGCGCCCATCGCGAAAAAGATTTCCGAACTGGACACCACCCTCGCGAACGCCGGTTTTCAATCGGCAATCGAAAATCTAAAATCGAGAATTGCTTTCCGCCACTGGCTGTCGTGCAAAACCCAGCCCATCGCGCCGCTGCTGCGCTGGTGGCGCGGACAAGGCCGGCCCATCGAGGTGGTGAGCGAATTCGAACTGCGCGCCGCGCTCGCCGAAGGTTTCGCGCCGGAAAACATCCTCGTCAACGGCCCGGCCAAGCATCACTGGCTGCCGCAGTTCGGAGCGCCGCACAATCTGTCCGTTAATTTTGATTCGCCCGCCGAACTGACCGCCCTGCTGCCGCTGGCGAAAAAATTAAACTGGCGTTGCGGCGTGCGCATCAACACGAGCGAGGAATTCGATCCTGAAAACCCGCAGTTCCCGACGCAGTTCGGTTTCGCGCAGGAGGAAGCCGTGGCCGCGCTTAAAAAATTGCTGCGCGCCAAGGCCCGCGTGGAGACGGTGAGTTTTCATCTGCGGACAAACATTCCATCGGCGCAGATTTATCAACGTGCGATTGCCGAGGTCGCCGAGGTTTGCCGTGCGGCTAAGTTCAATCCGCTTCATCTGGACATCGGCGGCGGCCTGCCCGTGCGCCATGTGCTCTCACGCGGCGGCAAGGTTTTTGACGGCGAGTTCGGCCTGCGCGCGTTCGCGGAAATGCTGCGGCAATCGGCAAAACTGTTTCCTGGCCTGCGTGAGATTTGGCTGGAAAACGGCCGATTTGTGTGCGCCAGCAGCGGCGCACTGGTGGTGAAAATTCGCGACGTGAAGGAACGGCGCGGCTTGCGGCAACTCATTTGCGATGGCGGACGCACGATGAACGCGCTGACTTCACTTTGGGAACAACACGCGCTTCTCCCTTTGCCAGAGCGCAGCGGTGCCGAAACGATGACCGCCATCCACGGCCCGACATGCATGGCCTTCGACCAGCTTGCGCGAATTCCGCTGCCGCGCTCGCTGCGCGCCGGCGACCATCTCGTCTGGCTCGAAGCCGGCGCATATCACATTCCGTGGGAGACGAGATTTTCGCACGGCCACGCCGCTGTTTGCTGGCACGACGAACGTGGCCTGCGCCTCGTGCGCACACGACAGAGCTTTGAAAATTGGTGGGGACAGTGGATGGTCTAAAATGCGCGGGCAGCACAGGCCTCCGGCCTGTTGTTTCCGGCGTCGCGCCGGAAACTGTCCGAGCGCTCAGAACATATTTACGCTTGAAAAAACTCAACGCGCTCATGGCTGGCGAAATTCGGCGGGACGCCGAATTTTACCCGCGAGACGCGGGTGCTACCACAGCTTTTACCCACGTCACGCCGGCCGGATCATTTCAAACCGGTCAGTCGTTTTGCAATACCAGTGCGGCGAGGCCATGCGGCCGATGGTCAGCAATTTTTCCGTTCGCACCCGCTTCTTTTCCAGGTCAAACAGTTCATCGCGCAGGTGAACTCGCTTGATAAGGCCAATGATGACGCGGTTTTCCCCGATTTGCAGCGTGCCCCATTCGACGCATTCAAGGCTGGCCGGTGATTCAGCGATGCGCGGCGGTTTAACGAGTGACGACCGCGCGGCGTGCAGGCCGGCGCGGGTCAGTTCGCTTTCGCCAAACGGCAGCGACGCGGCGCACTGGTTCATGGCTTCGGCGATGGCTTCGTCCACGAGGTTGACGACGAACTCATGCGTGGCGCGGACGTTGCGCGCGGTGTCCTTGGGCGTGCCGTCCTCGCGGTCGCCGGGCGCGAACGCGCAGATGGGCGGATTCGCGCCCAGCAGATTGAAGAAGCTGAACGGCGCGGCGTTCAGCTTGCCGTCGGCACTGATGGTCGTTACCAGCGCGATTGGGCGCGGCGTGACTAGGCTGGCGAGAATCGGATAAGCGCGGTCGGCCAATTCTGTGGTTTCGAGGTCGAGTTCCATAATTCAAATTCAGGCTGAATGTTTCAAGCGCGCAACATACGCGCCGTCCACGGTGTCCGCAAATGGCAGCAACTGGCGTTCGGTTTCCAGTTTGAAACCGGCGTTGGCGGCGAGGAATTGTTGCACGACTTCGGAGTTTTCTTCCGGCTCCAGACTGCACGTGCTGTAAACCAGAACGCCGCCGGGCTTCAGTTTCGTTGCGGCCTGATTGAGCAATTCAATTTGCGTTTTTTGCAGGCGCAAAATTTCCTCCGGCGAAATCCGCCAGCGCAAATCCACGCGGCGGCGCATGACGCCGGTGTTCGAGCAGGGTGCATCAATCAAGATGCGGTCGAAAAGAGAAATGTGTTTTGGTCCGCCCTCACCCCGGCCCTCTCCCCCGGGAAGAGGGCGAAACGGTTGCCGCGTCCTGGCAAAATCTTGCGCTGGGTTTGCAACGACTGCCGGCGATGAAACGGAAGCGGCCAGTTGCTTTTCCCTCTCCTGGGGGAGAGGGCCAGGGTGAGGGCGCACAAACTCACTGACCTGTGCTTCCACACACGAAACTCCCAGCCGCACACAATTTTCCCGGATCAATTTCAGCCGGTCCGGCGCGATGTCCTGCGCGACGATTTTGCCGGTGTCGTCCAGCAGTTGCGCGATGAAGGTCGTCTTGCCGCCGGGCGCGGCACAGAGATCCAAAATCGTTTCGTTGGATTGCGCATCCAGCAAAATGGGCGCGAGCAGCGTGCTGGGCTCCTGCAAATAAAACCAGCCGTCGCGGAAGCTGGGCAGCGAATTCAGCGGCGGATGCGACTTCAACTCGAAAGCCAGATTTTCGCCGGTCCAGTCGCGCATGAAAAAATCGTATTCGACATTTTCTTCCCGCCATCGCTCGACGAGTTTCCCTGCGTCGGTTTTGAGCGTGTTGACGCGGGCGAAAGTTTTGGGCGGGGTGTTGTTCCATTCCAGAAGCTGCCGCGTTTTTTCGTCGCCGAAATTTTTCCGCCATTTTTCCGCGAGCCATTCGGGATGCGACCAGCCGAGCGCGGGCTGGGAAATTTTCAGGTCGGCGAGAATTTTTTCGATCTCGTCGGCTTCGCGCAGACAGCCGCGCAGGACGGCGTTGATGAAGCCGGATTGATGGCCGTAACCGGAACGCCTGGCCTGCTCGACGGTTTCGTGGACGGCGGCGTGCGGCGGAATGCGATCCAGCCAGAAAATCTGGTAGAGGCCGAGGCGTAAAAGATTTTGGAGCGCGGGCCGCTGCGCGCGGCCGGGCGTGGTCTTGCGCGCGATCAGGCAGTCGAGCGTGGCCTGCCAGCGAACGACGCCACAGACGAGTTCATGGCACAGGCCGCGATCAGCGGGGGAAAGCCGTGCGGCGGCCAGCGCGATTTCCAGGAGATTCTCCGTAAATTCGCCGCTGGTGAGACGTTGTGATAAAACTCGCGCCGCAATTTGTCTTGGATTTTGGTCGTTCAACTACTTTAATTAAGAGATTCTATTCGCAGGACGCGAGATTAAAAATTTATGAAAAACGAATTCGAAAAACTGGCGGCAGCGGGAAAAATCGAGGGCAAGCACGTTCCGGCCTTGACCCAACTGGCCGAGGCGGGCTGTTGCACGCACCGGAGCTGGGGTTTCGGCCGCATCAAGACGGTGGACACGGTGTTCGCGCGGTTCACGATTGATTTTCCGGGCAAGGCGGGACATCCGATGGATCTGGCCTTTGCCGCCGAATCGCTCAAGCCGGTTCCGAAAGACCATATTCTCGCGCGCAAGGCGACGGACCTCAACGCCGTCCGCCATCTGGCGGCGCATCACATTGACCTGATCAAAATCGTTTTGAACAGTTTCGGCGGCAAGGCGACGACGGATCAAATCCAACAAATCCTGGTGCCCGACGTCATCAGCGACGACTGGAAAAAGTGGTGGGAAACCGCGCGGCGCGAAATGAAGAAGGACGGCCACTTCATCGTGCCGTTGAAGAAAACCGAGCCGGTCGTTTATCAGGTGCAGGAAACGTCTTTGCAGGACCGTTTGCTCGCGGATTTCACCAAGGCAAAAGGTCTCAAGGCACGCGTGACGGTGGTGGCGGAAATGCTCAAGGCTGTTCCTGATTTGAAAGACAAGACGGCGTGCGCGAATGAAGTGATCGCCGCGCTGAATCCGGACATCGCGTCCCATCAACGCACCCAGCCGGCCGTCGCGCTGGAGGCGATTTTCGCGCGCGACGAATTGCGCGAGGCGGTCGGCCTGCCGCCCGCTGCGGACGAAATTTCCGCCGCGCAAGTCTGGATGCAGGAAGGCATCAAGTTCGGCCCGCTGCTCGAACTGATCCCGGCGGCCAAGCATCATCGTGCGCTGGAATCGTTCAAGGCCGCGAATCCCGACAAGTGGCAGGACGCGCTGCGCAGCGCGTTAAATTATGTTTCCGCCAAGCTCGCCAAAGAAATCGCCGGCATCCTCATCAGCAACGGCAAGCTGGATTTGCTCAAGGAGTCGCTTGCCCGCCTCATCAACCAGCATACGGCCAGCACCGAACTGCTGTTGTGGTTCGGCCGCGAGCGCAACGAGGATTTCGTGGACATCCTCGGCCCGGAAGTTTTCCGCGCCATGCTCACCTCCATGGAGCGCGACCAGTTCAACGAAAAACGCTCCAACCGCCTGCGCGATTTCATCCTCGAAGACCAGGCGCTGATCGTCGAGCTGACGGCCACGGCGGACATCGAGGTCGTCAAGGACCTCACCCGCGCTTTGAAACTGTCGCCCGTGTTTGACGACATGGACAAGCGTTCGCTGCTCGCGCGCCTCGTCAAGGCGCATCCCGCCGTGCAGTCGCTCGTCAGCGGCGAACAGACCAAGCAGGAGGCCGGCCTGCTCGTCTCGTGGGACAGCCTCGAACGCCGCCGCCTGGAATACCAGGAACTGGTCGAGAAAAAGATTCCCGCGAACTCCAAGGAAATTGCCATCGCCCGCAGCTACGGCGATCTGCGCGAAAACCACGAATACAAGGCCGCGAAGGAAATGCAAAAAATCCTTATGCGCCAGAAGGAAGACCTCGAAGCCGCGCTCAACCGCGCGCGCGGCCAGGATTTCGCCAATGCCAGCACCGAAGTCGTCGGGCCGGGCACCATCGTGCTGGCCACCAACCTCGCGACCAACCAGCCGGAGACGTTCACGATTCTCGGCGCGTGGGATTCCGATCCCGACCAGGGCGTCATCAGCTACCTCACGCCCGTCGCCATGTCGCTGCTCAACCGCAAGGTCGGCGACGAGGTGGAATTTGAACTGCACGGCAGCAAGCGCCGCCACCGCATTGAAAAAATTGAGGCGTGGAAAACCGAGGCGCCCAACCCGCCGGCATCCGAAGCGCCCGTGTCCATTGCGCCGCCGTCGTAAGCGGCGAACGGCTCCAAATGAGTGCCACCTACAAAAACATTCAAATAGGAGCCTTCAAAAAGCCGCTGCCACTGACGACCAAAAAACGCATGGCGATTTTGTCGCGGCACTTGACCCGCCCAGGCGAACGTTTTCTCGATTGCGGTTGTGGTGCCGGCAATTACTTGCCGTTGCTGTGCGAAAGATTGGGGATAAATGCCTTTGGGATCGAACATGAACAAGCGGTGGTGGATTCCATCCAATCCGACCTCTTTCTGAAGGCACGAGTGTCGCAAGGGGATTTGCAGATGCTGAATTATGCGGATCACGAGTGGGACCATGCCATGCTCAACGAGGTCTTGGAACATGTCGCCGACGAGCGGAAGGTGTTGTGCGAAATTCGCCGCATATTAAAACCCGGTGGTTTGCTGTTTGTCTTCTCGCCCAACCGCTGGTTCCCCTTTGAAACCCATGGCGTAAATTTGAAACTAACCGGAAGCCGCACCTATTGGTTGCCGTTTGTTCCCTACCTCCCGGTCAAGCTGGGCGAACTTTTCTATGACTCGTGGGCCAGAAATTACTGGCAAGGCCAGATGAAAAAATTGTTGGAAGACGCCGGTTTTGCCATCGTCAAACGGGATTATCTCTGGCCAACCTTTGAAAATCGTTCCGGCAGACAGCCACGTTTTTTCAGCATTCTCCTGCCAACCATCAGGTTCATCTCCAACGCCGCCGAGAAAATCTTTTTTGTCAGAAAGTTCGGGGTTTCGCAGGTTTTTGTCTGTCAAAAAATCCTGTCCCGTTGAACCTCGCCCGGAAAACCCTGCTGCCGCAACGCCTCGAATAAAACCAGCGCGACGCAGTTGGACAAATTGAGCGAACGCGATTCCGCGTTGAACATCGGGATGCGCAGCCAGCATTCGCGGCGCTGTTCCAAAAGCTGTTTCGGCAAGCCCGCCGTCTCGCGTCCGAAAACCAGATAATCCTCCGGGGCAAATTTCACTTCACTGTAATTTTTCGCGCCGTTGGATTCGATGAACCACAGCCGCGCGTCCGCCGGAAGTTTTTCGGCGAACGCACTCCAGTTTTTCCAGCGGTGCCACTCGACCTGCTGCCAGTAATCCATGCCCGCGCGCTTGAGTTGCGCGTCGTCCAGCTTGAAACCGAACGGCTCGATGAGATGCAGCGTCGTCCGCGTGGCCGCGCAAAGCCGCGCCACGTTGCCCGTGTTCGGGGGAATTTCTGGTTCAACCAAGACGATGTTCATTCGTTTGATTTGTAGGAGACGAGGTGACGAGTCTCATCCTTCATTTTGAGTCAGAGCCTCCTCACGTCGGCTCCTACCGGATTTTGAATAAAAAACCTTCCACAGCACCAGTCCATGCGCCGGCGCGGTCATGCCGGCGGCGCGGCGGTCGCGGCTGGCGAGAATGGCCTCCACGTTCGCCAGCGGAATTTTTCCCCGACCGACCTGCACCAGCGTCCCCACGATGCCGCGGCACATTTTGTAGAGAAACCCGTCGCCTTCGATGATGAACGTCAGTTGCGCGCCGGATTTCTTGAGGTCGCAGCGCGTGAGCGTGCGGACGTTGGATTCCATTTCATAACTGCGCGTGCCAGCAAAGCAGCGAAAATCATGCTTGCCGATGAATCGTTTTGCCGCCGAACGCATCGCCGCCAAATCCAGTTTCGCGGGAACATGCCACGCGCGATTCTGCAGCAGTGGATTCATCACGGGCTGATTCCAGACGAAGTAACGATATTGCTTGCCCGTCGCGTCAAAGCGCGCATGAAATTTCTCCGGCACGCGCGCCGCTGACAGCACGCGGATGTCAGCGGGCAAAAAGGCGTTGAGCGCGAGCGCGAGCCGGCCGACGGACATCTTGAATTCCGCGCGCGGAATCTCCACATGCGCCACCATGCCGAGCGCGTGGACGCCCGTGTCCGTGCGGCTGGAACTGTGGATGCGCCTGACGCTCGGAAACATTTTGCCGAACGCCGTCTCGATCTTTTCCTGCACGCCCGTGCCAATCTTCTGCACCTGCCAGCCCTGGTAGGCCGTGCCGTCGTAGGCGATGACAAGTTTGAACTTCAATGTTTCCACAAAAGGAAAATTAACCACGGATGGACACGGATGGACATGGATAAAGGAACGCGGGCCTGTGGCGCGCAGCAACTATCAGGTCAAAACCAGCGTGAGGCTGCTGCGGCTCACAGAGCCGCGCTCCAAAGAAATTTGACCATCCGTTTTTATCCGTGTCCATCCGTGGTAAAAAAATTAAATCCCATCCAGATAGCTTTGCAACAAAATCGCCGCCGCCATCTTGTCCACCTTCTCCTTGCGCTGGTCGCGGCGCACGCCGCCTTGGATCAAAATCCGGTTGGCCATCGTGGAAGTCAGCCGTTCGTCCCACAGCTTGATGGGGACAGCGATGGCGGTTTTCAGCACGCCGACGAAGGTGTCCACCTTTTGCGCCGCCGGGCCGTAACTGCCGTCCATGTTGCGCGGCTGGCCGATGAGGATGAGGTTAATCTCCTTCTCGACGAGGATTTTCTTGAGTCGCCCCAGAAACGGGCCGAACGGCTCGGCGAGGATGTATTCCAGCGGTTGCGCGATGGTCTTGGTTTCGTCGCTGATGGCGACGCCGATGCGCTTGGTTCCGTGATCGAGGGCGAGGATTCGCATTGCTTCGGCAGTTTTGCAGCAAACATTGGACATGGCGAGCGGATTTCTGGTTTGCGCGAAGTCTGGCCCGGTCCCGGCAGACAGTCCCAAATTTGAAAGTTCCTGCCCGAATGTTTGACCTGGGCTGAAAATGGGGTGGCCGACGGGATTCGAACCCGCAACAACAAGCTCCACAAGCTTGGACTCTACCATTGAGCTACGACCACCAACCGGCTTGACAGACTAATTTTTCCAGGCCGTTTAGTCAAGTTTCGCCGCGACGAACTGCGCCAGCTTCTGGGCGTCGGCGTTGAACAGGCGGATGCCCTCGGCGGTTTTCTCCGTGGCCATCGCGTTTTCGTTGAACAACCAGCGGAATTTCTTTTCATCGAGCGGCAGCTTCTCGATGTTGCTGTCGCGCGCGATTTCGGGACTCAACTTCCGCGCGAGCGGCGCGTCGGATTTCTGCAATTCTCCGAGCAGTTGCGGGCTGATGGTCAGCAGATCGCAGCCGGCGAGTTCCTGAATTTCGCCGACGTTGCGGAAACTTGCGCCCATGACTTCCGTCGCGTGGCCGAACTTTTTATAGTAGGAATATATCTCCTTCACTGACACCACGCCGGGATCTTCAGCCGGCGCAAAATCGCGTTTCTCCTTCGCTTTAAACCAGTCCATGATGCGGCCGACGAACGGCGAAATCAGCTTCGCCTTCGCCTCGGCGCACGCGACGGCCTGCGCGAGGGAGAACAGCAAAGTCAGGTTGCAGTTGATGCCGTCGCGCTGGAGAATTTCCGCCGCGCGGATGCCTTCCCACGTCGAAGCGATCTTGATGAGAATGCGTTCGCGCGCGATGCCGTGCTGCTGGTAAAGTTCAATAAAATGCCGGCCCTTGGCGACGAGCGCGTCGGTGTCGAAAGACATGTTTGCATCGGTCTCGGTCGAGACACGGCCCGGAACGATCTTCAAAATTTCCAGGCCGAACAGGATCGTCAGATCATCCAGAACGCGCGCTAACAATTCCTTGCCGGCGAACTTCGCCCGGTTGTCGGCGATGGCCTTGTCCATGAGAAATTGGTATTCGGGCATCTGCGCCGCCTTTAGAATCAGCGACGGATTGGTCGTGGCGTCGCGTGGCGCGAACTGCTTGAGCGAGGCGAAATCGCCAGTGTCGGCGACAACGACGGTGAACTGCTTGAGTTGGTCAAGTTGGGTCATGGCATCAATGGTTTTGGCTTGTCCAAAATACGCCGAGAAATGGCGCTGGCAAATCTTTTGATAATTGCCGGTGGAAAATGACGAATGACGAAACCATAATGACGAAAGAATGACCAAGCCCGAATGACCTGATTATTCGCATCCGCCACCCATTTGGATTTTTGTATTGGGAATTCATTCGTCATTCGTCATTGGGAATTATTCATTCACGCGCAGACTCATCAAATTCCGAGAACGCTTTTGACACCTGGCGCGCTTGGCTTAAACTGCGCACGATTTTCTTATGCCCACACATTATCTCGCCTGCGACCTCGGTGCGGACAGCGGCCGGCTGATTCTCGGCACGCTCGCCGACGGAAAAATTTCGCTCGAAGAACTGCACCGTTTTCCCACCGGCGCGATCAAAGTCTCCGGCGCGCTGCACTGGGAATTTGACCGTCTGTTGAATGAATTGAAGAACGGCCTGAAAAAAGCCGCCTCCAAGAACCTGCCCATCGCCAGCATCAGCACGGATTCCTGGGGCGTGGATTACGTGCTCTACGACGAACGCGGCCTGCCCATCTTGCCGGTCTGGTGCTACCGCGATTCGCGCACGGCGCAGGGCGTCGAGATGGTGAAGGGAAAAATCGAGTGGCCGACGATCTATTCCATCACCGGCATCCAGTTCATGGCGCTGAACACGATCTATCAGATCGTCACCGAACCGCCGGAACGGCTGGCCAAGGCGAAACAAATCCTGCTCATCGGCGACGCCTTCAATTTTTTCTGCTCCGGGGTCGCGCGCAATGAAGTTTCCCTCGCCAGCACCACGCAGCTTTACAACCCGACCTATAAACGCTGGTCGAAGCGGCTCTTTGCCGCGCTCGGCCTGCGCGAAGGTTTGTTCGCGCCGATTTGTCCGTCCGGCACCAGGCTCGGCCCGATGAAAAAAAATCTCGCCACGGAAGTCGGCCTGCCGCAGATCGAAGTCGTCGCGTCGTGTTCGCACGACACCGGCGCGGCGGTCGCAGCGGTGCCGGGCAGCGGGGAAAACTGGGCGTATTTGAGTTCGGGAACGTGGTCGCTCATGGGCGTCGAATGGCCGCAGCCCGTCATCAACGACCAGAGCCGCAACCTCGGGTTCACAAACGAAATCGGTTTTGGCGATTCCGTGCGGCTGCTGAAAAACATCGTCGGCCTCTGGCTCATCCAGGAATCGCGCCGGCACTGGAACAAGGGCGCAAAAAAATACGAGTTCGCCGAGCTGGAAAAACTCGCGGCGGCCTCCGCGCCGTTTGTCTCGCTCATCAACCCTGACGACCCGCGCTTCTTAAGCCCCGACGACATGCCCAAGAAGATCGCCGATTTCTGCCGCGAAACCGGCCAGCCCGTGCCGGCGAGCGTCGGCGCGAGCGTGCGCTGCATTTACGAAAGCCTCGCGCTGTTTTATCGCGTGGTGTTGCGGCGGATGGAACGGCTCATCGGCAAAAAGATCGAGCGGCTGCACATCGTCGGCGGCGGCAGCAAGGACGCCACGCTGAACCAGTTCACCGCGAACGCCATCAAGCTGCCCGTGCTGGCCGGCCCGACCGAATGCGCCGCGCTCGGCAACATCCTAGTGCAGGCCATCGCGCTCGGTCATCTGGAATCGCATGAGGTCGCGCGCGAGGTGGTGCGGAATTCCTTCGAATTAAAAACCTTCACCCCGCAGGATTCCGCGCAATGGGACGCCGCCGCCGCGCGGTTTGAAAAATTGTTGAGCTAGATTTCCATTTGCCGTTTTTTGCCACCGTGTTAAATGGTCCCTGCATGAGCAAGCTCGAAGCCGTGGTTGAAGAATTGAAAGCGCTCCCGCCGACCGGCTTGGCGGCGGCGGCGGATTTTATTCATCAATTGAAGGCGTCCGATGCGGCGAAACGCGAGCACGCGCTGGACCGTGCCTTCGGCTGCCTCTCGGCGGACGAGGCGGATGCCATGGAACGTGCCATCACGGCCAACTGCGAAAGGATAGATGCCAGCCAGTGGTGATGTCCTGCTCGATACTTCCGTCGTCCTTCCCTTTTTCAAAGGCGACAAGGTCCCCGTTGTGCCAGTTGTCCTAGTGAAAAAGTGATTGCCAAACCGGAGCGGGTGGCGGATAAATTGCGGCCACAACTCAATGAACTTCGGGAAGCCATCAACGGATTGAGGCCATGAAAGACTTCAAGACCGAACCCGGCGAGACACTGGAAGTGTTGCCGTTGGTTCCGCAATCGGCGGCCGTCAAACTGAAGCACTACGTCGTGCGGCTGCGCCATGATGTCGGCACCGCTCTCGTCGTCACCCAGGCCACGGATCACCGGACCGCCATCAAAAACGTCCTCGAAGCTGCTTGTGCCCCTCGCAGCGCCGTGGTGTCCGTTCAAAAAATAAAATGGAAAGGCAGCGCCTCGGCGGCTGGCTCAAATGCTCCTCCGACTGAAAGCTCGCTGAAGAAATTGAAGTATGCCAACCCCGCCACTCCGGCTGAAGAATAAATAAGGAATGCGGACAACTTTTTCCAAAACCATCCCACGCCGTTCGCGGTTAAGACCCCGCAAAATCCACTCGACAAACCACGACCTTCGACGCAAGGTCAGAACCATAGCAATGGGCAGGCTGCAATTCTGTCGTCTGCTCTTTGTCCGGCAGCATGTTTGCATTCTCCATCACGTTTAAGTTATTGATCTGGTATTTCGCGCTCAAGTTTGGCGATACCGGACGCCCTTCACGCCCTTGGATTTTGGGATCAGCAGTGGCCTTTGTATTTACCGGGTTTGATGTTTACACGTCGCAGTTGGGATTGCGCAGCGGCATTATACTTTCTGTCGCGTATCTGGTTTCAGCCGTTGTCTTGACCAATGTTTATTACCGGGTTCAAAACGTCGCGCTGTCATTGCTGGTTGGAGCTATCGGCACAGCGGTATTGTTTTTTGGGGTTCCGTATTGTGTGGCGATTTTTAGTTGAGAGGAGATTTAGGCTGCCTGCTGGAGGATAAGCTGCAATCCCCCCTCGTCGCTCCCGTTGCATAAGGAAACCGTCGTGCTTCGCGGACCGAACGAGTTTTTCCCACTACGCCGCCGCAAAATCCACGTTCGGCACGTCGCGCACGGACGGCGGCACGCTGAAGAAATCGCCTTCGGGCTGGAAGCCGAAAATTTTGGCCACGAGGTTGCTGGGAAAGGTCTCGCACTTGTTGCGGTAGTCGCGGACGTTGCCGTTGTAAAACCGGCGCGCGGCCTGGATGCGGTCCTCGGTGTTGACCAGCTCCTTTTGCAGTTGCAGGAAATTCTGGTCGGCCTTTAGCTGCGGATAATTTTCCACCACGACGAGCAGTTGCTTGAGCGCGTCCACGAGCTGGACCTCGTCGCGGGACTGGTCGGCCACCGGGCCATTGTTGGCGGCGCAGCGGTCGCGCAGTTCGGTCACGCGCTCCAACACGGCGCGCTCGTGCGCGGCGTAGCCCTTGACGGCGGCGACGAGGTTCGGGATGAGGTCGTAGCGGCGTTTCAACTCCGTGTCCACGTTGCTCCACGATTCACGGATGTAATTGCGCAGGCCAACGAGCGCGTTGAACTGCGCGATGACAAAAACGATCGGCACCAGGATGATGACGGCGACGGCGAGGATGACAACGGGAATGAGGTTCATGCTTTCGTGAAAAGATATTCCGGCAAACGCGTGCGGATTTCAATCAATCGCTGCAGATTGAATTCGATTTGTGCGACGGGCAGTTGCGGCTCGAAGGCCAGCAGGATCACCGGTCCCTGGATTTCGATCTGCAGGCCGTGGTTGGCCAGCAGGTATTCGATCATTTGCGCGTTGCACACGTCATAGGCGAAGCGCTTGTCTTTGGACTGCACGCGATAGGTCCGCGCGAACTCGGCGGACTCGAATTTGATGTCGTCCTCCAGTCCGAACGCCGCCGCCATTTTGGTGAGGAGGGTTTCCCCGCCTGGCTCGATGGTCACTTTGGGAAACACTTCTTTGAAAACGAGCATGAGCATCGTGAGATCATGCTGCTTGATATTTTTGCCGGAGCCGGTTTGAAAATGGTAATCAAACACAAACAGCTTTTGCTCGTGATAAGTGCCGCGCAGGAGGTTGAACGCATAGCGATCGTCGCCGTGGCTCAACCTTTCCAAGAAACTCCAGCCCCGGGTAAAAGCGTCGTCGCGGCTGGCGGCGAAATCCTCGAAGCCCAGACGCGTGGCCAACGCCTGCAGGTCGAGCGAGCGCTGGCGTTTGCCGCGCGACTGGTTGAGGGCGGCCGCCAGCACGCCCACGCCGACCAAAACATAAAACAGGATTTGGAGGACGAGCACGCCCGTGCTGTGTGATGCGGTCAGCACGGCTTTTGCGTGAACGAGTATTCGGGCAGAGGCACGCGGATTTTCTAAACGAAAGCGGCGGGTCAGGCGATGATAATTTCACGGGTTTTTGGGAACGGGATTAAGCTAGAATATTTCCGCACGAAATAGTTTGCGCTCGCAAACAGCGCGCGATTGGAACAAATTTGTTGCAATTCAAAATCAGAATCCGGTTCGACCGGGTTCTTCATAAGCGATGCTTTGGTGGACCTATCAGCAGTTGCGCATGGGCAACCCGAAATACCGGCTGGCCGTGCTGGAAAAACTGATCGCCTCAAATGACGATGAGGCGATCGGGCCGCTGATCTTTGCCCTGAAAGACAAGGATGCCACCGTTCGCTGCGCCGCCGCCAAGGCCTTGATGCGTTGCCAGGACCGGCGCGCGGTCGAGCCACTGGTCAAGATGCTGCGCGACACCGTGCCGCTGGCGCGGGCGGCGGCGGCGGAAACGCTCGGCCATCTCGGCGACCCGGTGGCGGTGAACCATCTCGTCGGTTTTTTGCGCGACGGGGACCCGATTGTGCGGGCCATCGCCGCGCGCAGCCTGGACCGGCTGGGCTGGAAGCCGGGCACGGATTCGCATCGCGTGCTGCAAATTCTGGCGATGGGCAATCTGCACCAGCTCGTCGCGCTCGGCCCGGAAGGCGTTTCACCGCTGCTGGAACTGCTGCGCAATGGTCCGCCGAACAAACAATTTTCCGCCGTGAAGGCGCTGGGCGAAATCAGCGATCCGCGCGTGCGCCCGGCCATGCTGGAGGCGTTGCGCAAAACCAGCGCGGCGGTGCGCATCGCGGCGCTCGGCACGCTCGAACGGCTGGCCGATCCCACGACGTATTCCGAGGTGGAAAAATTATTGCGCGACAGCAATGCCAGCGTGCGCGGCGCGGCGGTGGAGGCGGCGACCCGGTGCGGCGGCAAGCGCGCGGTGCCGTCGTTGATCAAATGTTTGAAGGACACCTCGTGGGAAGTGCGCCAGTCCACGGCGAACGCCCTGGGTTTTCTTGGCGAACGCGCAGCGGTGGAAGGTCTGTGCGGGCTGGTGAATGATCCCGACCGCGATGTGCGCGAAAGCGTCATCGCCGCGCTGGGACACATTGGCGACCGCCGCGCGATTGTGCCGCTGGTGCCGGCGCTGCTGGATGTGGAAAGCACCGTGCGCAGCACCGCCACCGCCACGCTCCAAAAACTGGACCGGCAGTGGGAGCAGAATGAAGACATTCGCCAGGTCGTGCCGAAAATCATCAACGCCCTGAAGCACCCGGATTATTGGGTGCGTTACAGCGCGAGCAAGCTTCTGGAATTGCTGAAGTTTGACCCGAACAATCTCCCGGCGGAACTGCCCGCCGGCGCGCCCGAAAAACCGGCGGAGGAAATTCCCCCGCATCCGGCGGTGGAGGTGCTGGCGGACATGCTGTTCGACCGCGACCGTGATTTCCGGCTGGCCGCCGCCG
>ODAK010001161.1_pt1 | contig 29316 bp, 27 predicted proteins | sample 1539591 | NCBI WGS metagenome assembly ODAK01 (sample SAMEA3539303, study PRJEB22396) | soil metagenome | biome: tundra; feature: field; material: soil | place: USA | collected 2010-05 | depth 0.15 m
ATATCATCCTGGCACCACTGGCAGTGGCTGCTTTGATGCTCACCAACTGGCCCGGCACGACTGGCCTGACTATGGCTCTGGTCGCTTACTGCCTCGCGCAATTGGGACCAGGGAGGCGACGGTATGTGCTGCTCGTGGCGGCGATCGGTCTCGCGGCGTGGCTGCTCGTGTCCCCCTGGATCTTGCCGTCGACGATCCTCCGCGCGTTCGCGAATGCGCAACAGTCGGATGCGACACACCTTGGAACTCAGCAGGTTCTTCCGTTACTTGCCGTGGCAGCAGTGTTAGCCGGGCTGCATTTCCTGTTTGCCAGGCTGCAAGCGGACCGGACCTTTCGCTGGTTCGCTTATTTCTCATTGATCGCGGGCGCGGTGGCGATCGGCCGGGACTGGTTCGGATGGAAGCTGGTGCCGCAGCCGACGCGTTTCCAACTCGAGTTCGATCTGGCGTTCGCCGGGCTTCTCGGTTGGCTGATAGCGCGGGGGCTGGGAATGCTTCCACGGCGGGCGCGTTTGGCCGCAATCACGGTGCTGCTCATCGCCGCAATTCCACAGATAAAGACGGTGCGCCGGTACGCACGCAATCTGACGAAGCCGATCGATGTTACTGCCACGGCGGAATACCGGATGTCGAAAGCGTTTGAGGCGAAGCTGGGAAACCGCCGCGTTTACGCGCCCGGCAACGTCTCCCTGTGGATGAACCTGTTCAACGACGTCCCGCAAATGGCGGGATGTTGCGACCAGGGGATACCGGGCTGGGAATACCGGCTCGCGATGTATGGAATCTATACAGGCGACCACGCTTTCGAGCGCGACGCGGAGGTCTCCATCCTGTGGATGCGCGCTTACGGGGCGGATGCCGTCGGAGTCACCGGGCCCGGCAGCACGGAAATTATCAAGCCGTATTGGAACTGGAAGAAGTTCGAGGGCGTGCTGCCGGCGGTCTGGCGCGAAGGGGACAACGTTATTTATACGATCCCTCGTAAAGTGGCTGAGCCGGTGCGGGTGATTCCGAAGACAGCTCTGCTGCCTGTTCCACCGGTCAATGCGATGGATGTCGCGGAGCTGGAGAAGTTGGTACGCGCGATGGAGGACTCCGCGGCGCCACTGGCACATTTCCGATGGCTGAACCGGCACGAGGCATTGGTGGACGCGACGGTTCGGCCTGGAGACGTGGTGTATCTGCAGCTTGCCCAGGCGCCCGGATGGCACGTGGAACAGGACGGTCGCAGGGTGCCGATCCGCGCGGAGGCGTTGGGGATGATGTACGTGGAACCGCGGAGCACGGGGACTATCGAATTGCGTTTGGTTTACGATGGTGGTGCCGAAGCGGTTTGGGCTAAGGTGCTGCAGTCGTTCGGCATCCTGGCGATCGCCTCAGTGTGGTTTGGCTGGGGTCTGCGCGAACTTGAATAACCGTTACTGCAGGTGGAAATGGGCCTGCTCGTTCGAGACCAGACCGTCGAAGATGGCCAGCACGCGTTTGCGGTATTGGTAGACGCGGTCCAGATCGGCGCGGAATTCGCCGGTGAAGTATTTGGCCCGCACCCACTTGTCGATGATCGGGCGCGGCACGTCGATATCCTGGCGCAGCGCGTCGAGCGAATGCCCGCGCAGGAACAGACCATAGAAGAACGCGGCCTCTCGTTGAGGGGCCAGCGGGTCGAAATCGTCTCGTGGAGTCATTAGAGTGCCGGACTCGGTCTGCGAAAAGGACATTTTAGTCATGGTTCCTGCAACAGATCAAGTGTTATATCGAAGGATGTTTCGGGGATATAAGATTATTATGGGCTGAAATCCATTGGATGCACGAAGCCCGGCCGATGGTTTCTCTCGCCATTTTTGTTACCCTGCAAGCCATGGATCCAGTGCTGATCGAGAAAACCTCGCGAGTCGCGGCGGCAGGCACGAAGCCGAAGCTGATTGATGAATACATCGGGCGCGTCAACTCTGAAACGAAAGAACTTAGCGTTGCCCATATGCGCAGCCCCGGGGGCTGGACCGAGCCCGGCCAGACACCCGAGTTTGCGGAATACACGGTCGTTCTGAAGGGCCTGCTGCGGGTGGAATATGCAGGCGGGTCGCTCGACGTTCGCGCGGGGCAGGCCGTGATTTCGGCGAAAGGCGAATGGGTCCGCTACAGCATACCGGAACCCGAAGGCGCGGAGTACATTGCGGTTTGCTTCCCCGCGTTCACCCTGGACATGGCTCACCGCGATCCGGAGTAGAGGCCCCCGGAAACAGAACCGTAGTACGCCGCATGTCAATGTGCTGTAATAATGCTTTCGCCGTCTATGCCGACACTCGGGGTCCGTTTGAGAAGAAGTCTGGTCGCAACGCGCCGCCGCGGCCGCGAATGGCTTATGGTGGCCAAGGGCGTCCGCTCGACCGATCATCCTGTTCTGGCTCATATAGTTCCGACCAGGCGCTGCAACCTTTCCTGCACTTACTGCAACGAATTTGACGATTTTTCGAAGCCGGTCCCGGCGGCCGAAATGCTGCGCCGCATCGATCATCTGGCCGATCTCGGCACCAGCATTATCTCCTTCAGCGGCGGTGAACCGCTGCTGCATCCCGAACTCGATGAGCTGATCGTGCGCATCCGGCAGCGGGGCGCGATCGCCGGGATGATCACAAATGGCTATTTGCTGACGGCCGACCGCATCCGCAAGCTGAACCGCGCGGGGCTCGAGCACATGCAGATTTCCATCGACAACGTCATGCCCGACGACGTGTCGAAGAAAAGCCTGAAGGTTCTGGATAAAAAGCTCCAGCTGCTGGCGGAGCATGCTGAATTTCACGTCAACATTAACTCGGTAGTCGGCGGGGGAATTCATAATCCCACCGACGCTGTGGAAGTGGCGAAACGCGCTGTGGCACTTGGCTTTACCTCCACTGTCGGAATTATTCACGACGCTTCCGGCCAGTTGCAGCCGCTGTCGGACGTGGAACAGCAGATTTTCCTGAAGGTCCGGGATATGGGCAAGAAAAACTATGCCCGCATGAATTACTTCCAGGACAATATCGCGGCGGGCAAAGAGAACAAGTGGAAGTGCCGGGCGGGTGCGCGGTATCTGTATATCTGCGAGGACGGGCTGGTGCACTATTGCTCGCAGCAGCGCGGATATCCGGCTACGCCGCTTGAGAAGTACACGGTGGAAGACATCCGGCGCGAGTTCCTGACGGAAAAGGGTTGTGCGCCGCGCTGCACAGTGGCCTGCGTGCACTACACGTCTTACATGGATTTCTGGCGCGCCCCGCAGACTATTCCAGCGCCGCCCGCGGCACAGGAACAGAAGCAGGATCTGGTCCAGTTACAGATCCGCTAGCGCTGCCGCGGCCTGATAATGTGCTGCTGCCTGATAAAGCGTGGCGTACCCCTCCATAACGTAATCCGCCTTCGTAAAGCCGAAAGCCTTCGCCGTGCGGTCGATCCACGCTGCCGGACCTTCCAGTTCCATGAATATCCCGATGGGAGTCTCGTCCAGCGTGGCGCGTCCAGGTTCCCCGGCGCGCGCAAATTCGGTGCGGTATTTTTCGTAGCGCATCGATTCTTTGTAGCCCAGGCCTGCGAACAGAGCGAGTGCGGCGTCGAAGTCGGAGACGCGAAACTCCTGCTCTTCGCGGCGCTTGTGCGGACCCCGTTTGAGGACTCCTTTGAAGGTGCAGGTTACCAGCTTCCCTGCCCTGCGGAGCCGCAGCAGTTTGCCGCCAGTGCGGATGGAGCCGGCAGCATCGTCCAGCAGCAGGTTCTGTTCGAAGACGCGGCGGACGGCGACTCTGAAGCCGTGCGTTCGGAGAAGCTTACGGGCGGCGCGCAGGCTCGGGATGCGCAACTTTATTTCGGTCTCGACAGGCTTCTTCACGCGATCAGGATAGCGGATGCGTGATAATACACCTACGGGCGCGTAGCGCAATTGGATAGAGCATCAGCCTTCGAAGCTGAGGGTTGCAGGTTCGAGCCCTGCCGCGCCCACCATCAACCCCCGCTCTCATTTAAATAGCTTGACTGTTTTTCGCGTTCTTTCCGATAACATTTGCTGAAATCCGTTTCGGCGCAGCTTTTCTATCCGCCTGAATGACGTTGGACATAGCCGTATTCCAGACCTCTGCCGCGGCGTTCACATCTGCCGGCAAGGCATGCGAATAGATCGACAGCGTAATGGCGGAATTCGCATGCCCCAAGCGGTCTGAGACAGCCATTATTGGCGCTCCGGAGCTGATCAGTTGGCTTGCATTGGCTGTGGCGCAGCGAATGCAACCGATGCCCGGCAATCCCGCCTTGCGCGAACGGGGTTACCCGGACTGACATCTGAACTGGCGCGGCCTGTCTGATCGTTGATTTGACCCGGAGGCCATTTTTGGTTTCTTCCAAAGACTTCGAAACCGACAGCGCTCCGGTTTTGAAGTTCAAATCAGACCATTCCAGCGCAAGCAGCTTTCCGCGCCTGCAGCCGGTTGCCGCGGCGAGCACCAACAGCGGGTAAGGGCGCGTGTTCGCCGCGCGCTCTGACAGAGACTTCATCGCGGCATTGTCCAGGCCTTTCGGCGGGGCTTTCGTTTTCTTCGTTGGCCTGTCGACCTGCTCCATGCAGTTGTGATCGAGCAACCGCCATTTCACGGCCTTTCGCAGTGCGGCATTCACGACAAAGAGAATGTGGCCGATCGTCCTGGCGGAAAGCGGTTTGCCCGTGCGTCCGTCGGAGTCCTTCGGTTTATTGATGGCGGTTTCCAGCAACATCCCGCCGGCGGAGAGTAATGAGCCTCCGCCATCCTGTCGTTTTCCTGTGACACGGCCGGTCGGCTGCACGGCAGGTTCGAGCCACAGCGCCGCTGCGCATGCAACGCTACAGAAATAGCAGGAAAGCGGGGTGCAAATGAACGGCACAATTGGTATCGCGTTACTCCACGTGACGTGGGGAACTCCGCTTTTCATCTCTGTATGACGCGTGGATCGCGTCGGACGGGGTGCCCGCGAAATGGCAGCGTAGATCAGCCCGTCAACATCGTCCTGATGGCCGCCTGATGTGAGTATTTCGGTGACAGCGTCCACGATCATTTCATGTGTGCGGGTCATTGCGTCTTTTTCGAAGCAGGAAGGCCATTCTTTATAGGGGCCAGGCATCTGGGCGGTCTCGGACGTGACAGCGCTGACCGCGGGCGGTGCCGCTTTCGTCTCGCCTGGCTTTGGGCCGGGCTGCGTTTGGTGGTGGGCATTTGGGGTCTCCTGTTATTAACTCCAGACACACTTCGAGCGCTTGTCTGACGCGCGCAATTGCTTACATCGACATCGGCGTTTAAATGCATACCGCTGTGCATGACGATATTTGCACACCGCTGTGCATCAGTCAAGGACTTTTCTATTCACACCGCTGTGCATCTATACTGAAAGGAATTCATGGCCACAAAACGAAAGAACCCGGCAGCGGTTGAGTTGGGCCGCAGAGGCGGAAAGAACAGCCGGGCCAATCTGTCGCCTGAGGAAAAAACCGCGCTGGCGAAGAAGGCCGCGGCGGCGCGCTGGAAGACGGCCAATAAGAAGTCGTCGGCAACGAAGGAGAAGTGATGGACGAAGAACTAAAACGGTATCTCGATGGCATGGCAGCAAATATTGCCACCGCAATGCAGGAGATGGAAGAGCGAATAATCGCCGCCATTAACGCGCCGCCTGCGAAACTCGACGCAATGGCGCGGAAACTTGAAGGCGAAGAGGACGTCGGCAATTCGGACCTGGAGCGAATACAGGCTGGACATTAGCCGAATAATAGACCTCGAAGCCATCCTGAAGCAAGTACGCGAGGAACGCCAGCACGTCGAAGAGGCGATTCTGGCGCTCAAGCGTATTCAGATCGGGGGAAAGAAACGCGGGCTACCGCCGGCGTGGCTGGCAGCAGTGAAAGCCGCGGAGCGAAGAAGCGGGGAAGGCCCAGGGGTAGCGGGAATAAGCCGTTAGCGAAGGGGGAGTAAGTGGGCGAACATTTCGCAAGTTTCGACGCAAATAGGTCATACCTTATCGGAGCCATCGCACAACTTGACGGCGGCGACTCTCAGGGTGCTTTTGAGACGTTGGCGAGATGTCACGGCGACATCGACCCGCAGGGATTGGCAACGCCGATGGACAAAGATGACCCGGACTACGGGAAATACCAGACGCTTGATGAGATCGTCATTAAAGCAAGAGATTTGATCGGTCCTGACCCGCAGGCAGCACGCAAGGAGCTTGTCTTCGGGTTACAGGCTTTTGGCTGGACAGACGAATCCAGCGCCCCGGCGGGAGGCGAAAACACGTAAGGCGGTCTGAATTCATGGCCATCTACAAGCGCAGTAAGGTCTACTCGCATAAATGACAATCGCTGAAGCACTCGCGAAAGCCTGGCCGGCCGGGACCGCCAGCCAGCCACTTCGGAGCATTCAAGATGCTGTAACAGTGGGAATTGACTGTCGATACCATTGGTTCCGCGGCCATTCTAAAACGGTCGATCTCATCCTGCCTGGAATCTATCGAGAACCGTTCTCGTCATCAGGTCGGTCATCAATTGAATTTATGGCAGCGCAGCGATTCCGATAACGATCAGGGGTTCTCTCGTCCAACCTGCCGGAATGGCACGATCATCTTTCTTGGTTTTTGACCATGCAGCACTACGACGTGCCCAACTCGGCTCGTCGATTGGACCGAGAGCGTCCTTGTCGCGCTCTACTTTGCGACCGGCGGAGATGACACCGAAGCAGGTGAACTATGGTGCATGAACCCAAATACACTGAATGCCTTCGGCGACTCCCACCTCTGTCATCCCGATGTTCGTTCGATCCGTTACCTTTCGGAGGCAGTTTTCATCGCGCCGAAAGACCGATCGGCCCTGATGGCGCGACTGGGGATCAACAATAAGCCGACAGATCCCTTAGCGCTGATCCCGCAATTTGGTTTTCCGCGAATGGCTGCACAACTTAGCAGGTTCACTATCCACCCATCGCCTGAACCGGATCACTCGATTGAATGGCTGCTCCGTTCCGAAATGGACTTGAATCGGTACATCATTGCACCCTTGGACAAAGGCCGGATCCGATGGAACCTCAGAGCGCTTGGCATCACGAGTGAAACTCTCTTCGGTAGCCTTGAAGCTCTCGCGCAAAGCATAAAGCTGGAGATTCTGGAGCCGGATTATCTTTTGACCGAGCCGCCGCGCTTCGATGCATGAAGCTTCCCATTGGAATCTTAGATGGGCAAACGAGTTGGCCCGCGCGCTAACATCGCGCTGACATCCCACCAAAACACGTTGTCACAGGGCGTCATTCCGGAAACTGGTTGAACGTAAAATCAACGAATTAACACTATCTGTCACCCCTTGCGACGTTCTTTATCAGTTCGAGCCCTGCCGCGCCCACCATCAACAGATCTTTTTCTTTCAGACAACACTCGATAAGGCACAATCCCAGGCGCCGGCGAAGACAGTTGACACCGTATTCGTTGCCAGCTAAATCTCCTGGTGAGCTGGGTCAGTCAAATCGCAAGCGCGGTTCGATCGCGGTACTCATTCTCTTCCCCGCACTGCTGTTTATAACCCCGAGCGTGAGCGAGTTGGAGTTGATTGTTACGAAATGGCCACATGAGAATTCCGGTACGGCGTATGGGTTCGCAAGAAGCATTTTCAGCTAACGCCCGACGCAATGGCGTTCGCCCTGGTGTAAGCCGCGCAAGCTGATCGGCATGCCGGCCTTGTCTTACCGAAGCCACTTCGAAGGATGGTCGGGCAGCCGACTGCGCGAAGGCACCTGCCTGTACTTTCATGGACAGTGCGAAAAGAGGCCTGCTGATAACCACCAATCCGTGCAATTGCGGACATGGCGGCGTGCAAATCCAATGCTGTTAGAGCCGTCACCGTGACTAGAATGGGGCATGAGAAGTCCGTGGTTCACATCGGGCGCGCTGATTATTGTCGCGATCACGGCGACAGGCTGTCAGACAGAAAGCCAGCGGGAAGCGGAACGCAGACGCGAAGAACAGGACCGTGATTCAGCAGCATTCAGAGCTGGAGAAGCAGCGCATCGAGCCACCGATGAGGCCGCGCGACTTGCTGCCGCAGCAGGCCGCAAACTGGACGAAGGCGCCCGTAAGGCTCGCGAAGGCTGGAAGGAAGAAAGCAGACAGAAGGACAGGAAGGATCGCCACCAGCCATAAACGTCGACCTGCGCAACGATCAAGCAGCGCTCGACGCCTTGGCACAGCTCCATCGGAGCACGTCGCCGGTACTTGTTCCGCGTCCGGGGTAAAAGCAAAGAATTCGCAAAGCCAGTTCAAAAAACTTCACCACACCAGTGGCGGAGCACGCTCACGGATATCGCCGCAAGACTCGGAGAGCTCCTGGGAACGTTCGAGACGAGAATTCGTTTGCGGTTGATTCGCCTTCGCGGCGTGATGGCCGCAACACAGTAGAATCGATCCGCCGCATTTCGCTATAGAATTTCTGTAGTGCGAAAATTCCTGATCGCGGTGCTGTATCTGGCAGCCACAGCGCTCACGCAAGCCCAGCAAGCCGGCAACGCGGATGCCGTCGCATGGTTGATTCCCGAAGACAGTCAGGCCGCGGGTTTCACGCTGGCCGTTACGAACGAAGGCGGTAACGCCGTCGCCACGTTGATTCCACCGCCAGACATACCGTCGGCAGGGGATTCCGCTCCGGAAGGCAACTTCCAGGTTACGCACTCGGCCGTTGCATATCGCGGCACGATCGTCCGGCTGAGGGCCTCACTGCGTCTCGAGTCGCAAAAACCCGGGGCTCGCGTGCGGCTATGGATGCGCGTTGACCGCCCGCCCCAGGCAATGGGGCCGTTCGACGATCTCAGTGCCGCTCCCGTGAAATCAGAGCAGTGGACAAGATCGGAAATTACGCTCAACGTTGCTTCCGATGCCCGTAACATTACTTTCGGCGTGCTGTCCCTGGGCGGGGCGCGGGTGCAGATCCGCGATGTAACAATCACGAGCATGCGGACGCTGCCGGCCGTGACAGCACTGCCGGCGGCGCCTCGAAATCTTTCGTTTCGGGAAGGTGAGGAAGGCAAGATGCCACCGGGCTGGGCCGTGGTACCCGAACCCATCGAGGAGCAGCCTGCCTGGCGCGCATGGACCAACCGAAAGGAATGCCTGACAGCTTCCTGCGCAGTGCTTTTGTCGCCATTAGGCTCCCGTGCAGACAAACGCTTCGGGACTCTCATGCAGAGCTTCGATGCCTCGAACTATCGGGGTGCAACGGTTGAATTTCGTGTGCAGGTGAAGCTGAAGTCTGTCCAGTCCGGCGATAGCGCGCGCGTCTTCGTGCGGACTGACCCGGATAGCGACAATCTTCTCCCGGCCAATTTCATTACGACCTCGGATAGTCGCGAGGTCTCGGGCGCCGACTGGATGGAAATTGCCATTGCCCGCAAGGTCGAACCGGATGCGGCCCGCATTTCGCTCGGTGTTGAACTCGAGGGCACGGGGGACAGTCTGTGGGTCGACGAGGCGTCGTTTAAAGAAGTGCCCAGCGTGGAGGAACCCGCCCCCACCGTGCCTGAGACGCCGCAGGCCGGATTGTCCAGGGCGCGTCACGAGAACCGGCAGACAGACCTTGAGGCGCCCCCTTCCGTTTTTTCCGCGCCCGAAGATGCCACGCCGGACCATGCGCAACAAGCGAAAACAATTAATGCCGCCGCTCGCCTCGCGCTCCGCTACGTTCGCAACCTGCCCGATTTCCTTTGTACCGAGGTGATCTCGCGAGCGCAGAACGAAGGCAAAAAGGGATGGCGCAACAAGGATGTGCTCGCCATTCGTGTCGGCTTCGAAGGGGGAGAGGAGCACTATCGCCTTCTGACGGTAAACGGTAAGCCGTCGAAGGCTTCGCTGCGCTCGCTGGGCGGGGCGCAGACCGAAGGCGAGTTCGGAAGCCTGATGGAGCAGTTGTTTCACCCCCACGCCGCGTCCTTCAGGTTCGATCGCTTCGAGACGCTGCGCGGCCATGCAGTCTCGGTTTACAGATTCGAAGTACCTCTGGAAAAATCCCTTTTCCGCCTGGGAGTGGGCACGAAACGGGGGCTGGATGAAGCGCTTTCGGCTTACCACGGCTTCGTTTTTATCGACCGCGAAAGCAACGAGGTGCTTCGCATCGAGCAGATCGCCGATCCGCCGCCGCTGTTTCCGCTGGTTGAAGCCAGAAGCGTCCTGGATTACGATCACAGTACCGTCGGCGGACAACAATTTCTATTGCCGGTGAGGGCAGAGGACTTCATGGACAGCGCCACAGTGAACTCGCATAACATGGTCGAGTTTCGCGACTACCAGAAGTTTTCCGCCGAGGCAAAAATCCAGTTCGAATAGCGGAACCCGAACGGTTACTGTTCTTACTTCACTACGGCATGCGCTGCAGGGATGACCCGTCAGATCGAGCCAGGTCTTGTCGTTGAAACCGGCGGTCTTCACCATCAGAGTGCCGCGATCCCACGTGCCAACTAATAGGCCAGCCATCGCGCTGCTCGAATTGTTTCGGCAGGCCAAGGCCGTCGGTGTAAATCCGGCGGAGCGTGTTGTCGGAGTCATGCCGGATTATGAGCGTGCGCGGTGACCCACTTCACTGACCGAAACGAAGGACATCTCTCGCGATGGTGTGGGCGAAACCAATGTGCCAGGCATGGAAGCGGATACGATTTCCAAATACGCCATCAACATCCTGCTCGACTTCGGTTGTGCGGCATTCCCTCCTAAGCGGATGCGGTGCGCTGAACCACGACGGCCGCGAGTTCCCTCGTCAGTTCGTCTGGCATATCAAGCATGACGTCGTGCCCGCACTGCATGTCGACTGTTCGCCAGCCTTTCGCGACTGCCTTTTCGCGAAAATACGAAAACGGAGCCGGGCTCCAGGCTGCAGCGAGAATGAACGTGACATTCCGAATGCCCTCGATTGCACCTGTCAGGCGAAGCGGTTGCTGAAAGGTTGCCAGCGGTTGCGGCGTGCACTGGCGGTTCACCCAGTCTCGATCTTTGGGATTCACGTTGAATCCCTCCGCGGGTATCGGTGGTACCTTCCACCCGTCGCCGCTTTGCGCAGCTTGCTCCAGTTGAATGTCACGCATTGGCGCCGGCAGCGAGTCGTGCAGGCTCTGTCCGTTCTCCAGCACGAAAGCATCGAGATACACGAGCGCGCCGACTCGTTCCGGAATGCGATCGGCCACGCCGCTGATCACGGCCCCGCCATAGGAATGGCCGCACAGCACGACATCTGAAAGCTCTTCCCAGCGGATCAGATTCGCCACGTCGTTGATATGGGTATCGAGATCGACATGCGGCGATAAAAGGTGCGAGCGCTCCGCCACGCCTGTCAGAGTCGGCGTAAACACTTCGTGCCCCATGGCCTGCAACGCACTGCGGACGCGCTTCCAGCACCAGCTGCCATGCCACGCACCATGAACCAGAACATACGTGCTCATAATGAATCCGGCCTCCCCGGATTCAGGGATTATACAAAGGATTTACCGTCGTCCGCTAAACGCTCTGGGCGGTCAGTGCGTCGAGAGCGGTCGCCGCTTTGGTGAGGTTGTCGACGCCGAAGACAATCATTACGAGGTTCGATCCCGGCTCAAGTCCGAAGTAAGAGTAATCGATGTTGATTTGGTTCGCGCCTAAAGTTGCCGCCGCGCGTCCCAGTTCGCCCGGCTGGTGAGGAAGCCTGACCACGACGACGTCGGTCTCCTCGAAATTCATACGCAGGCTGCTCAGCACAGCTTTGGCGGCGGCCTGATCGTTCACGACCAGACGGGCGAGGCTCTCCCCTTCCTCGACGAACGACTGGAATGCCAGAATGTTTACGCCTCGCTCCGCGAGCGCACGGAAACACTTACCGAGGGCACCCGGTTTGTCTTCAATGGTTACTGTAAATTCCTTCGCCTTCGGCATTGGACTCGATCCATTCCTTTCAAGACAGTGCACGGGCGACAGGGGCCGTGGTCTTATGATACGTGGATCACGTCATAGGTGGATCAGGAGCCGCACAGCAGAATCGACTTCTCGCTGGGTTTTGTCTGCCGTGTGGGCACTCGGCGTGGCGATGGCGCATACACCGGTGGGCGGGGAAACTTTCCAAAACCGGTCTCCAGTTGCCATGGCACTGACGGCCACGGAGGGACCACGGCCCCTCGATTCCTGGACGCTTGCAGACAACCAGCGAAACTGACTTGACTGCTTTCCTGACAACGGGCGCACCGGCGCGTGGCATGCCGGCCTCCGGTGCCATGCCCGCACCCGAGAGAACAGCTCTCGTAAAGTTCGTGCGCACACTGGAGCCGCGTGCGGACCAGTCGCGAATTTCGGTGAAGCTGCAGGATGGATCAACGCTGAATGGCGTTGTGCTCGGCCGGACGGGCCGCGAACTGCAATTGCGCTCCGCCGATGACCACATCCATCTGCTGCGCAACATGGGTGGCGAGCGTTTCCGCGAAGCCACCTCGCAGGCCGATTGGGCCACCTTTAACGGCCAGCTCAACGGCAATCGGCTCTCAACGGTCACGAGGATCGACAGATCGAATGTTGGACGGCTTGCACCAAAATGGGTATTACCCGGTGCCGAATGCCGGCCGGTTGCAGGGGACACCGCTGGTGGTGCAAGGCGTCATGTCCGTGCCTGCCCGGCGCGGAGACCTGGGACGGCGAGGGCATTCTGCGCAGCGGGAAGCCACCTGGCTCACCGATTCCTGCGATCCGGAGACAAAGACCGTCTATTGGACGACCGAAGAGATCACTCACTTCGGCGGTTGGCGCAATTACGTCAGCCGCTAAGTCCAGGTTACCTCGATGCCGCTTATTGAAAAAATCTATTTGATTTTCAGCTCCGATAGCTATTAACATCACTCATCAGCTTTGTAATTGAGTTTTCGAGCGACAAAGCTGAGCCTGGCAATCCAGGTCCCCAACGATTCCGAACGCCCGCCGAACCGAAGTACTGGCGCGGCTCGGAGAGGTCCCGGTTGACCTTATTCGTACTGCGCACCAGTGACCGGTTTCGATGGGACTCGGACCTGCTGATTGAATCGCCAAACAAAAGTTAGCGGATTTCATTAGCAAACACGAGGGGGATCTCAAAATGTTTCGACTTTCTATGGCCAACGCCCGTGGTGCGTTCGCTCTTCTGGTTGCTTGTGTGACACTGGCGACCCAAACCTTATCCGCGCAGACAGCACCCGGAACCGGCATCTCGGGCTCAGTGATGGATACCTCCGGCGGTGCGGTCTCAAGCGCTAAGATAACCGCCACCAATCAGACCACTTCGGCTGAAAAGAGCACGCTCGCCGACGCGGCGGGTCAGTTCCTGTTCGACTCGCTGCCGCCCGGCACCTACACGGTCAAAGCAGAATTCCCAGGCTTCACTTCTTACGAAAAGAAAGACGTGGTGAGTCCTGTCGCGCTGCAGATTGCTCTTACGCCCAGCAATAACACCACTACGGTCGATGTAAACGAAAAGATCGACCCGTTCGAGGTCGTGCCGTCGACCCCAACGAATACCGTCTTCGGCCTGGATACGCCTCTGGCCGAGATACCGCGCTCGATCTCAGTCGTGCCGGCAGAAATGCTGGCACGCTACGACATCAAGACCGTAAATGATCTGGTTGCTGCCTCGCCTGGAAGCTTCACCGGAAGCTACTTCGGCATACCCGGCGCGCTGTTTATACGCGGTGAAGCCGGTGACAACTTCTATCGTGGCTTCAGGCGCGTAGAGAACAGAGGCAATTACGAAACCCCCGTCGGAGATGCGGAAGAACTGGAGATTGTTAAAGGCCCTCCGTCCCCGATATACGGCGGCGGCAAGGTCGGCGGTTATCTCAACTACACTCCGAAGTCCGCTCGCAGCACCACCGCAAAGTGGCTGGAACATCCCACCGGCAAGGTCACATGGACGTACGGCAGCTACGATCAGAAAGTCGGGTCGATCGAGTTCGGGAGTCCCTTTAAGATCGGCAATTACAGGGGCGGCTTCTACACTTTCTTCAGTGCGCAGGATTCGAAGAGCTTTTACAAGGGCATCTCGACGAGAGACAAACTCGGACAGATCGCCTTCGACATGGAACTGCCGCATAAGTGGCGCATGGAAGCCGGCATGCAGGGTTTCGCCGGCTCACTGCCGCAGAACATCGGCTGGAACCGCGTAACGCAGTTGCTGGTCGATAAGGGACTGTATCAGGCGGGTTCGCCCTCCATTAACCTTGCGGGTTCCGATTACAGTCTGAATCCGAAGAATTTTCAGGCGGCTACCCTGCTGAACTTTGCTTACGAAGCCAATTATGCGGCGGATTTCCTCAGTAGTCCCCAGGCTTCCCTCTTTGCCCTGAATCCGGCCACGATGCATCTGGTTCACCTTAACAACGACCAGATCTTCATCGATTCTCCTGATTTTAACGATGCGCTGACCTACACAGGCTATTTCGATCTGATTCGCGATATCAAAGAAGGCGTCACTTTCAAGAACCAGACTTTCTACGACGCTCTCAGTTCTCAGAAGTTCAGCACTTACGGCTTTGCGGCAGACTATCATCCGGGCGTAATCGAGAATAAGACTTCTCTCGACTTTGCGTTCAAACCTTCCAGGTGGTTGAATATTCAGACGACCAGCGGATTTTCTTACCGCTACTCACACGTCTGGGCCGGTGAGGAGCGCACCCTTTATCAAGTAGTCGATCGGCGCGATATTTCGGTCGGCGCGCAGCCCAACGATCGCTTTGCCAGCGAATTTTCGACAAACGGCGCCTGGGGCTTCAATTATCTTCAGACCGGTAACTATGGTGACACGGGACTTTTCGGGCTTGCCAAAGTGACTCTGTTCGACAGATTGACCGTGCTGCAGGGAGTTCGTTACGACTACTACACGCCGAACTTTACGGGCCAGGACAACGGTGAAGGTTTGACCCACGCGAAGGACAGCGGCGGCGCCACCACCTTCAACACCAGCGTTAGCTACAGGCTACCCTTCCATATCAGCCCGTACGCCACGGCATCCACCGCCCGCTTCCTCGATTTGGGTCAGGGCGGCGAAATAGACTACACCGAGGTGCAGTCGCATACCTGGATTCAGCCCTCCAGCCTGTACGAAGGCGGAGCCAAGATCAGTGCCCTGGACAACAAACTCTACGGCTCTTTGGCGTTCTTCCGCCAGAAACATTCTTCTTACAATTCCAATAATGGTCAGATCGACTATTTCCGGACCAAAGGCGTTGAAGGGGAATTGCGCATGGCGATCAGCAGAAAGTTCAGCATCACTGGCGCCTATACGTGGCAGGATCCGGAGCAATTGAATATTCCGTTCCTTCTCGGTATTCCGCCGTCCGCGCTCGGCTTGACGGCCCAGCAGGCCTACGGGGGCCGGTTCATTGGCGACGCCGGTATCTTCGGCATCAAAGCACCTGTGAAAGTGGCCGGTCAGCCGCCTGTGGTGGTAAGCGCCTTCGGTACTTATACTCCGAAGCCGAATCTCGGGGTGACGATCGGAACCACCTGGGTACAGAAAGTGCAGGCCGGTTACGTGACTCCGGTGATGCTGCCTTCTTATGCTGTGTGGCGGGGCTCGATGTTCTACTCTCATAAGAACTATTCTGCGACCCTGGCGGTCAACAACATCGGTGACTCTCATTACTTTACGTCGCAGTATCTGTTCTGGGATGTTTTCGTAAAACCCAGTGAGCTGAGGACACTGAGTTTGACGGTGTCATACAGCTTCTGAAGGAACGCCGCGGGGCCGGGTGGCGAGCAACTACCCGGCCGGCGGATTTGCTGAAAGGCATGACAATACGGACAAATGCAGATCAACGACCCGGTGGTTCTTGCCCAACTCAGAGCCTGTCATGAAGTCTACGAGAAGGCGCTGATAGATAACGATGCAGTGATTCTCGACTCGTTCTTCTGGGATTCTTCCCACTCAATACGTTTTGGGGTGATGGAAAACCTTCACGGTGCGGATGAAATTCGAGTATTCCGGCAACAGCGTCCAAAGATCAACCTCGACCGGGAGATAACACGACTGGACGTCATGTCCTTCGGCGATTCTGTCGGCATCGTAAATCTTGAATTCATGCGACCCATGAACGGCGTTGAAACTCATGGCCGGCAGACTCAGTTCTGGATGCGCTTCCCTGAAGGCTGGAAGATTGTTTCGGCACATGTCTCTCTTCTTCCTCCAACGTTTGAAACCGCGTATCTGAGAGCCGCTTCCCAGGAAATTGGCCTTAAGATCGACCCCGCGTACCAGACAGACGCCAACATGGATCTGAAGCGTGTGGCGGATATTGCAGGGTTCCTGATGCAGTTTCCGCTGGGTCAGGACGTGGAAGCAGCACCGGTATTCCAGCCATGAAACCAAATCTGGCAGACGCGGGGATTATCGCCACCTCCGCAGCCGTACGGTCGCGCGCAGTTACGGCGGTCGAAGTCACGCGGGCTGCGCTGGAAAACATCAAGTCCGCGGATGGCGAACTGAATTGCTTCACCGCCGTCCTGGCCGACAGAGCACTGGCTGAGGCTGCCGACCTCGATCGCAGGATCGACAAAGGCGAAGATCCAGGCCCGCTGGCCGGCGTCCCGTTCGCGGTGAAGAACCTCTTCGACGTCCGCGGTATCCCGACACTGGCAGGGTCGATCGTTCGCGCCGGCGCGCCGCCCGCCAGAGACGATGCGGCGGCCATCACGGCTCTTACAAAGGCTGGCGCCATCCTGACGGGCGCCTTGAATATGGATGAATTCGCTTACGGGTTCACCACCGAAAACAGTCATTACGGTGTCACGCGCAATCCTCACGACCTGACACGCGTGGCCGGAGGCTCGTCCGGCGGTTCCGCTGCTGCCGTGGCTGCGGGTATGCTTCCGTTGACGCTGGGGTCCGATACGAATGGCTCCATCCGCGTGCCGTCGTCGTTCTGCGGAATTTTCGGACTCAAACCAACCTATGGGCGAGTCTCGCGGCGCGGAGCATTTCTCTTCGTGAGCAGCCTCGATCACGTTGGACCTTTTGCTCGTTCGGCGGAAGATCTCGCCGCCGTATACGACATCCTGCAGGGTCCCGACCCTCAAGACCCTGTCTGCACTATGAGACCAGCCGAGCTTTGTCTTCCTGCCTTGCGCAAGGGTTCCGAAGGCTTGCGCATTGCCATCGCGGGTGGTTTTTTTGCAGACCCGGGAGCAACAAAAGCTAACGAGGCAGTGGCGTCCGTGGCTCGCGCGCTGGGAGCCACTGAAGTCGTGGAGTTGCCGGAGGCAGCGCGGTCCCGCGCCGCCGCGTATCTGGTGACCGCATCGGAGGGCGGCATTCACCAACTGCCGGACCTGCGCACGCAGGCGCAGAACTTCGACCCGAATACGCGCAGCCGCTTTTTGGCTGGAACCGTGGTACCAGCCGCATGGGTAAACTTCGCGCAACGATTCCGGAGCTGGTATCGCGAACAGATGCGCCAGGTCTTCCGCGAGTTCGACGTCATCCTGGCGCCTGCCACGCCTTGTCCCGCGATCAGGATCGGCCAGAGCACGATTACGCTGAACGGCGTGGAGGTTCCGTCGCGAGCGAACATCGGCATTTTCACGCAGCCGATTTCTTTCATCGGCCTTCCAGTCGTGACAGTGCCGCTGCACTCGCCCGGCAAACTGCCGATCGGCGTGCAGTTAATCGGGGCTCCTTATCAGGAATCGAAGCTGCTGCGCGTGGCGTGGGATCTGCAAAACGCGGGCGTGGTTTCGGCGCCGATCGCACAAATGGCGGGGTCACTCAAATGAAGCCGACCCGCCGCGAAGTACTGGCCAGTTTCGCGGGCGCCGCGATGCCGCGCTTGTCCAGGCCTCTGGTGATGGGCTTCATCTATAACGGCCCGAAGAACGATCTCGGCTACAACCAGTCGCACGCCGATGGCAAGCAGGCGCTTCGCGTACTGCCATGGGTCAAAGCTGTCGAGGAAGCCAGTGTGCCTGAAACCGTGGCCGCCGAAGAATCGATGCGCGACATGATCTTTCAGGATGGCGCCTCGGTGATTTTCGCTACGTCGTTCGGCCACTACGATCCGTTCACGATCGACGTGGCGCGCGAGAATCCGCGCGTGCAGTTCTTCCACTGCGGCGGACTCTACGAGGAAGGCAAACATCCGAAGAACATAGGCATCTATTTCGGCTTCATCGATGAGGTGGAGTATCTCTCGGGCATGCTGGCGGGGCTCGCCACGCGCACGAACAAGCTGGGGTTCGTCGCGGCCAAGCCGATTCCGCAGGTGCTTCGCAACATCAACAGCTTCACGCTGGGTGCGCGCAGCGTCAATCCCAAAGCCACCACCAAAGTCGTGTTCACCGGAGACTGGGTGCTTCCGGTCCGGGAAGCCGAGGCGTCGAGCAGCCTGGTGGATCAGGGTATCGATGTGCTTACGGGTCACACTGGCTCACCGCGCGTGATCGTGCAGACCGCCGAAAGGCGCGGCGTGTTTGGATGCGGCTACCAGTTCAACCAGTTTTCGATGGCGCCCCACGGTTTTCTCACGGGAGCCGAATGGGCATGGGGGACGGTATACCTGCGCATCGCGGAGATGATTCACAACGGTAAATCGGTTATCGATGGCAGTATTCCGCGCCGTTTGACCGGCACTTTGAAAGACGAGTTCTGCAAGCTGTCGCCTTTCGGACCGTCAGTGACGGAGACGTCACGCGCGAGGGTAGCCGCCGCGAAGGCAGCGATTCTCAACGGCTCGCTCGAGATCTACAAAGGACCCATGCGGAATAACGAAGGCCGGATCGCGATCCCGGCCGGGAAGGTGTTGAAGATCGAAGACGTGGTACTGGATCGCATGGACTGGCTGGTCGAGGGCGTCGAAGGGAAAGCACAGGGATGAAACCAACACGATGACGCGCACCGAAAGCATTGTCGTTCCACTGGGGGCCATGCTGGCCGGCATGCTTGTGTTCGGCGTTTTCTGCGCCGCTATGGGCGTCAACCCGCTGTTGGTTTACGCATCGATTTATAAAGCGGGCTTCGGCAGTTGGTATTCCTGGCAGAACACCCTGGTGCGGGCGTCGCCTCTCTTGCTCTGCGGACTTTGCACCGCGATCCCCGCACGCGCGGGAATCATCGTGATCGGCAATGAAGGCGCGGTCGTGGTCGGCGGTCTCGGTGCTATCGCCGGGGGATTGGCGACATTGTCCTTTCCCCCGTTTCTTTCCCTGAGCGTCATGGTCGTCTCTGCGATGCTGTGCGGCGGACTCTGGATCGCGTTCAGTGTCGCGTTGCAGCACTTCCGCGGAGTAAGCGCGGTGATCAGCGGGCTGCTGCTTAATTACCTCGCCATTGCGCTCATGAATCAGTTGATCGAAGGCCCGCTGCGCGACCCCTCCAGCCTCAACAATCCGGCCTCCTGGCCGCTCACACCCGATCACCGGCTTGGTTATTTCGCGGGAACACATGTGCACCATGGCCTTATTTTCGGTCTGGTCGCCTGCGTGATTGCGTGGTTTCTGATCGAGCGCACCACTTTCGGTTTCGCCATGAAGATTTCGGGCGGCAACGTGCGCGCGGCGCAACTCGCGGGCCTGCCCGTCGGAAGGCTGGTTGTCATCGCGGGTTTTCTTGGTGGCGCCTGCGCCGGTATCGCGGGCATGGTGGAAGTAGCCGCTGTACACGGCCGCGCCAACGAATCTCTCAACGCGGGCTATGGCTACGTCGGCATTCTCGTCGCTTTCCTTGCGCGCCAGAGTCCGCTGGGTGTGGTGGTCGTGTCAGTGCTGGTCGGCGGACTTCTCGCCAGCGGCGGGATGCTGCAGCGCGCGCACGATCTGCCGGACGCGACTATATCTGTCCTGCAGGGCATTCTGTTCCTGTTCATTCTTCTCAGCGACACCGTGTACGGGCGCTTCCGATTCGCGCGGCCGCAGCCTCAGGAGACGAAGACGAATGCAATTGCAGCCTGAAGGCCTGGGTGCGTGGGGAATAGCGGTGGCGCTGGCGGGCGGAGCTATGCGCGGCAGCATCCCTTATATGTTCGTCAGTCTCGGCGAGTGCCTCACCGAGAAAAGCGGCAAGATCAACCTGGGTATGGAGGGCGTCCTGCTGATGGGCGCGATGACTGCCTTCGCGATATCGGAACTCACCGGATCTCCATGGCTTGGTGTGCTTGCAGCAGCAGGTGTCGGGCTCTTGCTCGGAGCGATGCACGCGTGGCTCACGCAGCAACCGGCAGTCAATGACGTAGCCGCCGGTATCGCCATGATCATCTTCGGCAGCGGCCTGGCCTTCTTCTTCGGCAAACGTTTCGTCGCGCCCATGGCTCCGCAATTACCGCTTGTCGAATTAGGCCAGTGGAGTCACATAGGGGCCATTCAGTCCGCACTCCGCATCAGTCCGCTGTTCTTCATCGGCATCGCGGCGGCTTTCTTTCTGAACTGGCTCTTCACGCGCACGAGTTGGGGGATGAAAGTCAGGGCAGCAGGCGATGACCCGCAGGCGGCTCGCGCTCTCGGCATCAACGTGAACGGCGTGCGCTTCATTGCCATCACCATTGGTGGCGCGCTTGCGGCGGTCGGTGGCGCGCACCTGACGCTTTACTTCCCTGGCATCTGGTCGGAAGGAATCTCGGGCGGACAGGGCCTGATGGCGGTCGCGCTGGTTATTTTCGCGAAGTGGAATCCGCGGCGCTGCCTGGCCGCTGCCCTGCTCTTCGGTGGTGCGCAGGCGCTGGGGCCCTCGCTGCAATCGCTGGGCATCACCGGCTACTACTATCTGTTCAACGCATCGCCGTATCTGCTGACACTCGCGGTCATGATCGCGACGTGTACGCCGAGCCGCAGACTCGCGGGAATGCCGGGGGCACTGGGGAAGAAATGACAACGGCGAAGACGCTTCCTCCGCATCTGGAAGCCCGCGGCATTTCGAAACAGTTTGGCTTTCTCAAAGCGCTGGACAACGTGTCGCTGGAAATTGCGCCGGGCACTTTCCATGCGCTGCTTGGGGAGAACGGCGCGGGCAAGAGCACCATCGTCAAATGCCTGATGGGTTTTTACCATGCCGATGCGGGCGAGATGCTGATCAATCATCGGCCTGCGCGCATCGGTTCACCACGTGAGGCGCGCGGCTTCGGGCTCGGCATGGTGTTCCAGCATTTCACGCTGATTCCCTCGATGACCGTCGCGGAGAATCTGGTGCTCGCGCGTCCCGGCCTTCCGTTTGTGATCGACTGGAAGACCGAGCGGAAAAATCTGCGGGCGTTTCTCGACCATGCGCCATTTCGCGTCGATCTGGATGCGCGGGTTGATTCGCTGGCCGCGGGACAAAAGCAAAAAGTCGAAATTCTCAAGGAGCTCTATCTTCAGACCCGCTTACTGATTCTCGATGAGCCGACTTCCGTGCTGACGCGGAATGAGGCTGATGAAGTTCTTGGTTTTGTCCGGCGGCTCGTCGAAAAGAAAGAGCTCAGTGTCCTCCTCATCACCCACAAATTTCGCGAGGTGATGGAATACTGCGATGAAGTGACGGTCCTTCGCCGCGGCCGTTTCGCGGGCGCGGGGAAAACCGCGAGTCTCGACGCGTCCCGCATGGCGGAAATGATGATGGGCGAGCCGCGCCTGCAAAAAGTTGTTACGAAGGCCAGCGTTCCCTCCGGACGCCCGGTTCTGCGTATTGAAGACCTGCGCGCGCGTGGCGACAATGGACTGGAAGTTCTGCGCGGCGTGAACCTGTCGGTGAGGGCTGGTGAGATTGTCGGTATCGCCGGCGTCTCCGGGAACGGCCAGAAGGAACTGGTCGAGGTGATCGCCGGCCAGCGCGCAGCGATTGCCGGCGTGATTACCGTGAACGGCGAAATCCACCGGTCCACACGCGCGATGCTGCGGAAGCACCGGTTCTTCACGCTGCCGGAGGAACCGCTGCGCAACGCCGCCGTGCCGCGCATGACCGTCGCGGAGAATATGGTGTTCGGAGTTTTCGATCAGACGCCATTTCAACGTTCCGGGTTTCTGCTCGATCGAATGGCTGTGAATCGATTGAGCCGCGAGCTGATCGCGCGCTTTTCCGTGCGACCGCCGCTACCGGAGGCGCCCATCGGCGAACTCTCCGGCGGCAATGTTCAGCGGGCGATTCTGGCGCGCGAGCTTTCAGGCGAAGTGAAGGTGCTGGTTGCCGCGAATCCCTGTTTCGGCCTCGATTTCAAAGCAGTGGATTTTATTCACAACCTGCTCATGGAAACGCGCAACAAGGGCGCGGCCGTGCTTTTGATCAGCGAAGATCTGGATGAGTTGCTCGCGCTGGCAGATCGAATCTTTGTGATGATTGACGGCACGGTGGCTCATGAGACTAACCCGGCTGACGTAGACCTCGCGGTGATCGGACGCCAGATGGCGGGCCATCACTGAAAAAAGCTGCGCGGCTCAAATGCTCTTTTCGAAACGCACCGCATGGACCGGCGGCAGATTCGATGACAGCGTCTGCCACGAATCCCCGGCATCTTCACTCACCCACAGCGATCCGGTGGTCGACCCGAAGGCCAGCCGTTCGCCCGCTTCATCGATATCGAGGGCGTGCCGGTAAACAAGATCGTAAGCGTGCTCCTGCGGCAACCCCCGCGAAAGCGTTTCAAAGCTCTTCCCGCCATCGCGTGTTCGATTCACCACCACGCGCCCGTCGCGCGGATATCGCTTCTCGTCCTTCACCGCCGGGACGAACCACGCCATGTCCGGATCGGTGGGATGCACCGCCACCGCAAAACCAAATCCCGAGGGCTTCACATCCGTGATCTCGCTCCACGTTTGCGCCCCATCAGTCGAGCGGAAAATTCCGTTGTGGTGCTGCACCCACAGTATGTCCGGATTCGAGCGGCACTGCGCCACACAATGCGGGTCCTGCGCATTCGGCTCGAATTGTTTTTCCGGTGGCATGAATTCCGCGCGCATCCCGTGCCCTGTGAGTTGCCAGGTATTTCCGCCATCTCTCGTGATCCACACGCCGCCACAGGAAATCCCCACGATCACGTGTCGCGAATCGCGCGGGTCCACGCAGATCGAGTGGATGCCCGGATGATCGGCCCCGCCGCCGAACCATTCCTCGCGCCGCGGATCGTCCCACAACGGCCGGTTCAGCGTCCACGAATCGCCATGGTCTTCTGACTTGAAAAGGCCGCCCGGCAGGGTGCCGCACCAGATGACGCCCGGCTCATCGGCGCCGCCCGGAGTGAGCGCCCACACAAGTTTCAGTGACCAGTCCGCCGCATTGCCCTCGACCGGGATCTTCGGAACGTAATCCGCCGGCTTCTCCGGATACTTCGGCGCCGCGATCTCTTTCCAGGTCACGCCGCCATCGCTCGAGCGATGCATCTTCACACCGAAGTGCCCATGATTCAGAGCTGCGATCAGCTCGCCGTTGCGCGGATCGTGCATCGCCAGCGTGCAGTTGTCTCCCACGAAACTGGCGCGGGCGATCGACCAGCCTAAGGCGCCACGCTCGATGGTGAACAATCCTTTGCGGGTCGAAACATGACATCGGGGATTCATCGTTATATCTTTCCTCCTGAGAGCGCCTGGACAATGTCGAGGGTTCCGCCCGCCGGCACAGGATCGCTGAGATTGTCGCGGTCGCGAATCTGACCACCATCGATAAAGATTGCCATATGATGGCGCAGCCGCCCCTGATCGTCGAGTACGTAGCCGCGAGCCTGGCCGTGCACCTGGAAGTAACCCTCCAGGACTTCCCGAACCGTAGCACCGCCCGCTTCGCGCTCCGGACACTCCACATGCCGCTGAATATTTCGCGTAAATCTTACAATCGCCATTTCAATCTTGCAGTTCTAGTCTTCTACAAAATCCTTCAGCCGTCCAAGCGCCACATCCCACTGTGCCGAAATCCCATCGAGACATTGTCGCGCGGTTTCGAGAGGTTTCGGCTGCAGTTCCCAGACACTTTCCCGGCCCAGCTTCGAACTGCACGCGAGGCCGACGTCCTTCAATATATGCAGATGCTTCGTTACCGCCTGACGCGTGACCGCGCCGCCCTCAGTGAGACGGGCGATGGAAAGCGGCCCCTCTGACGATAAACGCGCCACCAACCGTAAACGCGTATCGTCACCCAGCGCCGCGAAGACGAGGGCAGTCTTTTCGATCCCGCGGCGCAAAGGCTTCATGCTAAGCCGTCTCGGCGACATAGCGTTCGATCGCTTTCATCTGCGTCTCCCAGCCATTGGTGTTGGCCCGAAATGCGGCTGGATAACGCGATGGCGGAATTCCCTCGAAGCCCGATTCCACAACCGTCAGCCGAGTGCCGTCCACGGTTTCTTCGAGCTCAAACACCACTAGCGTCGTGAGTTCGCCCGAATAATCGACCGCCATATCGATCGCGTAAGGATGCCAGCGCCAGGAGAACAGTTGCTCCGGCTCCATCCTCTCCACGGTAAATTCGAACGGCAGATGCTCGTAGCCTTTGTGGGTAATCTGTCCCCGCATACGCGCACCCGGCGCAAACGACCCGGTCAGTTTCACCCCAAACCACTGGCCGAACTTGTCGGCATCCGTCAGAGCTTGCCACACGCGCGAGCGCGGAGCGCGCAACAGAATCTCTTTCTCGATTCGGTCGGAATTCATATGCAATCTTCTGGTTGCATATTAGCAGAGCGTTCCTTAAACAGCAACCATTTAGTTGCGTTTCTGGCAGGCTGTTGAAAAACCGCAAGACCGCTTGCTTCCGCGCACGGCTCAGAAAACAGCCGCTGATTCGAGATGACTTACAGAGCCGCGACGCCCGGAGATCCCCTTAGGGGTCCCGGCTGCAAGGGAGCGGTCACACAGGTAGTTTTTTCAGCGCCCTTCTAAAGCGGCTTCAGTTCACCCAGCATCGTCGGTATCAGTTCGCACACCGTCGGATGAATATGCATGGCTCGCTGGATCAGCGTATAAGGCGCCTTCGCAAACATCACGTCCAGAATCGAATGGATCGCTTCATCGCCGCCCGTCCCCAGAATCGATGCGCCCAGTATCTGCTTCGTCTCCGCGTGGACCAGAATCTTCATGAAACCCTGCGTCTCGCCCTTCTCCACCGCGCGCCCCACTTTAGTCATTGGCCTCGTCGCCATCAGCGCCTTCATGCCGGACTCGCGCACCTGCGTCTCCGTCATACCTGCGCGCCCCAGCGGCGGATCGACATAAAGCGCATAAGTGTGGATGCGATCGCTCACACGGCGCGGATCGTTATCGAGCAGATTTGCCGCCACAATCTCGAAATCGTTGTACGACGTATGAGTAAAGCCGCCCTTGCCATTGCAGTCACCCATCGCCCAGATACCGGGCACGCTGGTGCGCAGTTGATCGTCCACCGCGATATAGCCGCGCTCGTCGCAGGTGACTTCCGCACGTTCCAGTCCCAGATCGTCGGTGTTCGGTCTGCGCCCCACGGCCAGCAGCAGATGTGACCCGACAACCTCGGGCGAGCCGGCATCGCATTCGGCACGCGCCGCTATCTGATCGCCGCGTTTCGAAACCGCGATACATTTCGCATTCAGCCGAACGTGAATCCCTTCAGCCTCGAGTATTTCCCGGATCGCGTCGGATACATCCGGATCTTCCCGCGCAATAAGCCGCGCGCCCTGCTCGATCACCGTCACTTCACTGCCGAAGCGGCGGAACATCTGCGCGAACTCCAGTCCGATATAACTACCGCCCACCACGATCAGATGCTGCGGAAGAAAATCCACTGCCATCATCGAACTATTGGTCAGATAAGCGACCTCGCTCAGCCCAGGCATGTCAGGAATCAGAGCGCGGCCGCCAACGTTGATGAAAATCTGCCGCGCGGACAACTGCGCATCTCCAACGCTCACCATCGATGGCGACTCGAACCGCGCGTGCCCTTCGTAAACCGTACAATTCTCCAGACTCTTCAGTGAACTTTCCAGCCCCATTCGCGACTTGCCCGAAATCTCATCCTTTCTGGATTTCACGCGCTTCATGTCCACGCCGATCTCACCGGCCACCACGCCGAAATCCGCCGCGCGCCGTGCCAGATGTGCCGCATAAGCACTCGCCACCATAGCCTTGGTCGGGATACAGCCGGTGTTCACGCACGTCCCGCCAAACAGCTTGCGCTCCACGATCGCGACTTTCTGCCCCGCGCCCGCCAGGCGCCTTGCCAGCGAAGGTCCGGCCTGGCCTGTACCGATGATGATTGCGTCGTATTGTTGTGTGCTCATCGCCTTTGCACTCATAATAGACAGCGTATGCGAGCGCGGCGAGCCCTGTTTACTGTTGGCCTCGGACTGATCGGCCTCACCGCCGTCTACGCCTTCCAGCGCCCTTTCCGTGAATATCCCGGCGTTGAATACAACGATTTTCCCAAGCCGCCGGACTACCAGGAACAGACGGAATGGGCCTTTGCGCGGCTCATGTATCCACAGGGTGGCGGCCAGCGCGGGTTCGGCTTTCGCCGCGGCGGCAGCGACTGGCGCGAAGGCAATTCCATGTGGACGCAGGACTACCCGCGCGCCGACCGCCACTTCTCCCAGGCCATGCGCCGCCTCACCCGCATTCACGTCCGTTCCGTTGAACAGCCTGTCAATCTTGACGATGGCGATGACGTCGGCAACTGGCCCTGGCTCTACGCCGTGCAGGTCGGCAGTTGGCGTCTCACCGATTCACAGGCCGCGAAGATGCGCGAATATCTGCTGCGCGGCGGCTTCTTCATGTGCGACGATTTCTGGGGCGAAGACCAGTGGGCCAACTTCATGGAAAGCATGCGCCGCGTCTTTCCCGACCGCCCCGTCGTTGACCTTCCCAACGACGATCAGATCTTCCACTCTGTCTATGACCTGAGCGAGCGGTATCAGGTACCCGGCGCGCGTTACGTGCAAACCGGCGTCACGGAAAAGTGCCAGGGTTGTCCGCCACGCTGGCGCGGCATTTACGACGATCGCGGCCGCGTCATGGTCGCCATGACGTTCCAGTCCGACCTCGGCGATTCCTGGGAATGGGCCGACGACCCCGGCTACGACGAGAAGTTCTCCGCCCTCGGCATTCGCATCGGCATCAACTACATCATCTACGCGATGACGCACTAACCGATGCCTTTTCAGAGCCGCGACCGCGAGGGAGCGGTTTCAGGCGCAGAAAACAGCCCCTACCTCACTTAGCTGCCGTCTGCTGCTCCGCCAGCTTCGCCTTAAAATTCTTCTCCTGCAAATCCAGGTGCGCCTTATACCCCGCCGGATCGATAAACGGATTCGGCCCCCCGCCCTGCTGCATCTTCGCGTACTTCGTCTGCAGATCGTAGAACCGTGCGTGCGAAGCGAGAAACACATCCACAGGCAGCGACCGCAGGACCTTAAAGCCCTTCACATAGTCATCCGCGATCTGCGGATAATCCTTGTTCCCCACCAGCACGTAGCCTGGATTCACTCCAATACTTCCAAGGATGACAACGTTGTAAGATTTGCCGCCTTCCTGCGCTTTCATGGTCCAGGTCGTACAGCCCTTCGTATGGCCCGGCGTCAAATGCGCCACCAGCGTAGTCCCGCCGAGCTTCACCTCATCGCCGTCGTGCAGCACACGATCGATCGGATGCGGCTTGTTCCCCGGCGTCATCTTCGAGATCGCGGGAATGTCCTGCTCCATCACCATCACCTGCGCGCCGGTCGCCTCTTTCACCCGCGCATCGCCCTCCATGTGATCGCCGTGCGCATGGCTGCCCAGCAGAATTTTGATATCGGTAAATTTGAAACCCAACTTTTCCACCGACGCGCGGATCTGCGGCACCGTATCTTCAAAGTCGCTGTTGATCAGGATGTTCCCCTCGGGCGTCGTAATCAGAAACGACCCGAGATCGTCCGTCCCGACATAGTAAACATTCCCGATCACCTTGAAAGCCGGAAAGGGTTTGTTGAAAGCCTCGTGCCCGCCCTGCGCCAGCACCGGCAGCACGCTCCAGATAGTCAGAAACAGAAAGAGATAAATCTTGCGCATAGCGCACGAAAGTTTATCATTTCGCGGCGGCGGCAGCAGGCGCGGGCTTAGGACCCGTATTGTCGTTGAACCACGCGATCGTGCGTTGCAGCAGGTCCTGCACATGTTCCGGGTTTCTGATCGCATGACCTTCCCCTGGATAAACCACCAATTCCGTCTTCACGCCGCGCGTCTTCAGGGCATGCCAGAACTCGTACGACTGCGGCGCCGGACACTCCGCATCGCTGTCCCCCACCGCAATCAGAGTGGGCGTGGTGACGCTGCGAATGTAATTGATCGGCGAACTGCGCGCATACACCGCGGGCGTGTCATACACCGACGCTCCGAAATATGGAATCATCCACTGGTCGATCAGGTTCTCGCCGTAGTAACTCTGCCAGTTCGCGATCCCCGCCCCGGCCACCGCCGCGCGAAAACGATGAGTCTGCGTGACCGCCCACATCGTCATATAGCCGCCGTAACTCCAGCCCGCGATTCCCAGCCGCGCCGCATCCACCGGCAGCGTTCGCGTCAGTTCATCCACCCCGAGCAGAATGTCGCGCAGATCGCCCTGCCCGAAGTCTTTGACGTTCTTCTTCGTGAACTCCTCGCCCGTTCCGTAGCTCCCCCGCGGATTCGGAAAGAACACAAAATAGCCCTGACTCGAAAGCAGCGTCATATCGAACGCACTCGGCCACGCGGGCTTCTTCGCCGCCGCCGGTCCCCCGTGCACCGAAACCACCATCGGATACTTCTTCGCTTCGTCGTAATTCACCGGATACATCAGCCAGCCCTGCACTTCGAACTCATCGCTGTGCCAGTGCACGTTCTGCGTCTTCCCCCAAAGCGGCTTCAGCGCGTCGTTCGTGTGTGTGACCGCGTGCCCCTGCTGTGTCCAGTCGTTCATCGTGCCGGCCCACACCTCAGGCGCCTGCGTCCACGAGCTTCTGATCGACGTCACGGTTTTCCCGTCGCCCGACGTCGATACCGCGTCATCCCCGGCCCGCAGCGATTCCGCCCCTGTCCACAAAGTCTCCGCCACCCGCGACGGCGGATCGAGCTCCGCAATCACCGTTCCGCCATTGACCGTTTCTGTAAACAGGATCTTCCCCGAAGGCAGCCAGCGCAGCCAGCTTGGTGAGCTCCTGCGGCCTGGGGTCAGATTGTGCGGCGCGATCCCGCCCGCCGCAGGCACCGCGAAAATGTCTCCGCCCACCGATCCTTCATCGCTCATCAAGCCGCTGATGAAAGCAATCTGGCTACCGTCCTGCGACCAGCGCGGATTCGCGATCTGCAGTTCCGGCTTATAGATCTCCTTCGGTTCACCCGAGACCGAGGAAATCGTATACAGCCGCGCGATCCACCAGTTGTTATCGCCGT
>ODAK010001163.1_pt1 | contig 29298 bp, 28 predicted proteins | sample 1539591 | NCBI WGS metagenome assembly ODAK01 (sample SAMEA3539303, study PRJEB22396) | soil metagenome | biome: tundra; feature: field; material: soil | place: USA | collected 2010-05 | depth 0.15 m
CGGTCAGCGGTCAGCGGTCAGCGGTCAGCGACCGCACGAGCGGCGCTGTGCCGCGGGAGCCGTGGGTGCTATCGGGGCCGTCGAGCACGCCCGTTGTACGCGCCAAGCAGCACTGCGACCTCAAAGTGCGTGTCGGTCGGTGACCCCGAGTTTCTGCATCGCTCGGTAGAGGTGTGATTCAACTGTTCGTATCGACACGACGAGCTGGTCGGCAATCTCGGCGTTCGACAGTCCCCGGGTGGCGAGCTCGACGAGCTGCTTCTCGCGGGGGGTGAGCGAGACCGCGACGGTGTCGACTCCGTCGACCGGAGGAGCGAGACCGCCTTGACCGCGGGCGTGTAGCTCGTGGCTGCGGGCCGCGGCGCGCCGAGCTGAGTCTTGCCGGCCGGCGCGCGCGAATGCACCGGCCGCGTCTGCTGCGGCCTCGGTCGCGTAACGCAGTGTGCCGATCGCCTCCAATTCGTCGACGATCTGCAGCAGCGCTTGCCCATCTCCGGCAGCGCTAGCTGCAGCGTGGGCGGCGTAGGCGGCGACCAGGCGTGCGTCACAGCGCTCTGTTAGATCCTTCAGCGGTCCGGCCAGCCGACGGGCGGGAGCGCCCGCGCGCATCGCCTCGTAGGTGAGTCGGGCGGCGTAGATCGGCATCGCCGAGAGCTTCCCGGCGGCGTCCAGGAACATCCGCTGGGCACGTGGAGGATCGCCCTCGGCGCGAGTCGCCCACGCCTCGGCGCGCACGAAGTACGGAAGCTGGTTCGGGAGCGGGTCGTTGCCACCCAGTGCGGCGCGGCAGCGCTCGAGCGCGGGACGGATTCCTGCGATGTCGCCGGTGAAGCACGCGACTCCGACCTGCATCGAGTTGGTGATCGCCAGTAGACCGACCGAGTCGTGGTGCTCGAGCTGGAGTTCGGCTTCCGCGAGCCATCTGCTCGCGTCGACGAAGCGTCCCTCGGAGAAGCGCAAGCCGCCGAGCGCGAGCGCCGCCAAGCCAGCCGCCGCGCGGTCGCCCAGTCTCACGCCGTCCTGCAGCGCAGCGGTCGCCCACGTCTCGAATTCTCGCCAGCTTTCGCCCGTTTCGATCACGATCGCGTTCCACAGCACGAACGCGAGCTGGTCAGTCAGGTCCCGCAGCGGTACCGTCGGACGCAAGCGGCGCGCAAGCTCGTAGGCCTCGCGCGTGCGGCCGCTGTAGAAGAGGCTTGCCGCGTGCAGAGGCTCCACCTGGCGTCGGATCTCAGGATCGAGATCCTCGGACGCGAGAATCTCGGCTGAGGCCGAGACGGTGGCGCCCGGCCCCTCGAACGACGCGATGCGCAGACGCAGGGGAACCAGGCGACCTTGCCACTCGCGGTCAGGCCACCACGCCTCGGCCCGCATCAGCAACTCACGGAGCCGCTCGGGTCGTTTGAGTCCCCAGTAGAGCACTTCGGACTGCTGCTCGAGGTAGTCGAGCGCCATCGCTTGCGTGTCGATGCCTGGCTCGGCTGCAGCCAGCACGGTTTCCGCCTCGTCGAACTGGTTCTGAATTGTGTGGGCGCGAGCGAGAAGCAACGCGGCTTGGATTCCGGCACCGGCACCCATCGCCTGAGTGGCGAGTTCGGCGCCGAGGTTGGGGTCGCCGGCGAGGTTCGCCGCTCGCGCGGCGTCCACGAGTAGCGCGGTGGCGATCGGCTCGCCGGCATCGAGCCGCCAGCGCGCGATTCGCAGCCCGTCCTGCGGCTGTGGATCGAGGCGTCCCTCGAGGGTCGCGGCGAGCTGGAGGCGGGCATCTCGAGCCCTGAGAGTGGGCAACGATGCGCGGATCGTTTCGCTGTACAGGGGGTGAGCGAGCATTACCTCGCTCACCGGCGAGCCGCCATCGATGTTGATCAGGCCGCGCGCCTCGGTGCTGGCGAGGGGGTCGCGGCCGGTCAGTGCGATCAGCTCGGAGAGGCGCAACGGTTCGCCGAGTGCGAGCAGTTCGAGCGCTTTGAGCTCGGGGTCGGTGAGCCCCGTCATGCGGGCGGTGATCAGCTCGGCCAGCGACGCGCTCACCGGCGGCCGGACCGGCAGCCGCCACAGGCCATTGACCTCTTTGAGCGCTCCGCCCGCCAGCGCGCCCAACACCAACTCGCGGACATAAAGCGCGTTGCCTCGGCTGGTCTCGGAGATCCACCGGCGGGCGCCTTGTTCCACCGGCCCGCCGACAATCGTCTCGGTCAGCGTTTCAGTCTCTATCTCAGTGAGCGATTCGAGCTCGAGCCGGATGGCGCCGGCGTCTTTCCATAGCGATGTGATCGCGTCTGGGCACGGCTCGCCGCTCCGGATCGTTGCGACCACGAACGCGGTCGCGTTGATCGTCAGGTGCAGCACCAGCGCGGCCGAGGTCGGGTCCAGCAGCTGCGCGTCGTCGACGCCGACCACCAACCTTTGCGTGCCCGCAAGTTCTCGCAGCGCTTGCACGCTGAGCTGCATCAGCTCGAGCAGATCGTCGGAGCGCGCAGCGCTCGGGATCACCCCCGCGAACGCGCCCAGCGGTACGCTCGCCGCGCTCCGCGTCGCCTGAATCCACGTCGTCGTTGCACCCTCGCGCTCGGCTTGCGCCAACGCCTCACGCGCCAGCCGCGACTTCCCCACACCAGCTGGTCCAAGCACCACCACCCCGTTCGCCGCAGCCAAACGCGAGCTCGCGATCAGCTCCAAATCCCGATCGCGACCTACCAGCGGCCAACCCAAGCCCGGTCCCACAAACAGCAGCTACCACCCCCACTAGCCCCAAAGGACGCGTCGACTATAACGCTCGCCCCCATTCGGATGGCGGTCTGGGTGTTTGGGGGTGTGGATTGCAGTAGTGGGCTACTGAGGACACGGGGCGGTTCTCTGGGCATGCTGGCGTTCACATCAGGGAGTCGGGTCGCGCGGAGTGCGTACTCGTGGCCGTGTCAAACCAGATCTATGGGAGAAATCGTGTTCGCAACGAGGTTGTCTGGCAGCGCAGAGCAGGTTCGTGAGGATCACGGGCCTGGTGCTGGGATCTATCTGGCGTTCGTGCCGTGGGTGTTGTTTACGTTGATTACGCAGCATGATTCGCTCAAGGCCGCGGCGATCATCGCGCTGATCGGTTCGGTCGCAATCGCGATCCGGTCGGTGTCAGCGACGGGTCCGAAGCTGCTGGAGATCGGGGCGGTGCTGGCGTTCGTGGGCTTCACCGCTGTCGCGTTCACGGCGGACGCTTCGACGGCGGCATGGGTGGCGCGCTATGCGCGAGCGATCGCGGCGTCGCTGCTTGCGGTGATCGCGTTCGCCTCGTTGCTGTTCACGCCGTTCACCGAGCAGTACGCCCGCGAGACCGTCGCGCGGGAGTTTTGGTCCTCGCCGCGCTTCAAGTTGGTCAACCGGCAGCTGACGTTGATGTGGGGGCTGGTGTTCTGCGCGATGGTCCCCTCGCATCTGGTCGCGGGAGCGATCGACACGCGGCGTGCGAACACGATCTTTAACTGGGTCGTGCCGATCATCCTCGTCATCTGGGCCGCCAAGCGCACCAGCGAGCTGAGCGCCGCCGACGGCGAGAAGAACCCCGCCTGATCATGCGCGCGCTGTTCACCAACCACGAATTCCAAACCGGGCTCGAAACCACGCTCGGCGCGACCTACCGGCAAGCCGCCGATGTCGGGGAGGTGCTCGCGACCGCCGGCCGGATCGAGGACGGCGACGCGGACTCGTGGCTGCTTGAGTGGACCGCCACCGCCGGGACGGTATGGGCCGCGGCCAGTGAGGCGGCGGCGCGCGGGCGCCGGGTCAGTGCGCTAGGTCACTATCTGCGAGCCGCGACCTATTACGCGACGGCGCTTTGCCAGATCGCGCATTCCAGCGAACCGGACCGGCAGCTAGACATCTGGCGGCGCCAGCGGGCCTGCTGGGATCACGCGATCGCGCTGCTGAAAGTTCCCGGGGAGCGCTTCACAATCCCCTACCAGGACACGACGCTGCCGGCGTATTTCTTCCGCGCGCCAGACGCCGCGCCCGGCGAACCGAGAGCGCTGATCGTGATCAACAACGGTAGCGATGGTGCAACATCACAGATGTGGACGCACGGCGGCGCTGCGGCGAGCGAGCGCGGCTATCACTGGATGACGTTCGACGGCCCCGGCCAACAGGCCGCCCGATTTGAGCAGGGAATCCCCTTCCGGCCTGACTGGGAGGCGGTGCTAACTCCCGTTTTGAACTCGGTGAACACGCGGACGGACGTGGATCACCAGCGGATCGCGGTGATCGGCATCAGCCAAGCGGGGTTCTGGATCCCGCGCGCGCTGGCGTTCGAGCATCGCTTCGCCGCCGCCGTCGCTGACCCCGGGATCGTCGACGTTTCGACCCCGTGGACCGATCCGCTACCGACGCAGATGCGCGAACAACTGGACGGCGGCGAACGGGACGCGTTTGACCGAGAAATGCACCTCGCCGAACTGTTCTCGCCGACCACGGCCGTGACGCTGCGCTCCCGGGGAGCGGCATACGGACTCGACGGGGGCTCCCGCTTCGCGCTCTACAAGACGCTCGCCGCTTACCGTCTCGGCGACGAGCTAGCGCGGATCAAAACGCCTCTGCTCATCACCGACCCCGAGGACGAGCAGTTCTGGCCCGGACAGTCACAGCAGCTCTACGACCAACTTTCTGGACCCAAGCAGCTCGTGAAGTTCACCGCGCATGAGGGTGCCAACGGCCACTGCGAGCCCCTCGGGTCCGCGCTGCGGGAGAGCCGAATCTTCGACTGGCTCGACTCATACCTCGCACGACCCCGGGCAGCCTTCCGCGACACGGTGAGCACCAGCCCTGCTTTGCTTCCCGCCACCAAGGAGATCCAGTGACCCCGACAGCACCCAAACCGCTTACACCCCTGCACGGCGCCGAGCGACCCGTATACGCAGTCGCCGGTGGCAACCACGTCACCCTGCTGCTGCACCGCGACGACACCGACGCAGCGCTCGACGTCATCGACGCGCTCGCACAGCCGGGCGGTGGTCCACCGCCGCATCGCCATGCGTTCGCCGAGTGGTTTCACGTGCTCGACGGGGAGCTGATGATCTCCGAGGAGCGTGACGGGACGGTCGTTTGCACGCGCAAGCTCGCGGTTGGCGACGCGGTCTTTGTGCCGCCGTGGACGGTTCACGGCACGCTCAATCTCTCGCACGCGCCGTCGCATCAGCATTGCGCTTACCCGGAGAGCTTCACCTCGGGGTCCTTGGCGCGACCGGTGAGCATCTTGCGCCGGTTGGCAGCGGTGCTGCTCAGGGGTAGATCGCGCGCAGTCTCGCGGCCGTGGCGAATCGCTCGATCGCAACCGTCTGGGCGGCGGTGCGCCAGTCAACGTCGAACCGGTCGGCGCTGGCGAAGACCCGCTCAATCCCACCGCGAAGCTGCTTGCGGAGGCGTTGCGCGACCGCGTCGGAGTCCCACAGATACTTCTGCTGGTCTTGAGCCCACTCGAAGTAGCTGGCCGTCACGCCGCCGGCGTTGGCGATCACGTCGGGGACAACGCGGATGCCACGATCCGCGAGGATGCGGTCGGCCTGGGGTGTGGTCGGCCCGTTGGCGGCCTCGACGACCAGCTGACAGTCGAGGTCGGGGGCGTTGTCCGAGGTGATCTGGTGCTCGAGCGCGGCCGGCACAAGAATGTCGCACGGAATCTGGAGCACCTCCTCGCGCGCCACCGGATCGCCGTCTGGGAAGCCGCGCAGGAAGCGGTGCTCGCCCACCCACGTCATCAATGCGTGCACGTCAAGGCCGCCGGGTGATGCTATCCCGCCGGTGACATCGGAGATGCCGACCAGTACCGCGCCCCGCTCGGTCAGCTCGCGCGCGACCACGGCACCCACGTTGCCAAAGCCTTGAATTACGACGCGCAGGCCCGCGAGGTTCCAGCCGAGGCGTTCGAGCACTGACTCGATGCAGTAAACGGCACCCAGCCCAGTCGCGGACTGGCGCCCGACAATGCCGCCCAGCAGGAGCGGCTTACCGGTCACGATCTCAGGCACCGGATAGCCGACGTGCTGCGAATAGGTGTCCATGAACCAGGCCATCTCTTGCTCGCCGGTCGCCATATCAGGAGCCGGGATGTCCCGGTTAGGGCCAATAATGGGGAAGATCTCACTCGCATAGCGGCGCGTGAGGCGCTCGAGCTCAGAAGGGGAGAAGCGGTTCGGATCGCACCGAACACCACCCTTTGCCCCCCCGAACGGAAGCCCGACGAGCTGGCATTTGAGCGTCATCCACATCGCCAGCGCCGCGCACTCGCCCAGCGATACGCCCGGGGCGTAGCGCACTCCTCCTTTGGTCGGACCCATCGTCAGCGTGTGCTGGACGCGGTACCCGGTGAACATCTCGACCTCACCGTTGTCGCGACGGACGGGAAAGTTCACGGTCAGCGAGCGCCGCGGCTCGAGCAGCCGAGATCGAATCTCGGGCTCGACGCCAAGCAGATCGGCCGCGCGATCGAACTGCTCGACCGCCACCCCCCACAACTCCGAGCGCCACTCCCCCCCAGGCGCAACGAGATGCGCCTCGTCCGCGAGGACATCCGCCCAACCACCACTGCCACGACGATTACTGCTGCCGGGGCTGGTCTCCAAGGTGCCGTCGGTAGAGTTCATAACGCGCGGAAACGCCGGACTGCTACTGCCAGTACTTCTCGACGATCTCGGCCGAGCGCTCTGATGCCGTGTCGGGATCCTCCCCGGCGCTGCGCAGCGCGCGGCGTTGACGCAAGAAGTCCCAGAGGCGGTCGAGCTCTACGCGGATCTCCTCGATGCGTGAGACGTCCTGGTCGAGTGTGGGGTCCACACTTCCCTCGCGCTCGCGCAGACGCTCGCGCTCGGACTCGAGTTCCTCGATCTGCGCCTCAATCTGTTCATCGCTTGGCATCAGCACATCGTGGCAGATCCTCGGCCTGGATTGCTCGGACGCAATTTGCTCGGATTCGTCGCGCGAATTAAACGGGCACGGGCTGATCCGGCTCGGTCCACTCGCCGTATGAGGCTGTATCAATCCTCCAATTCTCCGAAAGGAGATTCGTTCATGTCCGTAGAGCACGCAGGTTCGGGAACGGACCGCAGACAGTTCCTCAGTAGGACAGCGGCCTCCGGCGCTGGGATCCTCGTGGGCGCATCGGCGTTTGAGGCGCTCGTTCCGTCGTTCGCCGCCGCTAAGCAGGGAGGTGTGACGAAGGGTGACCTGGCGATCGTCGGTGCCGCGCAGATCGCCGAGGCGCTCGCTGTCACCACGTACAGCAACATCATCGACGGCGCGCGGTTCTTCAAGCGGTTGGCCGCCGACGACCAGGGCTACCTGAGGGCGGCACGGCAGGAGGAGATGTCGCACTACCTGCTCGAGCAGAGCTTGACCGGGAAGCCGTCGCCGTTCACGACCTTCTACTACCCACCGAAGATGTTCTCCGACGCCCGGACGACCCTGAACGTGCTTGTCACTTTGGAGGACGCGTTCATCGCGGCGTATCTCGTCGGGGTGCGCGCGTTCAGCACGCCGGATCTGCGTGTGACTGCGGCTCGCATCATGGGGATCGAGAGCGACCACCGCACACTCGCGCGCGTGCTCGCGTCAGGCGTGGCAGCTCAGGACGGCGGCCCGATAGAGAAGTTGACCGGCATTCAGGGCCAGGCCGAGAGCGTCGACCCACCGAACAACAACGGCTACGAGCGAACGCTGCGGTGGACGAAGATCAGCCAGGCGGTCACTGCTCTGACTCCGTTCGCCGACAAGACGGCGGCCGGCAACGCCGGGTTTGACACCACCAAGCCGTACGAGTTCAAGCCGTTCACGCCGAAGCTGCCCGAGCAGCTGGGCGAGTTTCACTCCTTCCTAGGCTGACATCGCACCGACCCGTGGCGCGGCGGTTTGCCGTCGCGCCACCGGGCCAGCCGTGGTGGTCTGCGCTCCAACAGCACCGTTGCTGTTTGAGCTGACCGGCGCCGCCGAGCGCGGTTCAGTCGCGGGGGTCGGTGGCCTGCGCCCGCTTGGCGGCGGCTTCCAGCTTCTGGACCACGACGTAGCCAGTCTGGTTCTCGACCACGGTCTCCAGCTCCGGCAGCTCGTGGCCGGGAAGCACGATGAAGCGCTTGGCATTCGCTCGCACACGCTCGTACTCGGCCAGCGTCAGAACCATCAGCTTGTTGCAGCCCATCCGGGCGCACTCGCACCGGAAGGCGATCGGGGCGGTTTCCTCTCCGGGCCACTGGCCACGCTCTATGGCCTCGTTGACCTTGCGAAAGAACGCCTCGTTGCGAGCGAGCCGTCGTGCGGTCCCGTCGTCCATATTGGCGGCGGAGTTTACCGGCGCTCCGCGCGCAGCCACCAGCTGCCACGGCTGCCACGGCCGCGATCGCGTCCCGCCGCTTTCATCGGCCAGGACGCGGCGGGGGCGGGCTCACTCGATCGCCCAGCCGCGTCGTTGCCACAGCGGTACGCCGCCCTCGACGACGTGAATCACCTGCCGGGCGCCGTGGCGTTGCAGCACGCTCGCTCCGACCGCGGCGCGCTGGCCTGAGGCACAGATCACCGCAATCGGCCCGTTCGGGTCCAGCGCCTCGGGCACGGCGCGGAGGTCGTGGTAGGGGACATGAACGGCGGCGGGGATGTGCCCCCGCTCCCATTCGCCGCGCTCGCGGACGTCGAGCACCTGCAACGCGCCGGGGTCGGACTGCCAGCGCTGGTGCAGCGCTGGCACGCTCAGCCGTTCCGTTCTCGCCACCGATCGCTGCTCTTCCCGCCAGGCGGTCATGCCGCCGTGCAGGTGCCCGGCGATTTTGCGGATCCCGACCGCGGCGGCCAGCTCAGCGCCCCGCTCGCCGTCGGCGTCGTCGCGACCGATGAACACGACCCGTTGCTCTGGATCGCTCAGCCAGGCCAGCTTGGAGCCAAATCCAGCACGCAGCACCGTGATGCAGAGGGCTCCGGGAATGTGGGCCTCGTCGAACTGCAGATCGGTGCGGACGTCGACTAGCAGCGCTCCGGCGTCCTGCTGCTGGCGGACCTGACGAGGCGCGAGCGGATGAGCCGCGACGCTCGCCGCTAGCAGCGGGCCGCGATTGATCGCGACGATGTCCTGGAAGTTCGGAGGTTGCGGGCCGAGCGTCGACAGCAGCCGCTCGACGAACGCGTCCTCTTCGCCGATGCGCAGGACGTCGTTGTGCGCGCGCTCAAAGCCGATCGTCGACGAGACTTTGAGGTCCATCCCGGGGCCGCCGCACATAGAGCCGCCGAGATGACCCGGCCACACCTCGACCTCGCCCGCCAGCGACAGCAACCTGTGTAGCGAGCGGAAGATGTCGCGGGCCCCGTCCTGCTCGTCGATGGCCAGATCCGGCCGCGCCACATCGCCGACGAACATGGTGTCGCCGCTCAGCAGCGCCCAGGGCGCCTCGTCCCCCCGTGCGGTATCGGTGAGTAGGAACGCCGTGTGCTCGGGACGGTGCCCCGGGGTGTGAAGCGCCCGGATGCGTAGCGCGCCCAGCTCCAGCTCCCAGCCGTCATGCAATGCCTGGTGGTCATAGCCTGGCGCGGCGTCGCGGTGGATGTGGATCACCGCGCCGGTGGCGGCGGCCAGGCGGCCATGGCCCGAGACATGGTCGGCGTGGTTGTGCGTCTCCAGGATGTGCTCGATGCGAACCCCGAGGTAGCGTGCCAGAGCGACGTACTCCTCGATCTCGAACTTCGGATCGACAACCGCGGCGACGCCGGCGTCCTCGTCGCCGACGAAGTAGGACGCGCATCCCAGGTCGTCGTGGATCACCTGACGGAAGATCATGATGCCCTCCAGACTTGAGGGAGTCTCGTCATCGTCTGGCGACGCTCATCTACGGCCGACCGGGACTAATGTTCTGGAGTCGCACTTCGCCGTGGGCGATCAGCTTTCCGACGCCGTTCTCGATGTTGACCTGCCACAGCTGCTGGTGGGTCGCGGTGACCTCGTCGAGGATCAGCCCGGCGGCGGCCACAAACGCGCTCGACTGTTCCAGCGAGGCGGCGTCGAAGCTCGGTGAGCCCGTGGTGGTGGTTTGATCGGTCATGACGCTTCCCTGAGGATGGTGGCGCTACGGCGCGTACCTCGCCTCGCCGTCATGCAAGGGACCAGTCTTCCTGGCTCCGATGGCACGAGTCCTACGCTTAGAGATCCCGCTGAGCAGGATCAGGCGGTGAGTTCGGCGGGCGCGGAGTCCAGCGCCGCCTGGATCGCCGTGACCAGCTCTCGGGCCGAGGCGGCCGTGAGCTCGACCGCGACCCGCGCCGAAGGCCCCTTCTGGGGATCGGCGAAGTCGATGTTGAGCGTGTGCTCGGCCAACGCGTGGACCGGGTGGTCGAAGTAGACCGTCCCGTTGGTGACGTGAAACCAGCTGCCGGCGGGCCCCTTCGCGCTGCCGTCGATGGCGGTCTTCACGGTCGCGTAGGTGCACATGATCAGCCTCCGAGATGAGTGGTATAGAAAGCGGTGATCCGTTCCCAACCGTCGTTGGCGGCAGCCACCCGGTACGCCGGCCGGTCGACGGCGAAGAAGGCATGGCCGGCATCGTCATAGCTGTGGAACTCATGCGGCTTGCCGTGAGCGGTCAGGATCTCGTCCAGCTCGGCAACCTGCTCAGGGCTCGGGTGGGAATCCTCCTGGCCGAACAGGCCCAGCAGCGGCGCGCGCAGGTTCGGCAGCTGATCCACGAGGTCGGTGACCTGGAGCGGAAAGCCCTTGGGCGGGGTACCGACCACGAACGCGCCGTAGCAGTCGACCGCGGCGTCGAGGTCGACGTTGCAGGCGGCCAGCACGGACTGGCGCCCACCCGAGCAGTAGCCGATCACCCCGACCCTCTGGTTGGAGGTCGGCAGCGAACGCAAATACGCGGCGGTGCCGGCGACGTCGCCGATCAGGCGCTCGTCGGGCACGCCACCCTGCGCCCGCGCGGTCGCCGCCGCGTCGTCCGGTTGCGCGCCGGGGGCCTGACGCCAGTACAGGTTTGGGCAGATCGCGTCGTAGCCGAGCTCGGCGAAGCGCCGGACGATCTCCTTGGTCGCGCGGTCATAGCCGGGCATGTGATGGATCACCACGACGCCTCCGCGTGAGCCCTCGTCGGAGGGCCGGGCGAGGTACGCTTCCACCTCGTCGCCGCCGTGGCCGTCGATCAACACCGTCTGCGCGCTCAGCGAGTCGCCCATGCAGCGATTCAATCACGGCGAGCCGTCCAGGGTCGCCGATCGAGTCTGCGTGCTGCCGTATTCGTGGCGTCCTCACCTATGGCGCTGGCGCCGGGACGCCTCCCTGAGGACGGACGTAGGGCGCCGCGTCGCTCAGACGCGGCTCGGCGTCCGGGGGGGGAACTGGTCGGCCGAAGACGTAGCCCTGGATCAGGCGTAAGCGCACCACTGGCCCATTGCACCATCACTGCGGGGGCGGCGGCAGGAACTCCACCTCGTGCTCGCCCGCGAGCGCGACGACGGCGTCCGGGGTCTGATCCTCGAGCGCGTCAATCCCGGCGAACAGGTCGTACAGCCGGCCCGTCGGCGTCACCCAGAACAGGCAGAGCACCGTCGCGCCCGAGCGGTTGAAGAGCCCGTGGGGCTGGCCCATCGGCAGGCGCAGGAGATCCCCCGCGCGCGCCACCTGGTCCGAATCGCCAGCGCCCAGCGTCAGCTCGCCATCGAGTACGTAGACGTACTCGTCCTGGGTCGGATGGATGTGCGGGGGCACGAACGTTTCGGGCGGGAGCGTCGCGTGCCATGCGAACGAGCGCTCGCTGAGCTGCTTGGGCCGGTAGATCTGGCCGAGGATGTTCCACTCAATGTCCTCGATCGACGCCTGGGCGCCGATCACGTCTGGGCCGGTTGACGGGGCCATTCCCATCCTCCTTGTGGTCGTTGTCTGGTCAGCTGGGATGGCGAAGCCGGCCTTCCTGGCGTAGCCGCGCACGATCGCCTCACGCTCGTCGTGGGAGAGCACCGCCTCGACGTCGTCGAAGCCGTCGGGCGCCAGGGCTTCGACAGCATCGATGACGCCCTCGGGCCCGCCGGTGCGGTTCGAATGCACGATCTCCGATGTCGGGGCCAGGCGCACGGTCTCGTAGTGGCGCAGCGCCTGGCTCACGTCACCGGTGCCGGCCAGGGCGTCGGCGAGCGCGCGGGCGTCGAGGATTGCCTGGCTGGCCCCGTTGGAGCCGACGGGGTACATCGCATGCGCCGCGTCGCCCAGCAGCGTCACGCGCCCGTGTGACCAGGCGGGCAGCGGATCGCGGTCGCAGACCGGGTACTCCCAGAACTCGGGGGTCGCGTGGATCAGCGACATGACGTCGACCTCGCCGATGGCAAAGCGCCGCACATGCGGGAGCACCTCATCAAGGTGCCCCGGTCGCGACCAGTCCTCGCGTCGGGGTGGCGGCGCTCCCTCGGCGCCCGTCTTGGCCATCACCGCCCAGTTGGTCAGCCGCCGGTCGGCCGCGCTGCCGCTCCCGATCGGGTAGACCACGACCTTGGCCTCCATTCCGCCGGCGATGATCATCGAGCGGCCGGTCAGGAAGGCGGGCCAGTCGGTGGCGCCGCGCCACAGCATCGTCCCGTTCCACCGCGGCGGCCCCTCGCCGGGCGCCACCGACGCCCGCACGGTGGAGTGGATCCCGTCGGCGCCGATCAGCGCGGCGGCGCGCACCGTCTCGGCGGGCGCGCCGGACTGATCGACGAACCTCGCCGTGACGCCGTCAGCGTTCTGATCGAAGCCGACGAGCCGCCGGCCGGTGAGGATCGCGTCCGGGCCCAGTCGCTCGATCACCGCGTCGCGCAGCACGCCCTGCAGCGCCCCGCGGTGGATCGAGAACTGCGGCACGGGGTGGCCGGCATCGGTCCCCCGTAGCTCGTGCCAGATCTGCTGGCCGAAGCGATTGCAGTAGAAGAGCTCGTAGGTGCGCACGCCGACCGCGTCTAGGCGCTCCAGCAGACCGAGCTCGGCGAGCTCGCCGATCGCGTGGGGAAGGGTGTTGATCCCGACGCCGAGCTCGCGGATCTGCGGCGACTGCTCGAACACCCGGCACTCCAGGCCGTGCTGCTGGAGGGCCAGCGCGCTCGCCAGCCCGCCGATCCCGCCGCCGACCACGAGGATGGGGGTCCGCACCGGCGCAGCTTACGTCCTGAGCGTCACCTCGGCGACCCGCCTCAGGCCGGCCGAACGCCGGACGCCGAAGGCGAGCTTGACGACGGATCCCTCACGGCGCGTCATCGCGCCAGGGAACGCGTGCGAGCTCGTCGTTCGCTGCGTGCTGCTGCCGGCGGTGCTCGAACTGCTCGGGCCCCTGACCTGGCGGTTGCCCCAGCGGCTCGACTCGTGGCTGCCGCACATCAACATCGCGGGTGGCTCGCCGGCAAGTGGAGCCGTAGGCGATCACGAACGGCTCGACGGGGACTGCGCGCGGGAGCGCACGCCGATCAGGACCTGACCGCCGCCTCACGCCAGCAGCGCGTCGAGGCGGGCGGCAACGGCTGCCCACGTCGGGGTCCGCGGATCGATCAGCGCGAAGTGGTCGACGCCGGCCAGCTCCAGGAGCTCGCAGCGATCTTCCGTCGCCTGCGCGGCCCGCGCGTAGTCACGACTGTGCTGCACGGGCACGCGGTCGTCGATGTCTCCGTGCACCAGCAGCACCCGCGCGGCAGCCGGCAGCCGGCGCAGCGGGTCGGCGATCGCGTAGGCCTCGGGTCGCTCATGGGGCGTTCCGCCCGTGAACTCAAGCGCCGCGGACTCACCGATCCGCTCGCGCGCGGCGGCCCCGAGGTCGCACACTCCGGCCAGCGAGATGACCGCCGCGACCGTGGGCATTCCGGCCAAGCACAGAGCCAGCTGGCCCCCGGCCGAGTGGCCGATCACCAGCAGCCGCTCGCGATCCACCGGAGCGTCGACGTGGGCTAGCGCCTCGACCGCGGCGCCCACGTCGTCAAGCGTCTCGGGCACACCGCCGCCGCTGCCGATGCGGCGGAACTCGACGTTCCAACTCGCCCAGCCGCGGTCGGCGAGATCGACGGCGAGTGGCGCCATCAGCGCGCGCGTGAAACCGGCCCGCCAGAACCCGCCGTGCAGGAGCACGGCGACCCGATGCGGACCGCCGCCGTCGGGCAGAAGCAGATCGGCTTCGTGGTCGGGTCCTGTCCCGTAGCGGCGCGTCTGCGGGGCGCGGCCCTTGGCGGCGGTCCACTCCGACAGCTCGGCGATCAGAGCCTGGACATCACGGGCCGCCACGCGCCGAGCATAATGGTCGCGCGCGATGAGCCTGTGGCCAAGTCCATGGCCCGCCGAGGACGGGGGCACGGGTGTCACGCGCATCGTTCGACGCACGGGGGCGACTGGAGGTACCGCCACGTCGCCGGGTTTGAGCTCGAGGGGACGCTGCCGCCAAGCCACGGGCAGCTCTAATCAGGTTGAGGAAGACTTGTGTCGTCTGATTTCCGCATACGGCAAACCAGATGACACACGTCTGGTGATAGCTAGCGGCTGTCCGGGCGCTCGCGGGCCAGTTCGCGTGCGGTTGCGCCTCGGCTTCGCTTGCGCTGTGGTTTGGGTCGCTCAGCGGGTGTCGCCTGGAGATCTCGGTCGGGCGGGTGCTCGGCCATCCACTCACGGAACGCGTCGATCGTGCGGAGCTTGTGCGCGCGCGCCTCGGCCTCGATCTCGGCGGCGGGCACGCCGGCCCGGATCAGGTGGACGATCTCACGGTGGTCCTCGATCGAGCTCACGCCGCGGTAGGGGATGTGGGTGAACACCGTGCGCCGGATCGCGTCGAGGCGACGCTCGGTGTTGCGCAGCAGCTCCAGCAGCGGCGGGTTGCCGCACGCGTCGTGGATATGGCGATGGAAGCGCTGGTTGGCCCGGGAGAAGCCGAGCACGTCCAGGGTCTCCATGCAGCTGACCATCGCGTCGGTCTCCTGGTCGAGCGATCGCAGCTGACCGGCGTCCATGCGGGGGGCCGCCTGCGCGGTGGCGTAGCCCTCGAGCACCGCCAGCACGGTCATGTTCTCCTCATACAGCGACGGGTCGGCCGGGGTGACCTGGGCGCCGGCGTTGGGGCGGAACACGACCAGGCCCTCGGCCTCCATCCGGCGCACGGCCTCACGCACCGGCAGTGCGCTGACGCCGAACTCGTCGGCGATGCGATCGATCACGAGCCGGTAGCCGGGCCCGTAGGCACCCTCCAGGATCCGCTCGCGAATGATCGAGTAGACCCGTTGCTGCTTGTTCATCGCGATGGTGGGGATGAAGATGATCTTAGGTCGCCGGCCAAGCCGGTGTAAATCCGCCGGTTCATCACCGACGATAACGTATATGATCGGGGCGGCGGTTTGGTGGAGATCCAGCTTCCGCGATCGTCGTGGTGCAACAGAATGACCCCGTGAACCGCGTCCAGGCCGCTTCCGATTCTCGCCCCCAGCTGGGCCCTGAGAAGCTTGGGCTCCAGCGCCACTTCATCGACGGTGCGTTCGTCGAGAGCGTGGCGGCGCAGACGTTTGCGACGCTGGACCCGACCACCAATACGGTGCTCGCCCACGTCTGCGACGGCCGCGCCGCCGACATCGACGCGGCGGTGGCCGCCGCGCGCCGTGCGTTCGATCAGGGTCCGTGGCCATCGATGGCCGCGGCGCAACGGGCCACCGTGCTGCGGCGCATCGCCGAGCTGATCCGGGAGCGTGCGGAAACGTTCATCGAAGGCGAGGTCGCCGACATCGGCATGCCGATCGCCCAGATGCACGGTCTCGCCGCGCGGGCCGCGCAGAACTTCGAGTACTACGCCGGCGTGATCACCGAGCTGCACGGCCGGTCGTTTCAGGTCGGCGATCAGTTCTTGAACTACACGATCCACAAGCCGGTCGGCGTCGCGGGACTGATCATGCCCTGGAACGCGCCGCTGATGCTCTCCAGCTGGCGGATCGCCCCGGCCCTGGCGGCCGGCAACACCGTCGTGCTCAAGCCGGCGGAGTGGTCGCCGCTGACCGCCGGCCTGCTCGCCTCGGCGCTGCAGGACGCCGGTCTCCCCGACGGCGTGTTCAACCTCGTGCACGGCGACGGCGAGCATGCGGGCGCCCCGCTGTCGGCCCACCCCGACGTGCAGCTGATCTGCTTCACCGGGGAGACGAAGACCGGCTCGATCATCATCGCCGCCGGTGCGCCGACGCTCAAGCGCTCCTCCGTGGAGCTGGGCGGCAAGTCGCCGGTGGTCGTGTTCGCGGACGCCGATCCGGAGCTGGCGGTCGACGCGGCGGTCGCCCAGATCTTCACGATGAACGGACAGCGGTGCACGGCCGGATCACGGCTGCTGGTGCAGCGCCCCCTCTACCGCCAGGTCGTGGAGGCGGTGGCCCAGCGCGCCCGGGACATCCGCGTGGGCGACCCGTTCGATCCGCGCACCGAGCTCGGGCCGCTGATCCATACCGAGCATCACGCCAGAGTGATGGAGTACCTGGCCTCCGCCCGCCAGCAGGGTGCCGAGATCCTGGCCGGCGGAGAGCGCCCACCGGGGCTCGGCGAGGGCAACTTCCTCGCCGCCACGGTGATCGCCGACGTGACCGCCGAGATGCGGGTGTTCAAGGAGGAGATCTTCGGCCCCGTGCTGGTGGCGATGCCGTTTGACACCGAGGAGGAGGCGATCGCGCTGGCCAACGCCACCCAGTACGGACTCGCCGCCTACGTGTGGACCAACGACATCCGGCGCGCGCATCGGGTTGCGCACGCGATCGAGACCGGCATGTGCTGGATCAACTCACAGAACGTGCGCGATCTGCGCACGCCGTTCGGCGGGGTCAAGAACTCGGGCATCGGCCGTGAGGGCGGCGATTACGCGTTTGAGTTCTACTGCGAGACCGAGGTCGTGCAGGTGGCGCTCGGCAGCCACCAGATCCCGAGGCTCGGGGTAGTGTCGTGATTCAGAATCTGCTCCCGAAATCTCGAATCACGACACTCGGGAATCAGGAGGAGCGATCGCGTGGGTGATCGCGTCGGAGAGGCAGGGCCACTGCGATGAGCATCGTCAGCGAGCTGCTGGCCGCCGGCGCGCGCCAGACACCGTTTGAGATCGTGCGCGCCGCCTACGGTGAGCTGTACGTGACCGACCTGGAGGTTTCCGAGCGCTTCTATGTGGGGCTGCTCGGGATGATCGTCAGCGCGCGGACCGAGGATTGCCTCTACCTCCGGGGCTGGGAGGAGCGCCAGCACCACTCGATCGTCCTACGCCGGGGGCTGGTGGCCGCCGTGGCGAGGCTGGGATTTCGCGTCCGCTGCGAGCGCGACCTCGATCTGCTGGCCGCCGAGCTGAGTGACCGGGGGCTGGCCGTGGAGGAGTGCAGCGGCGAGCTTGAAGGAATGCGGCGGGCGATCCGCGCGCGGGATCCGTTCGGCTACCCGCTGGAGTTCTTCTGCGAGATGGAGCAGTTCGAGACCCAGGCCCAGCGCTTCGATCTGCACCGCGGCGCCCCGATCCTCCGCCTTGACCACATCAACCTGCACGAGCCGCGCGTTGAGGCAGCGGTGCGCTTCTGGCAGGAGCTGGGGTTCGTGGTAACCGAGTACATCTCCACCGACGATCCGGCCACCGAGCGGATGACCGGCGCGTGGTTGCGGCGCAAGCCCTCCGTTCACGACCTCGCGCTGACGATGGGCCGCGGGCCGCGGTTGCACCATCTGGGTATGTGGGTCGGCGATCCGATGGGCGTGCTGCGGGCCTGTGACCAGCTCGCGGCCGCGGGCAGCGTGGCCGCGATCGAGCGGGGGCCGGGGCGCCACGGTGTCTCCAACGCGTTCTTCGTCTACCTGCGCGACCCCGACGGGCACCGGATCGAGCTGTACTCGTGCGATTACTACACCGGCGACCCTGACCATGTGCCGCTGCGCTGGTCGGTCACCGACGCTCGCGCGCGCTCGTTCTGGGGCACCCGGGCGCCCGACAGCTGGTATGAGGAGTCATCGATCCTGCTCGGTCCCGACGGCGCTTCATTGCCCACCCAGGCCGCCGACGTCGACGAGCGGACCCAGCGCAGCCCGGTGATGGCCTGATCTCCGCCGACGATCCGTTCTCCGATGTGCGGGCGGCGACGTCCGACCAAGGCGGCTCAGCCATGGCTCAGGTCGTGCGCTAGCTCGGGATCGGTGAGCAGCCCAGCGTCACGTGCCGACTCGTGGCGAGCAGCCCGCGGACGCGCTCCTGGGCGGCCGGGCTCAATGGCGCCAGCGGGATCCGGGCGTGTGCGGATCTGAGGATCCCCAGTTCGTGCATGACCCATTTCACCGGCACCGGGTTGGTCTCGGCGAACGCGGCGTCGACGAGCGGATGCAGGTCGTAGTGCAGCGCCCGCGCGCGCTCGTGGTCACCGCGGCGATGGGCCTCGTAGAGCTCGGCGACCGGCTGGGGGGCGAAGTTGCCCACGCAGCTCAGATGTCCCCGGCCCCCGAGCACGAGCATCGGGTAGCACAGCAGCTCGATCCCCGACAGCGCGATGAAGTCCTGACCGCAGGCGTCCAGCACGTAGGAGACGTGCTCGAAGTCCTTGGTCGTCTCCTTGATCCCGACGATGTTCTCGTGGGCGCGGCGCAGCCGGGCGACCGTGGTGGGCGCCAGATCGACGGCGCTGCGCAGTGGCACGTTGTAGAGGATGATCGGCAGATCAGGGAACTCGCTCGCCACCTGCGCGTACCAGTTGAAGAGCCCGTCCTGCTGGGCGCGGCTGTAGTACGGGGTCACCACCAGGGCGGCAGCGGCGCCGAGCCGCTGGGCCTCGGCGGTCAGCTCGAGCGTCTCTGACATCAGCGCCGAACCCGTGCCGGGCAGGAACGGCACCCGGCCGGCAATCGCGGCGGCGGCGGCGCGCATCACCTCGATCCGCTCGGCCACCGTCTGTGAGGTGGGCTCACCGGTGGAGCCGCCCACCGAGATGCCATGCGTGCCGCGGGCGAGCTGCCAGTCGATCAACCGGGCGACCGATTCGAGGTCCACCGCCCCGGCGTCGGTGAACGGCGTGATCAGGGGCGTGATCGCGCCAGTGATGGCCGACGGATCGGCGGCGAACGGGCTAAAGCTCATCGCTGCTCCTCGTTGGTCGTGGTGGTTGCGTTCGTGCGCGCGTCACCCTCGAGCGCGGGTGCTGGCGGTGGCGAGCGCCAGGCGTCGTAGTCGGCGCGGCGCTCGTCGCTGAGCGGGTAGACGCCGCGGATCGATTCTCCGGCCTGCACGCGCTCCAGCGCGAACGCCTCGCGATCCTCCTGCCGGAGCGCGTCACGGGCGACCTCGTCGGCCATCGCCGCCGGGACCACCACGACCCCCTCGGCGTCGCCGACGATCACGTCGCCCGGCATCACCAGCACCCCGGCGCAGGTGACGGGGACGTCCACGTCCAGCGGCTGATGCCACAGCCACAGCGACGCGGCGTTGGCCCCGGCGTAGTAGGTCGGGACCTCAAGCGCCGTCACCCCCGGAGAATCGCGAACGCCGCCGTCGGTGACGATCCCGGCGCCGCCGCGCGCGAGCAGGCGGGCGGCGAGGATGTCGCCGATCGTGCCGGCGCCGAGCTCGCCCCGGGCCTCGATCACCAGCACGTCCCCGGGCGCCGTGGCCTCGATCGCGCGTTTCTGCGCGTCCTCGCCCGCCGCGGCGGCGCGCACGTCCTCGCGGGCCGCTCCATAACGGAGCGTGTGTGCGTAACCGAGCATCCGCAGGTCCGGGCGGGCCGGGCGCAACCCGGTCAGGAACGTGTTGCGCACGCCCCGCTTGAGCAGCTGCGTGGTCAGGGTGGCGGTGGAGACCTGGCGCAGGGCGCTCTCGGCGGCGGCCGACAGGGTGACCGGTCGCGGCGCGTTGAATCCGGTCGCCAGCGCGCGATCGATCCCGCTGACCTTGGGCATCGCGCCGTAGGGGGCCAGCTCGTGCTCTGACTGCACGATCGTGCTGCTGACGCGGCCGACGCCTTCAAGTTCGACCTCGACGATGTCTCCCGGCGCCACGGTGCTCGACCCCGCCGGCGTGCCGGTGAGGATCACGTCGCCGGGGTTCAGCGTCATCACGCGGCTGAGGTCGGCGATCAGGTCGGCGAAGGAGAAGATCAGCTCGGAGCTGATGTCGTCCTGGACGGTGTCGCCGTTGACCAGCGTGCGCAGCCGCAGGGCGTTGAGATCGACGTCGGCGGCGGGCGCGGCGGGGCCGATCGGCGTGTAGCCGTCGTGGCTCTTGGAGAGCACGTTGGAGCCGCGGTCGGCCCAGCGCAGGTCATAGATGCCGAAGTCGTTGGCCGGCGCCACCCAGCCGATCGCGCTCTGTGCCTCGGCCGGCGTCAGCCCGCGCGCGGTGGCCCCTAGGATCACAGCGATCTCCCCCTCAAAGGCCAGCAGCTCGACGCCCCGCGGGCGGACCACGTTCCCGTCGGCCGCCAGGGTCGACGGGGCCTTGAGAAAATAGGACGGGTTGCGCACGCTGCGCCCGCGTTGCCGCGCGCGGCTGCGGAAGTTAAGGTGGACCGCGATCAGCTTGGAAGCGGACAGGCCGTCGGGCAACAGGGGACGGTTCGATGGCATCGGCTTCTCTCCAAGATCCTATATCTTTTCGGTTTTGGATTTCTCGGGCCCGAGGAGTAGCGATGCGCGAACAGGAACGGCAGCGACGGCCGGATCGTGACCAGTTCATCGAGCTCGCGCGGCTCGAGCGCTACCTGCGCGACCACGCGCGCTGACTTGCAGTGAAGATCCTGATCGCGGGCGGGGGAGGGGGCGTCGGGGCCTCGGTGGCGTTCAACCTGCTGCTCGGCTCGGGCGGTCACGAGCTGACGTTGGTCGACCGCAGGCCCGAGATGGTCACCTCGCACGCGATGGACCTCGAGCAGGTGCTGGAGCAGGGGGCGAGCGGGAGCATCCGCCAGGGCGGCGAGGACGATCAGGTTGACGCCGACATCGTGGTCGTCACCGCCGCCGCCCCGCTGACCGTCAACCAGTCACGCATGGTCTACCTGGAGGCCAACGCACGCATTCTCGCCTCCGTCGCCGATCGCCTGCCGGTGGGTTGGGGCGGCGTGCTGGTCGTGGTGACCAATCCCGTCGATCCGCTGTGCACCTGGGTGGCTCGGCGCACGGGCCTTGATCGCCGCCGGGTGCTCGGCTACACGCTCAACGACTCGCTCCGGCTTCGCACTGCAATCGGACAGGTCCTGGGGCTAGCGCCGGGTCGGGTTGACGCGTGGATGATCGGTGAGCATGGCAGCCTGGCGGTGGCGTTGTTTGATCGGGTGACGGTCGACGGGCAGCCGGTGGAGTGCAGCGAGGTGCAGCGCGCCCGGGCGCTGGACTTCGTCGAGACCTGGTACGTGCGCCACGTGGCGCTGGACTCGGGCCGCTCGTCCACCTGGACCTCGGGACTGGGCGTCGCGCGGATGGTGCGCGCGATCGCCGCCGGCGGTGGCGGGGAGCTGTGGCCGGCCTCGGTGACGCTCGCGGGTGAGTACGGCCTGCACCAGGTGAGCCTCAGCGTGCCCGTCTCGCTCGGGCACGGGGGGGCCGAGCGGATCCATGAGTGGGAGCTGACCGACGAGCAGGCCGACCAGCTCGCCGCCGCCGCGGAGTTCGTGCGCGACGCAGCCGCGGGGATAGAGGTCAAATAACGCCCCGCCCGGAATCGACGCAGTCGATTCCGCATCGGCCGCCAGCCGATACGGCATCGGCGCAGGCCGAGTCGGCGATCGCCCGCCGCTCAGCTCTCACCGCGCCACGCCACGCTGAGGCCGTCGCGCTGGCCAAAGCGCTCCAGATGGGAGCCGATTACGCGCTCCATGCGCTCGTGGCTCTCGGCGTCGTCGCCGCTGACGGCCAGCTTCAGCGTGCCCTCGCCCGCATGCAGCTCGCAGCGGCCGAAGTCGAACTGGATGTATCCGCTTTCGTCCCCGAAGGAGGCGTCGTTCTTGTGCCCAAAGTGCTTGCACAGCTGGCGCATGTACGGAACCGGCTTGTCGGTGGCGACTTGCGCCTGGGAGGTGATCTGTGTCATGCCGGTAACGGTAGCCGCCGCCTGGCGTCCCGCTTCCCACGGGCTGGCGTCAAGTTTGGCGTTTTGCGACCGGGGGGCGGTCGCAAAACGCCAAGCATCGCGGTGGCGCGGGTGGATCTCGGCTACGCCGCTGCGCTCGCGCTGACGATTCGTGGCGAGAGCACCAGATTGACCGCGAGCGCACTCAATCCGCAGATCCCGATCACCAGCCCCATCGGCAGGGCGTCGTGCGGGCCACCGATCCCGACCAGTGGCGCGATCAGCGCCCCGAGGCCGAACTGCCCCAGGCCGAGCAGCGCCGACGCGCTGCCCAGTGCGCCCTCCTGTCCGGCCATCGCGCTGGCGGCGCCGTTGGGAAACACGATCCCGTTGCAGGCGAGCAGCACGAACAGCGCGGCGATCAACGGGGCCAGCCCGGCATGGGAGAAGGTGAACACGAGCGTGGCCGCGGCGGCCGCCCCGGTGCCGATCAGTCCGCGGCGGAGCAGGTACGCAGCGCCGACGCGGGCGACCACGTGGCCGCCGAGCTGGGATACCGCGATCAGGCCGGCGGAGTTCGCCGCGAACACCACGCTGAAGAGCTGGGGCGAGATCCCGTAGACGTTCTCCAGCACGAACGACGACCCGGCTATATAGGCGAACATCGCCGCGGCGGCGAGCGCGAACGAGAGCGCGTAGGGGGCGAAGGAGCGGTCCCCGAGCAGCCGACCGAAGGTGCGGATCGTGGCCGGCAGGCCGCCGCCATGGCGTCTCTGGGGCGGCAGCGTCTCCGGCATCCAGCGGATCGTGGCCAGCAGCAGGGGCACGCCGATCGCGCCCAGCACGACGAAGATGCCGCGCCACGATGTGATCGCCAGCACCTGGCCGCCGATCAACGGCGCGAAGATGGGCGCTACGCCCATCACCGCCATCAGCAGCGCGAACACCCTCGCGGCCCTGGCGCCGTCGAACAGATCGCGCACGATCGCTCGGGCGATCACCAGGCCCGCGCCGCCAAGGATGCCCTGAAACAGCCGCAGCACGATCAGCACCCAGATCGAGGGGGCAAACGCGCAGGCCAGCGATGCCGCCACAAACCCGACCAAGCCGCCGAGCAGCGGCCGCCGCCGGCCCAGCGAATCGCTCAGCGGCCCCGCGATCAGCTGCCCCAGCGCGATGCCGAGCATGCACCCGGTGAGAGTCAGCTGGCCGGTCGAGGTCGAAGCTCCCAGCTGGCGCGTCAGCGACGGGAGTCCCGGCAGGTACATGTCGATCGAGAGTGGCCCGAACGCCGACAGAGATCCCAGCAGCGCGATCAGGCCCCGGGTGGGCCGGCGTGCCTCAGCTGGCACCGAGCGCCTGCGCGGAGGACACGGCGGTGTTCGCCACCAGCCGGTCGCGGCCGGCAACCAGTCCGGTCAGCGCCTGGGGCACCAGCAGCCCCAGCAGCAGCACCAGGCACGGTGTCCAGGAACCGGTCAGCTGGTGGATGGCCCCGACGGCCACGGGGCCGGAGGCGGCCAGCAGGTAGCCGACCGTCTGCGCCAGGGTCGACAGCCCGGCCGTGCTCCGGGAGCCGCCACGGAGCACGATCAGCATCAGCGCGAGCGGGAAGGCGGCGTTCTGTCCGAGCCCCAGCAGCACCGTCCACAGATACGGGGCGGACATCGGCGCCAGCAGAATCCCGAGCCAGCCGAGCGCGGCGAGCACGCAGGAGGCGACCACGAGCGCGCGCTGGTCACGGGCGCGCGTGGCGAGCGACGGAACCGTGATCGCCGTCAGCAGCCCGACCACCATGCCGAGGCCGAGCAGCAGCCCCGCCGTGGATTCACTGGCGCCATGGCTGTGGAAGATGCTCGGCAGCCACGACAGCATCGCGTAGAAGCTCGCCGACTGCAGCGCGAAGAACAGGGTCACGTTCCAGGCCAACCCGTCCTTGAGCAGTCCGCGCATGCCGACCGCGGTGCCGGCGACCGGTGCTGGCTCGGGCTGCCGGCGAGCAAGCGCCGGTGCCCACGCGATCAGCGCCACGGCCACCGGCAGCGCCCAGATCGCCAGTCCCAATCGCCAGCTGCCGCCAAGCGCGTCGGTCAACGGCACCGACACGCCCGCCGCCAGCGCGGCGAAGCCGATCAGGGCGCTCGTGTAGAGACCGGTGATCGCCCCCGTGCGATGTGAGAAGTCGCGCGTGACCAGCACCGGCAACAGCACGTTGCCGGTGGCGATCGCCGCGCCGGCCAGCGCCGTGCCGAGGAACAGGAAGCCGATGCCCGGCACGAGCCGGAGCAGCAGCCCGGCGAGCAGCAGCACCAGCGCGCCGGCGATCGCGGTCCGGGCCCCCACGCGTCGGGCCAGCAGCGGCGCCAGCGGCGCCAGCGCTCCAAAGCACAGCACCGGCAGTGTCGCCAGCACGCCTGCCCCCGTGGCCGACAGCCCCGAATCGGTCTGGATGCGTACCAGCAGGGGACCGACGCTGGCCGCCGCGGGGCGGAGGTTGACCGCCACCAGCACCATTCCGATCGCGAGCGCCGCAGAGGACTCCGGGCGACCGGCTCGAGCGCTGCTCACCGACACAAATCCATGCTGTGCACGAGCCCCAGCTTAGACTTAGGCAGGCGCGCTGAAGGCGCCCTGGACGGTGGTTGCCGACGCGCACACGAAGTCGGCCACCCGCTCGCCGATCATCACCGACGGGGCGTTGGTGTTGCCGGTCGTGACGACCGGCATGATCGAAGCGTCGGCGACCCGCAGCGCCTCGATCCCGCGCACGCGGAGCTCGGGATCGACGACCGCGAGCTGATCGACGCCCATCTTGCAGGTGCCGACCTGGTGGTGATAGGTGATTGCGCTGCGGCGGACGTAATCGCTCAGTTGCTCAGGCGAGGCAAGCTCGGGACCCGGGTAGAGCTCGCGCGCTCCCCATTCGCGCAGGGCGTCGCAGGCGCCGATCGTCCGGCACAGCGCCACCGCGGACTGCAACGCATGCAGATCCTCATCGCAGGAGAGCGTGCCGGGATCGATCAGCAGTTCATCGCTGGGATCAGAGCTCCCGAGCCTGATTGTGCCGCGGCTGACCGGCCGGATCATCCCGGCCATCAGCGAGAAGCCGTTGGCGGGTCCCTCCATCCACTTCTCGTACAGGGGCACGCTGAAGTGGATCGGCTGTAGGTCGGGGACCGGCAGACCGGGACGGCTGCGCGCGAACAGGTGGCTCTGGGCCTGCGGCAGCCCCGGCGCCGGCGGCCCGATTTCACGCTCGGCGGCGAAGATCACCGGCGACAGCAGGTGGTCGTGCAAGTTGGCGCCGACGCCCGGCAGGTCAAGTGTGACCTCGATGCCGACATCGCCGAGGTGCTCGGCCGGGCCGATTCCAGACAGCATCAGCAGCCGGGGCGATTCGATCGCGCCCGCGCACACGATCACCTCCGCCGCTGCGTGAGCTCGCTCCAGCCGGCCCTCGCGCTCCCACTCCACGCCGACGCAGCGGTCGCCCTCCAGCAGCAGCCTGCGCGCGTGCGCGCGCGTGTGCACCGTGAGTGCCGGGTGGTTGAGCACCGGCGCGAGATACGCGGCCGCGGTGCTGTGGCGCCTTCCTCCGGCGATCGTCAACTGCATGTATGAGACGCCGTCCGGTTGACCGCGGTTGTAGTCGGGGTTGAACGGGATCCCGGCCTGCTGCGCCGCCGCGACGATCGATCGGTGAAGCGGCGCCGGCTCATATTTGGTCAGGATCCTCAGTGGCCCGCCCTCGCCATGCGCCTCGGACGCACCGCGATCGAAGTCCTCAATTCGCAGGTACACCGGCAGCACGTCTTTCCAGGACCAGCCGAAGTTGCCCAGGTAGGCCCAGTGGTCGTAGTCGGCCGCGACCCCCCGAGCCCAGATCATGCCGTTGAGCGCGCTCGATCCCCCCAGCACCTTGCCACGGGGCCAGTGCAGTCGCCGGCCGTCGGCATGTGGCTGGGGCACGGTGTGTGCGCCCCAGTCCTCGGGCGCGAACCACAGCTCGTGGGCGCGCGCGGGGTCGTGGATGGCGGGATTGGTGTCTGGCGGGCCCGCCTCGAGTAGCAGCACGCTGGCGCCGCGGTCGACCAGCCTGCGCGCGGTCGCCGCTCCCGCCGATCCGGCGCCGATGACGATCACGTCGGCGACCGGCTCGTGGCTGGTTGCGACGCCCACCATGTTGCGACGCTACACGATTTCGTATACAGAATCACGGCCTCTGCTGGCTGCTAGCGTGATTTTCATGGTGAAACTTGGACGTTCTGAACTTGACGTCTTCCCCCTCTGCCTGGGAGGAAACGTGTTCGGCTGGACCGCCGACGAGCAGCAGTCATTTGCCGTGCTGGATGCCTACCTGGCCGCCGGCGGCAACTTCATCGACACGGCCGACGCCTACTCCGCGTTCGCGCCGGGCAACCAGGGCGGCGAGTCAGAGACCGTGCTCGGGAACTGGCTCAGTGCCCGCGGCAACCGCGAGCATGTCGTGCTCGCCACCAAGGTCGGCAGGATGCCCGGCCTGGAGGGGCTGGCGCCTGAGACGATCCGCACCGGGGTGGAGAACTCGCTGCGACGAATGCAGACCGACTACATCGACCTCTACTGGGCGCACGCCGACGACCCGGACACGCCGCTGGCTGACACCCTGCGTACGTTCGATGAGCTGATCAAAGCGGGCAAGGTGCGTCACATTGCGGCGTCCAACTACAGCGCCGCGCGGCTGGAGGAGGCCCTCCAGGTCTCCGACCGCGAGGGCCTGGCGCGCTACATCGCGGTGCAACCCCAGTACAGCCTCGTGGAACGCGACGAGTACGAGGGCGAGCTGGCCGACCTGTGCGTGCGTGAGGGCCTCTCCTGCGTGCCCTACTGGGCGCTAGCGCGCGGCTTCTTGACCGGCAAGTACCGGCCCGGAACCGAGGTCGACAGCCCCCGCGCCGGTCAGGCCAGCGCCTATCTCGACGAACGCGGCCTGCGCGTGCTCACGGCGCTGGACCAGGTCGCGGCCGCCCGCGACACGACCGTCGCCGCCGTGGCGCTGGCTTGGGTCGTCGCCCAGCCCGCCGTGGCCGCGCCGATCGCCAGCGCGCGCAACACCCAGCAGCTGGCCGAGTCGCTGCCGATGGCTGAGCTCATGCTGAGCAGCGAGGAGCTGACAGCGCTGCGCGAAGCCAGCCACTAGTAACACTAAGCGGTCTGGCGCGGATCGCCCAACTCGCCCCCGGCGAGCCAATCCGCGCCCCGCCGGTAAAGGCGCTGCACCTCCGCGCCCTTCAGCCCGGGCATGTCGAGCTTGACGTCATAGCCGATCCCCGTCTGGATGTAGGCGAGGTGGCGGTAGCCGACCGGGAAGCGGCCGAGCCGCTTGCCGTCGAGCGCCAGCGTCGCCGCGGGATCGACGGGGTCGATCCGATCCTTCTCATAGATCGGCTGGCGCAGCACGATGCCCCAGCCCCGGGGGCCGCGGCCCAGGAAGTCGTAGAAGCGCCCGGTGCAGACGACGTCGCATTCCACGTCGTGCAAGCTGGCGCGCTGGGAGATCGTCATCTTGGTCTGGGCGATGGCACGGTCGTCGGCCAGGTCGATGGTGGTGCCGCCCAGGAAGTGCAGAATGCTGACGCCGCGCTCAAAGCCCTCCCGGCTGACGCGGATGAAGTCGGCCGCCGGCCCCTGGAACCACGTCGCCATCATGAAGCCGTCCTTGTGCCAGACGGTGGCGAAGCGCTCCCAGTCGCCGGCGTCGCGCCACAGGGCCCAGTTCTCGATCAGATCTCGGATCTGCTGGCGATCGTCGCTCACGCGAACGCGCCTCCGCGGTCGGGGATCCGGCTCGTGGGCGGGATCGGCGGTCCGGTGGCCGTCCCGCTGACATCGGGAGTGCCGTAGGTGTGGAAGGTGTCGATCGTCCTGACTCCCCAGGCCTGACCCCTGGCCCGCTCCGCCTGGGTCCAGACCACCGTCTCGTAAGCCGGGTCGTAGATGAAGTGGGTCCCGGTCGTCACCTCGACGCGGTTGCCGCCGGGCTCATACACGTAGAGGAACATCCCCTGCGCGACCGCGTGCTTGGAGGGGGCGGCCTCGATCGGCACGTCGGCGTCCAGGAACAGATCGGCGGCGCGCAGCAGCTCCTCCCGGGTGTCGACAAAGAACGCCAGGTGATGCAGGCGGCCGCTGGCGCCGGCGTGGTCGGCCACGTAGATCAGCTCGTGGGCGGCGATCGTGAGACTCATCCAGGCGCCGGTCTCGCTGCCGTCGTCGTTGACGATCTGCTCGTAGAGGCGAAAGCCGAGCTGCTCCTGGGCCAGGCGCCGGTTGACCGCTACGTCGGCAGCCAGCAGGTTGACGTGGTCCAGCCGCTTGACCGCGGCGCCGCGTCCCACGTAACGCTGGGGGACGTTCTTGAGCGCCGGTGCCAGCGCGGCTGGCGGCCGGTAGCGCTCGCCCTCGTAGTAGAGCTCCAGCGGATGCCCGTCGGGATCGGTGAAGCGGTACGCGCGGCCGTGGCCGACGTCGCCGTCGATCCAGCCGATCCCGAGCCCGGTGGCTTCGATCGCGGCGACGCGGCGCTGCAGGGCCTCGGGGCTCCAGGCGCGGATCGCCATGTGCCCCAGCCCCGGCAGCTCTGACTCGGTCAGCTTCAGGCTGTAGCGCTGGTAGTCGCCCCAGCCGCGCAGGTAGACCGACTGGCCCTGGCGGGCCTCGATCTCCATTCCGAACTGCTCGACGAAGAAGCGCAGGCTGTCGTCGGGGAACGGGGTCAGCAGCTCGGCGTGCGCGATCTGCGCCAGGTCTTGGATCGGCTGATTCATCAATTCGGCCATCGGCTCGCCGCCTGCACCCGCTCGCGCAGTCCGTCGAGGTCGTAGGAGAGCTCGCCGGCGGCCAGCCTGGCGCGCTTGACCAGCTCACGCTCGGCGCGCCCGCGAGCGGCGCTGAGCACCTGATCGACGCGTTCGTGCTCGACGATCGCCGCGCCGTCGGCGTCGAGCACCACCACGTCGCCCTGGCGGATCGTGGCGCCCCCCACCTGCACCGGCTCGCCGATCGTGCCCGGGATGTCCTTGTCGGCGCCGCGGACCCTGACCCAGCGGGCCCAGATCGGGAGCCCGAGCTCGACCAGCTCCTCCAGGTCACGGATCGACGCGTCGATCAGCATTCCAGCGGCGCCGTGGGCGTGGGCCTGGGTGGCGAGCAGCTCGCCGACCAGCGCCACCGGCCGCGGCTCGGGCATCGTCAGCACGATCACCTCGCCGGGCTGCACCTCGGCCATCACCGCATGCACCATCAGGTTGTCGTCCTGGCCGCAGCG
>ODAK010001165.1_pt1 | contig 29283 bp, 23 predicted proteins | sample 1539591 | NCBI WGS metagenome assembly ODAK01 (sample SAMEA3539303, study PRJEB22396) | soil metagenome | biome: tundra; feature: field; material: soil | place: USA | collected 2010-05 | depth 0.15 m
CCGTAGTCCTGGTAGGGCTCCCACTCGCCTTGCGGTTCGGCTGCGTCGTAGCCGCCTGTAGCAGTGCCGTCGAGAGGCGTAGGGCCGGCGAGGATAACGGCCCCGTGGTCAAGGTAAAGGCCCACCTTGCTCTTCAATCGAATGGAGTAGCTGAGATAGACCCCGGCTGAGAGGTAAACCGTGCCGCCTCCAGCCGCGGCGGCTGCGTCAATTGCCCGGTTGATAGCAGGCGAGTCAGTGGCCGCGCCGTCTCCCCTGGCGCCAAATTGACGGACATTTAACCATCCTGCGCCAAGGCCCACACCCAAGCTCAGAGGGGCCTCGGCGGTGAAGGGCATTGGGTCGAGCCCAGCGGCCGCGACAGGGACCACAGCAGCGGCTACTCCGGCCCCTGCCATCTTCAACAATTCTCTGCGTCGCATGATTTCCTTCCAAGGTTCCATTCCGCCTACCCAGATTGGGCGTCGTTCGCCCTGGGTTCAGCGTGCTTGGGCCATTGTGCCACAGGGAGTTGCAGGCAGGCGCAGATTCTTCCCGCGGACGAAGGGTAAGGACGATGTGAGATGATCAAGCGGGCCTTTGAAATGCGGCTCCAAGTCTGCGGAGGTCCCTGTTACACATTACCGATGCGAATTTGATCCGGCACAAATGTGGTCAGAATTGCTCACTCGGTGCCACGGGAGATTCGTAGCATCAGAGAACATGTTCGGCGCGGCGTCTTGTAGTCGGTGAAATTACTGGAAGTCGCCGAGCAATCGATCGAGAACAAAGGCGCTCACTCAGGCCGCCATATTCGCACGAGGAAAGGTAGGATCCGTTGAGCGTTCACTTGGTCAATCCGAGCGACAATTCCTTTGGCACAGCCGTTATCACGCCCAGATGGCTCTTTGTTCTTGCCGCGGCCACACCCCAAATCGCGGGCGAACCAATTCTTGTGGATGAGTCATTGGACCCCATCGTTCCGGAATCGATTCAGCCGGGGGATATTGTTGGTATCAGTGTTCACACCGGAAATGCGCTGCGTGGATATGAGGTTGGCAGGATGGCGCGCAGCCGGGGGGCATGGGTGGTCTACGGCGGAATTCACGCCACTTTATTTCCCGAGGAGGCCCTGGAGCGTGGGGCGGCGCATGCGATCGTTACCGGCGACGGCGACGTGGCATGGGGAAAAGTAGTTGTCGATTGCATTGCGGGCAATCCTGCAAAGATATATGAAGGCGGACGACTTGACGGCGGCGAGTTTCTGCCTGCGCGATGGGATCTTATCGATCCGGCGAAGTATATGTGGGCTTCGGTGCAGACCATCCGCGGATGTCCCAAGCATTGCTCTTTTTGCAGTGTTTGGCGGACGGACGGACAAAAGCCCCGGCAGCGGAATCATCGGCGAGTTATCGATGAGATCGTCGAGTTGCGCCGCATTGGATTCAAGTTCGTAGCTCTCGCTGACGATAACTTCTACCCGGTGACACAGACCGATCTGCGGCAGGCCAGGGAGCAGAAAAATGTGGCCAAACTCGAAGAGTTAACGGCCATCCGCGCGGAGCGCTTCCAGTTAATGGCTGAGTTGGCAAAGCTGCCGAAGGACATGGTTTTCTTTACCCAGATAACCATGGAAGCTGGGGAGGACGGGGAGTTCCTTGATGCGATGCGGAACGCCAACATCAAGGGGGCCTTGGTGGGTGTTGAGGCTGTAACTCCGGAAGGACTGAAGGCGGTCTTCAAAGACTGGAACTACTCCGGAGAGGCACTCGCTCGGCAGTTACAGACCTTCAAGGAGCACGGAGTTCATGTGCTGGGCTCGTTTATCTTCGGGCTGCCCACGGACAAGCCGGCGACCTTCGATGCGACGGTGGAGATGGCTCTGAAGGCGGGCGTCACGTTTGCCCAGTTTGTGATGATGACGCCGTTTCCCGGTACCGTGGATTTCACGCGGTGGGAAAAGGAACAGGCAAAAGATCCGACCATGGTGGGTGATGTGCCGATTACCCGGTACTGGCTGATTCCGAGTGAGACTCGTCCCAAGATGTTTACGCCGCATCCCTCGATGAGTTCGGATGAGATTCGCGAACGTACGCAGAAGGTTTGGGACAGGTTCTATAACTGGGGAGCTATCTGGGAAAGGTCGGCATGTTGTCCAAACCTTAGATCCAGGATCGCATTTATCTTCTTGTCGAAGCTTTATCGGCAGATGTATGCGGGCACCGGAATTTCCAGCGATAGCGCGCGGCGCAAGAAGTCAAAAGCCTGGGCCAAGTGGACGGCTCGTCAGTGCAAGAAGCTGTTCCAGGCAAAGCCGATGCCGGAACTCAAGTCGCCCGTTTGGGATATCGGGCTCGCGGCGCTGGGCCACGCGACGTTTCCGAGCAGCGACGGACAAAAGAACTCGGGGCCTTTGTCTGTCTACCCAGGGGATTGATCAAATCGGCATATTGGACGCTTCCGTAACTCATTAGATACGCAGCGTATGTGAAGACGTGCGCCTCGTCAGAGTGAACCGGCTTCTTCGCGGCAGATGGCCGCTGCTTTGGCGGCTATGTTCTAATCGAACGCATAGAGCAAATTGTTCATTCTGTCGGGAGTCTGTGATGACTTTCCTGGTACGCTGGCTTCGTTCGGTTTTGGGCGCTGCAGTTGTAGGGTTGTCGTTGGCTGCAATTGGATGTGGTGGCGGAAAGACACCCACTCCTCCGCCTCCGGTGAAGTTGTCGATTAATTTAAGTGCTACCAATATCGTCGTTCCGCAGGATGGAGTTGCCGTTCAGATTCCGATCGCTATTACCGGTCCGGATGGATTTTTGACCGTAACCGTGAGTGGTCTGCCAACGGGTGTTTTAGCGCAATTCGCAACTACGGGCGCCGGGCCTTCCGGCGTTCTCACATTTACTGCAGGGGCCTCTGTTCCGGCGGGAAACTACGCGGCCTCAGTTACAGTGAGCCTCGCAGGTCAGGCCAAGTCGCAGAGTTTTGCCTTGGTCTGCGCCGTTGTCGCCAAGGTTGAGAATGCTACTGACAATACGCTGGGTGTGAATGGACAGCTCAAGCAGTTCATGTCCACATCGTTTCAGATTTCAGAATGGACGGGTAACTTCTTCGGAACTGGCGCCACGGCTGCCGCGAAGGAGAATATGCTGAACGTTCTGCGATCTCAGCATATCCGCCTGCAGGCGCTGGGTCAGGCAATTCCCATGCAAGCCAACCACGGGTTGGCGAGCGACTGGAACTTTACGTTGCTTGACCGGATAGTGCAACCGGTACTGGCGTCGACGGATAATAGTCCGGAGTTTCAAATTGCCACGGCGCCGGCATGGATGTGCGATAGCAATGGTCACCTGGATGTAGCGGGCCACCTGGGTGACTTTGCCGCTTATGCGGCAAACCTGGTGCGCTATTACAACAAGGGCGGATTTGACGCGGGCGGCACGCATTTCAAGTCACCTGGCAACCATCCAATTATCTGGTGGGGCATTTTGAACGAGCCGGACTACAACGGCATCAGCGCGAACGATTATGTGAAGATCTACAACGTGGTGGTGCCGGCGATGCTGGCAGTAGATGTGACGATCAAGCTATCGGCACTGGAATTTTCGGGGTCCGATGTCGGCACGGGCTGGCCGACCGATCCGGAACAGTACTTGCCGCCGTTCTTTGCGCCGGCACGAGCGGGAGGTGTAAACACGCAGGTGGACATTGTTTCGAACCACCTTTATGGCGCGTGTAATCAAGAGGAGAGCGACGCGGGCCTGTTTGGCAGAGTTCCGCAGTTTGTTGCCATCGAGAAGTACTTTTACCAGGAACTGCAACAGCGATCGGACCTGGCCAAGGTACCTGTGTGGACAACGGAGAACAATGTCAACGCCGACTACGCGGATGCCAATGGCAAGAGCGCTTGCAACCCGGGGAGGACCTTTGTGCCTGACCAGCGGGGCACAAGCGCGTTTTTTGCGGCCTGGCGGCCCTATGTGTTTTCGCAGTTGGGGAAGGCCGGCAACCAGGCTCTTTACCACTGGCAGTATTCCGGAGACCGGCAGTTCGGGGAAGTGGGCGGCGGTGGGGACACTTACTTGAGTTATTGGGTGGATAAGTCTCTGGCGAATTTCTTTCCTGCAACGCCGGCATCGCCGTTTGCAGACATACTTACACTTAGTAGCACGGATAGTTCGTCGGTGGAGACGCTGGCGACAAGAAGCAGCAATGGCACCATTACTGTGATGGTGGTGGACCTGGCGGTTCACGCGCCCGCCGACAACAATGGGAAGGGCGATCCGCGAACCATAATCGTCGATACTTCGAGTCTCGGAGGCTATTTCTCCGCCAGTTTGTTGGCGATCGACGCGACAACCAGCGCCACGAACGGCCCAGTAGGGAACGGCATTCCGCCAGACGGACGAATACCCGTCACGCTGAATGGTTATGGAGTCGCGTTTCTGACTCTAACTCCTTAGTTAGCTACTTTCACCAGGGCAGCGGCTTGCCGAGATGGAAGTAGCCCCCGGTTGGACCATCGTCGAGCAGCGTGGCCAGGGCTGCACTGGTCTTCGCACCTTCGCTAAGTTCCATTGTGGCGTTCTCGCCGCCCATGTCGGTTTTTACCCAGCCCGGGTGTGCGGAGTTGACTTTTATATTCGTGTCGCGCAGTTCCCATGCGAGGTGAATGGTGAAAGCGTTGAGCGCCGTCTTTGAGGCGTCGTAGGCAAAGGACTTTGCGTTGTAGATAGGGGATTTGGGGTCGGCATGCAGGGCGAGCGAGCCGAGGATGCTTGACAGGTTGACGATGCGGCCAGAGGGACTCTTTTTAAGCAACGGCAACAGGGCCTGGGTGAGCGCTACCTGCGCGAAGAAGTTGGTCTCAAAGACCTTGTGCAGCAGATCGATTGGAACTTGACTGACGGAGTGTTCGGGGCCGATGCCGGGAAATGTGCCTGCGGCAATGCCTGCGTTGTTGACCAGGATATCGAGATGGCCATCGTGCGAGTTGAAGTAATCGTATGCGCTCTGCGGAGCGGCCGGGTCAGTGATATCGAATTGAATAACTGCGGCGTCAACCCCTGCGGCGCGAAGTTTGTCCACTGCCAGTTCTCCCTGTTCGAGGTCTCGGGAGCCGATGACGACTCTTGCAGCGTTTTTGAGCTCGAGTGCGGTTTGAAAGCCGAGACCACGATTTCCGCCAGTGATGAATGCGATTTTCTGAGACATTTGGGACGTTTCTCCTGTGCAACTTTGGATTCGTGACACGCCCCTAAGGGTGCAGAGATTTCTGGTGACTCGAGTTTGCTTCGGTGGGATGCGCGAGTTGCAGGGCCTTACTATGGAGTAGTAAGGAGATCTATTGATGCTGAAGATGTATGTCACCCGGCATTTATATATTGCCGTTCTACTTCTGTTCGGGCCAGTGGTGTTGATGGCTACGGAGAGCCGAATTCCGACGCAGGAAGGGTTGCTGTACGGTACCGCGGAAGGACAGCCGCTGACGATGGATTACTATGCGCCCAAGGGCGAGGGTATTCATCCGATTGTGATCATTATTCATGGAGGCGGTTACCACGGCGGCGACAGCAAGAGCGGCAGCGAAGCTTATGTTGCGGATTTTCTTGCTCCGGCAGGGTTTGCGGTTTTCTCGGTGAATTATCGCGTGGCTCCGAAGTATCCTTACCCCTACATGGTGCTGGATGTGCAGCGGGCTGTACGTTACATCCGCTATAACGCAAAGAAGTGGAATGGAGACCCGGACAAGATCGCCTTGGTGGGCGGCTCTGCGGGGGGCTTCCTGAGCAATATGGTTGGGTTGTTGAATGCGCCCGGCGACCCAAAAGCCGCCGATCCCGTGGAACGCGAGAGTGCCAAGGCGCAGGCAGTGGTAAGCCTGTTTGCGCAAAGCAGCTTTGAATTTGTTCCTCTAAACGCGGACGTGCATCGGTTCCTTGACCCGCTGATTGCTCAGAAAGGCGAGAAGGAAGCTATCAGGGAAGCATCTCCGATAACTTATGTCACGAAAGACGACCCACCGTTTCTGCAGATTATCGGCGACCAAGACGAGTACATTCCGGTTTCAGAAACCGTGAATCTCGAGAACGCGCTGCACAAAGTCGGAGTTAGTTGCGAGACGATTGTTATTCACGGCGGCAAGCATGGCACAGGTGGCTGGAACAAGATCCCCGGCGTTCCGGACTGGGAGAGGCAAATGACGGAGTGGCTGAACCGGAAACTCGACCACAACGGGCCAACTGGCGAAGGGATTCGGCCGCGGGTTCCTGCGCCCGCGGCTGGGAGCGGGCAGTAAGGTTGCACGCGGTACAATTCAACCTACCAACTTAAGGAGGCTTCATGCGCCGGATTCTTCTCGCAGTGCTATGTTTGGTCTTTACTGCTACACTTGCCGCGCCGCTGCTGGCGCAGGGCGCTCCGCCGCAGGGCGGCATCGATCAACCCTACACGACTGAGTACTATTACAAGTGCCAATGGGGCCATCAGGCCGAGTTCCTGCAACTGTTTCTCAAGAACCATTTCCCGCTGCTCAAGAAAGTCCAATCCACCGGACGCATTTTAGCGTTGAAGATCGAGTCGCCGGCCTTTCACACAACGGAGGACGGGCGCTGGGATTATCGCGTTACGATCACTTATAAAAACGCGACCGTGGCCAACACGGCTAATCCTGACGAAGAGGCCTTGATCAAGGAGTTATGGCCCGATCAGGAAACTTATAAGAAGGAAGAACAGCGGAGGTTTGAGATTCTCATCTCGCACTGGGATTTGCCGGTAACCAACGTGACGCCGAAAAAGTGAAAGACAGGGAACGAGGGAACAAGGGAACAGGGAACAGAAAGCGAGCCTGGTTTGTCGACAGAATCCTATTTCCTATTCCCTCTGCTTCCATTGGTGGACCAGGTCCTCGGCGGCTTCGGGCCACTCCGGAAATTCGAATTCGAACCCGGCATCGAGCAGTCGGCCTGGGACTACGCGGCGGCTTTTCAAAACCAGTTCGGACTCGGTGCGCAGCAGCAACGCGCCTAACTCGATGGCGAGTGAGGGAGCAGGCAGACCGTTCGGTATGTTCCATGCATCGCGCAGCGCGGCCATGAATTCGCGGTTGGGGAGCGGGTTGGGGGCGGCGATGTTGACGGGGCCATCCATGTCCTCGCGGTGGATGAGGAAATCGACGGCGCGGGCAAAGTCGGTCTCGTGGATCCAGGAGACAAACTGACGGCCGTTGCCTTGGCGGCCGCCGAGGCCCAGCCGGACGAGGTTCGAAAATATTCCAAATGCGGCGCCGGGTTGGGGGCTGAAGGTGATGGCACTGCGCAAGGCCACTTTGCGGGTGCGCGCGGTCTTGGCCGCAAAAAAGGCAGCCTCCCAGTCCTTGGCCACGTTGATGGAAAAATTCCACGTGTCTGGTGCCCGGCGCCACCTGGAAATGCCTTCGTTGCCGCCCAGTTCGCCGGTGGCTTCATCCATGTCCCTGTCAATGGAGTGGCGATAGATGGTCGCCGTTGAGGCGTTGAGCCATACTTTGGGCGGGTCGGCGAGCGTGGCAATCACATAACCGAGCAGGCGTGTGGTTTGAATGCGGGAAGCGTAAATCTCTTGCCGGTTGGTGGGGCCGTAACGGCAATTAACACTGCGGCCGGCAAGGTTGATGCAGACGTCCGCGCCTTCGAGGTATTCGGTCCAAGGGCCCAGGTTCCGGCCATCCCAGTGAACCGTTTGCCAGGGCGCGGTGTAAGGGCCGCGAGTAAGTACAGTTATGTGGTGGCCGCGTTCCTGGAAGTAGCGCGCCAGCACCTGGCCAACCTGCCCGCTGCCTCCAGGCAAAACAATGCGAAGGGCGCGCGGGCTCGGCGGTGGGACGATCTGCATGATTTCAGCGTACAGGGCCGGGCTGTGCGTTGGTACCCGGGCTTACTTCTGCGGTGGGAACGGATAACCCCGAAGCAGCAGCCGCCGATGATAGCTGCGATATTCTCGCACGATGACAATCACAATCAGCCCGACAACAAGCAGAGGAATCCATAATACCCAGCCGGGCTGCACGACGCGATCGTTGCCCACGGTGACCGAATTGGGCGCATGCACGCTGCCGAACATGGCCACCAAGTCCTTGCCTACGGAGACGTTCTCTCCGAGTCGGATGCTGCCGAACATGCTCACCAGGTCTTGACCGATAGAGACGCCGTCTTCCACCTTGACGGTGCCGAAAAAGTTGACCACGTCGTGGTGGGCGGCGCCGGCGATGTGGATGCCTCCGAAGAAGACAACGATATCGCCAGTGACTTCGCCCTCGGCGTCCACACTACAGAAAAAGCAGACGGCATCATGCACAGATGAGTCGCGGGCCACATGAATATTGGAGCCGAACTGGACCGCGTCGCGATCGGCATGGGCAGGCAGAGCCGCGACCGCGAAGGCGGCAGCAAGCAGACAGAGGAGCAAAATTCGCTTTTTCATGATGGGCGTCTCTCCATTCGGTACGCGCAAAGCCCATGAGAAGTTCCGCATCGATGAGTGTTTTGGTAGACCGACTTCTCTCAAGCTAACGGGTTAAATCTATCTTGCGAGGACTTAGCGCTGCTGTCCAATCCGCTGGCGAATCGACCAGCACGTCGGGTTGGGTGATTTCCAGGGTTTCGGGCGCGAGGCCGAAGGTGCAGCCGATGCTCCAGGCTCCGGCGTTGCGCGCTGTCTGCACGTCGACGTTGCTATCGCCGATCATCACTGTTTCTTCCGGCCGAGCACCGGCCTCGTGCATAACAGCAAGCAAACCGCCTGGGTCGGGTTTCTTGGTAGGGAAGCTGTTGCCGCCATAAATATTAAGAAAGTACGGAGCCAAGCCCAGCGCCTCGCAGATAGCCTGTGCCGGGCGAACGGGTTTGTTGGTCAATACGGCCATTGCTCGAGCCTCTCCGCCAGGGGGCCCGTGCAGGACCTTGAGGGCGGCCAATGCCTCAAGTACGCCATCGTAGGCATAAGTGAAATCGAGCTTATGCTCGCGATAGTAGTCCAGGAAAAAGAGATAGACCTCGGCCAGGACGACCTCGTCCACGGGGACGTCGGCGCCTGCGGAGAACGCCCTGCGGATAAGCATCATGGCGCCGTCACCGATGAAGCCGGCGACCATTTCGTCTGGAAGACGCTCGCGGCCAAAGTGCGCCAATGTGGCGTTGACACTGTTGCACAAGTCCTGTGCGGAATCGATCAGCGTGCCATCGAGATCGAAGACCAGCAGTTTCAGGGATTCGACGGGGAGGGGACGAATTACATGAACCATAAGACCAGTTTAACCGGGAGGTGGTTACGGACCAACTAGACAATCAAAGCGCGGGGGGAGGGCAAAAAAAGCAGGCGGAGGCCCTCCCTTGGAGCCGCATGGGCCTTCGCCTGTGGAAGGAAAGATGAACTCGAACTACGAAACTGACAGACCAATTTCTAGTGAACGCGAATGTCGCCCGAGCCGGTCTCAATGCGGACTGTAGGGCCGCCGCCGTTGATCTTGCCGGTTACGTGGTGACGGTCTGACGAGCCCTGGGTCAGCATCTCGCGGTCGGTGTGAACGCTGCCTGAGCCGGTTGATGCGTCCAGCGTGAGAGGGGCGCTGCCGGCCCAGAATTCAACGTTTCCGGACCCGGTTTCCAAGTGCCAATTTGAGGTAGGTGTTCCACTCACTTTGATGTCGCCCGAGCCGGTGCCGCCGCGCAGGCCGCCGCGCAGGTTTTTCAGCTCCACGTTTCCTGAGCCAGTCTGGGCCTTCACGTCGCCATCGCCGGTCTGCTCGGCATAGATGTCGCCCGAGCCGGTGCCTACGGAGAAGCCGCCGTGCAGGCCGGTAGCATGAATGTTGCCCGACCCGGTTGAGATCTTGGCGTTTTCGCCAATGCCGTCGTCGGTGATGTCGCCGGAGCCGGAGCCTGCTTCAAGAAACGCGTTTTCGGGCGCCTGGATCTCGTACTCAATGCTGATGTTGTGCAGGTTTTCGTGGCGCGCGCCGATGCGGATAATGTTGCCGGTCTGCTCGATCGGGGGATTCGCGGCAATTTCGCGTACCTTCTGGTCGTTTGTGCCCCAGCCGGACTTGACCTTGCCAAAGATATGTACCTGGTTGCCGGAACTTCGGGTCAGGTGAATGTTGCCCGAGCCGGTTGAAACAGAGAGCTCGACTCGCCCGCTGACGGAAAGATTACGCTCGAAAGTGGCTTCCGAAGCCAGTGCCGGAATCGCCGCCAGGGCCAGAGCCGCCGTTGCTATACAAAGATTCTTCATCTTCTCCTCGTTTCACTTAAAGGGTTCAGGGGATCAGGAATCGGTTTCCGCCGACTCAAGTTGCATCCCGGTTGCCAAAGTCGAACATCCCGTAAACTCAACAATCTCTACGATTGCGGCATGTGGTGCATTGTTATCGGGCTCAGTTGGTGTCCGGTTCTGAACAACAACGTGCGCAACCGGACAGAGACGTTGCAAGCGACCAGGATGCAATTGGCGGACCCCAGATGCCTCACTACTGTTGCAGCACCACCGTATCGCCTTCTTTCAAGCCGCTTAAAATTTCCGTCACCGATCCGTTGGACAGGCCCACCTTTACAGGCACTTTGCGCTTGCCTTCCTTCTGCTTCTTGTCGGGGATTTCCACGGATGCGTTCTTTTGGCCGTCATACATTACGGCGTTTTCCGGCACCGTGAACACGCCCTTGTGCTCGTCCAGAAGAATCTCGGCGTTTGCCGTCATGTTGGCCTTCAACTCGCCGCCGGGATTGTTGATCGAGACGCGCACTTCGAAGGTGGTCACGTTATCCTTCTCCACGCCCAGCGGAGCAATTTTGGTTACTTTTCCCTGGAAGACGCGATCGCGAAAGCTCTCTACCTTGATCCGCGCGGGCTGGCTCATGTAGACGTGGGCGATGTCGGCCTCGTCCACCTTGCCCTGGACGTACACCTCGTTGACGTCGCCTTCGGTCATGACCAGAGTTGCCGTAGAGCCCAGCACCAGGATCGAGCTGACCGCATCGCCGATTTCCACGTCTCGGGAGAGAATGACTCCATCCATGGGCGCCAGAATGGTGGTGTAGCCGAGCTGCTCTTCGAACTGATTGAGGCTGGCTTTGCTTTGCATCACTTGCGCCCGAGCCTGCTTCAACTTGGCGGCATCCACGCCTATCTGTGCTTTAGCTGAATCGCGCCGGGTCAGTGCCGCCAAATAGTCCTTGTTGGCATTGTCAAAAGCCTGCCGGCTTACGATGCCTTCCTTTTCCATTTCCAGGTTGCGATCCAGCGTGGTTTTGTACATGGGCAGATCGGGGGCGGCTGCGTTCACCTTGTCCTGCTCGATGTTGGCTTCGTAAGCGGTTACGTTGGCCTCGGCCGCGGCAAGTTGTGCCTTCTGCGCTTCAACCTGGGCCACAATCTCCTGCTGGTCGAGCTGGGCCAATTGCTGGCCCTTGTGCACGATGTTGTTGATGTCAACGTATAGCTTCTCTACGATGCCGGAGGCTTTGCTCTTGACCTCAACCTTGGTGATGGGTTGAATCTTGCCTGTGGCTACAACAGAGCGCGCTACGTCCCCGCGGGTTACCTTGGCCAGTTTGTTGGGGTCGATGGACGATCCGGAGGCAAGCCGCGCAACACCAATTCCCAGCAACACCACAACCAGCGTTATTCCGGCTCCGAGCCATATCCAGAATCGTTTGCTCTTACGCGACCCAGCCACAAGACACCTCCCAAAGGCGTTAAGGAGACCACAACTCTCCATGCAATGAACAAAACGATGAAAACCCAGGCCATGTGGCGTTTATCTGCCAACTGTTACTTTTCCATACGTACGGATCGAAGGCTTAGTTCCAAAAGACCCGCTGAGATGCGTCTTGACTGCAAGACACAGAATGCGTCCTTCAATCCCCAGCCGTTTGAAATGCTATTCTCACAGCGAGATGCACGGTCTTCCGCTGTTGCAATTTGTCGCCGTAGCCATGCTTATTTTGGCCAACGCCTTTTTTGTGGCGGCCGAGTTTGCCCTGGTCTCGATTCGCGACACCCGCATTCAGCAGATGCTGGCTGCGGGCGTTCCGGGGGCGCGCGCCGTACGACGGCTGCAACAGGATCTTGACGATTTTCTACCTGCCGTCCAACTGGGCGTCACGCTCTGTTCGCTAGCTTTGGGCTGGATAGGGGAGCCGCTGGCCGCGGGGGCATTCCTGGGGCTATTCTCCGCCCTGCCGAACACTCTGGTGCAAGGTCATGTTCACGCCTACGCCCACGTGGCCGCTATCGTCGCAATCGCGCTTGGGTTTGCCCTTATCACCTATTTTCACGTCCTGGTTGGCGAGCTGGTGCCCAAATCCCTCGCCCTGCGGCGGGCAGAGGCTCTGGCCCTGGCCGTTGCCCCGCCCATGCTGTTCTTTATGGCCCTTGCTCGTCCGGCGGTGCGCTTCCTCAGGAACTCGGCCGCGGTAATCCTTCGCGCTTTTGATATTCCTTTGTCGGATCGCGCGGCAGTTCATTCACCGGAAGAGCTCAAGCTCATCGCCACTGCCGCCCGCCGTATGGGCCTGTTGCCCCCTTTTCAGGAGACGCTGATTCATCGCGCCCTGGAGATCGACGATCTTCCCATTCGCGAAATCATGACGCCGCGGCAGAGAATTTTTTCGCTGCCTTCCAGCCTGTCTATTGATGAGGCCAGCGCCAAGGTGATTGAGCGCAAACACTCCCGAGTTCCGGTCTATGACGAGACACGAGGGCCTGAGCATATTATCGGCGTGGTCTACTCCAAGGACCTTGCGCGCCTGATGTTTTTCCGCCGCTCGGTATACCGGGCGCAACCGCGCGAAGGCCCACTCGAGCGGCAAGGTCCCGCATTCGTTGACCTCAAACTGAGCCAGGTGATGCGCGATGTGTTGGTGGTCCCGGAGACCAAGAGTGTCCTCGACCTGCTCCGTGAATTCCAGCAGCGTCGCCGCCACATGGCGATCGTGGTTGATGAATTTGGGTCCACAGTTGGCCTGGTGACGGCAGAGGATGCCATCGAACAATTGACGGGCGAATTGGAAGACGAATTCGACGACCCGCGCCGCCCGGTACTGACCACCGCATCCGGCGCATTGTTAATGGATGGCGGTGTGAACCTGCGCGATTTGGAAACGCAGACTCAATGGCGATTGCCGCGCGATGGCGGCGTCGAAACCCTTGCCGGCTTCCTGCTTATGCGGCTCGGGCACATTCCTGAGGAAGGCGAGACCGTGGACTTCGAAGGCCGTCGAATGACGGTGGTTGAGATGGAAGGTCGGCGCATCGGCAAAGTCCGGGTCGAGCCGGTTGGGCAAGGCTTGATGGCAACGGACTGATAGCCTTGCGTGGCTACGCTACACTTGAGGTTCACCGGTGCAAGCTCACTTCCGTGAGCCATCCGGTTGCGAGGGATCAGTTGACACAATCGGCACTCGATAAGCAGGCACGCCTACCTCAGCGCCGCTGGCGAATCGCCTGGCTGCTGGGCCTGGGCGTACTGGTCAACTACTTCGATCGAGTCAACCTTTCTGTTTCGCATGCGTCTCTCATTGTTTCCTTCGGGATTTCCAACATAGCATTCGGATATCTTTCGGGCGCCTACAATTGGACGTATGCCATGTGCCAATTGCCCATCGGAGTGTTACTGGATAAGTTCGGCGTCAAGCGCGTTGGACGAATAAGTACTTTCCTGTGGAGCATAGCTTCTTTTGGCGCGGCAGTTACGCCGAATCTTGGCGGGTTATTCGCGGCTAGATTGGTTCTGGGTGTCGGTGAGGCTCCGTCCTTCCCGGCGAATGCAAAGGCCATCGGCTTTTGGTTTCCTGCTAAAGAACGCAGCTTTGCTACTTCCATCTTTGATGCAGCGGCAAAATTTGCTTCGGCCCTGGGTGTTCCTCTCATCGGCATGGTATTGCTCCTGGTCGGCTGGCGCTGGAGCTTTGCATTCACCGGCATTGTAAGCCTGCTTTTCTTCTGGCTCTTCTGGAAGATATATCGTGATCCGGACGATGACCCGCAGCTCAGCGATTTGGAGCGGCAGTATATTGATGAAGGAGTTGACGGGCGTACCGAAGCGGAAACCGGAGTTGTGGAGGTATCATCGCTCGGCCACCTGCTGACGCAGCGCAAGGTAATTGGCTTGGCTATCGGATTTGGCTCGTATAACTATGTCTTCTACCTTTTGCTAACATGGCTGCCAAGTTATCTATCTTTCGCTTTGCACATCGACCTGCTCCATTCGTTTCTATACACAAGTGTGCCATGGCTGTTTGCGACCATGACGGACTTTCTCATTGGGGGCTGGCTTGTGGATTGGTTGATTCAGCGAGGGTGGAACGCAAATCTTGTGCGAAAGGTTGTGCTCATTGGCGGCACGGCTTGCGGGCTGGGGATACTTGGCGCGGCGCACGCGCATAACACGCAACAGGCGCTGCTCTGGATCAGCATATCTATTGGAGGCCTTGCCGCGGCCGCACCGGTTGGGTGGTCAATTCCATCGCTCATCTCGAACCGCGGCGATGTAGGGAAGGTCGGCGGAATTGTCAATTTCTCTAATCAATTGTCGGGAATCGCGGCGCCAATTGTCACGGGGTACCTGGTGAGTGCGCGGCAATCCTATGCCTGGGCATTTGGCGTTTCGGCCGTCTATCTTGTGATTGGAATCGCCGCTTATATTTTTCTGCTGGGCAAGATTGAACGCGCTGAGTGATGCCTTGCCTGACTTTGCACCAAGTAATTGTTGAGTAGTATGGAGGTGAAATGAAAGCGTTGGTACTCTCCGCTTATAAGCAACTCGAGATATTGAATCTGCCTACCCCGCGGCCTGCCGAAGATGAGTTGCTGATACGCATCCGCGCTTGCGGGATCTGCGGGAGCGACGTGCATGGGTACGATGGCAGCACGGGCAGGCGGCTTCCTCCGGTGGTGATGGGACATGAGGCAGCCGGAGTCGTTGAATCCGTGGGCAGCGCGGTCGAGAACTTTCGGCGTGGCGACCGGGTGACGTTCGACTCGACTGTTTACTGCGGTAAGTGCTTCTTCTGTCAGCGCGGCCAAATTAACCTCTGCGACAACCGCGAAGTAATTGGAGTTTCGACCCCGGCGTTCCGGCGCAATGGCGCATTTGCGGAGTTTGTTGCCGTGCCGGCGCGGATTGCTTATCATCTGCCGGATAACATGCTCTTTTCGCATGCGGCGCTGATTGAAGCGGTCTCGGTCGCAGTTCATGGCGTGTCGCTAACTCCGATTGCGCTGGAAGATACAGTGGTGGTGGTGGGCGCAGGCATGATTGGCCTGCTTACGCTGCAAGCAGCGCGACAGGCGGGCGCGGGCAGGGTCTTTGTTGTGGATATAGACGACACGCGGTTGGAGATGGCCCGGAATCTTGGGGCCACCGAGACATTCAATTCCCGTAATGCCGATGTTATACCGCAGATTATGCTGCAGACGGCGGGACGCGGCGCGGATGCCGCTTTGGAGTGCGTTGGTAACTCGGTTACCGTCAAGCTTGCCGTGGATAGCGTAAGAAAGGGCGGGTCAACCACTTTGATCGGCAATGTCGCGCCGACGGTTGAGTTCGGTTTGCAATCAGTGGTTACGCGCCAGATCCGGGTGCAAGGATCGTGTGCATCGTCGGGAGAATATCCTGCGTGTATTTCGTTGATTTCGCGCGGCGCGATTCGCGTGGAACCGCTTGTTTCGGCCGTTGCCCCGCTCGAAGATGGAGTTTCATGGTTTCATCGATTGTACGAACGCGAGCCCGGCCTTCTCAAAGTTGTACTTGAACCGTGAGGACATAAGTTATGAACGACGCATTATTTGATTTATCGGGAAAGGTCGCACTGGTAACCGGCACAAGCCGGGGGCTGGGGCAATATTTCGCGCGCGCATTAGCCCGCGCTGGAGCGGACCTGGCGATAACCAGCCGGAAGAAGGAGACGCTTTCCGGGTTTGCCGGGGAGATCGAGGCACTGGGACGGCAAACATTTTCGACGGAACTCGATGTGCGCGACCACTCCAGCATCCAGCGGGCAATTGCCGCGATAGAGGCCCATTTTGGGCGCATCGACATCCTGGTGAACAATGCCGGCTGCAACATTCGCAAACCCGCCATTGACGTGAGTTGGGAGGACTGGAACACGATTCTGGATACGAATCTGCGCGGTTCTTTCTTTGTAGCCCAGGCTGTGGCGCGGGGGATGATTCAGAGGGGCTACGGGCGCATTATTAACATCGGCTCAGTCACTAGTGTGGCAGGATATGCCGGACTCGCACCCTACGGAGCGAGCCGCGGTGGGATTCGACAACTTACCATGAGTCTCGCCGCAGATTGGGGCAGTTCTGGAGTTACTGTAAATTGTCTTGCGCCGGGCTGGTTCAAGACGAAACAGAATCAGGTTCTTTATGAAAATCCCGGATGGGTTGAGTATCTGTGCGAGCGGATTCCGGTGAACAGGCCCGGCCGGCCGGACGATCTGGATGGGGCAGTGGTGTTTCTGGCTTCTGAATCTAGCCGGTACATCACCGGGCAGACGCTTCTGGTAGACGGAGGCATTTCAACGGGGGCGACGAAGGCGACTGTCTGAATCTGGCAGCAGAAATGCCACTCGGCCAGTCCCTCAGGGGCTAAAGCCCAGTGATTTTATTGGCCTTATAGGCACGACTGAAGTCGTGCCCTGTTACAAAACCTTGCCAAGTGGAGTTTTTCCACAGCCTGTGAAGCCCTAGATTTTATGCGCCTTTTACGGTGCGGCGTCCTTCTTCGGGAGCAAGGAGTCGAGAAGCAGCAGGCAGGCGCCGGTGACGATGGACGAGTCGGCCACGTTGAAGTCGGGCCAGTGGTAACTGAAGATGTGCACCTCGATGAAGTCGACGACTGATCCGTAGACGATACGGTCATGGACGTTTCCCAGTGCTCCGGCAAAGATGAGCGCCAAGGCAACGGTGGTGATCGTGAATTGGCTGCCCAGGCGCACCATCGCTACCAGGACTACAAGCGAGGCCACTAGCGAGAATCCGATCAATACCCAGCGGACGGTGCTGGGCGAGGCTGAGTCTGCGAAGAGGGAGAAGGCCGCGCCCTCGTTGAGCCAGTGAGTAATGCGCAGAAAATTGGGCACGACCGGGATGGCGCCTCCCAGAGGAATGCGAGCCGCGACCCAGGTCTTGGTGATGTGATCGGCAAAGATGATGCAGGCGGAGATGAGCAGCAGCCACGGAAGGCGGCGAGGGATGGTCAGGGTCACTTGGCGGTCTCTTGATGAATGGGAATAGGGTCGAGGGTCGAGGGATCCCAGGTCTCAAAATCGAGACCTGGGGCACCCGGCAGACGTGGCGGGCGTACGCTCACGAGACGGCCGCCATATTTTCGGGTTGAGGCGGTTGGATGCCCATTTCTTTAAGGGCGCCGTGGCAGCGGGTGCAGACATTCTGCCAGACGCCGTAATTTGCCACTTCGGGCATGAAGTTCCAACAGCGGGCGCATTTGGTACCGCTCGCCGGTAGAACGGTAACCACGAATTCAAAGAATTCTTCAGTTTTGTTGACCCCGGGCGCGAAGTCTGGGTCCACAACTTTCCTCATTACATTGAGCCCAGGGTCTTCAACAACTTTTACACAGGAGACGTTGAAGATTTCCTTCAATCCCGAAGCATGACGCTGCAAGAGGGAGAGCATTTCCTCTTTTGCGTGGATCACAAGCTCCGCCTCTAGACCTTTCCCAATTTTCTTGTTCTGGCGCCCTTTCTCGAGTCCTTGCAGAGCCTTGTCACGTAGCCAGAAGAGCGGCTTCCACTCCTCCAGCATCGCCGCCGGGTCTTCGGAGAAAATTTCTTCGGGCTTGGGGAATTGCGCGAGGTGAATGCTGACTTCGCGGCCTTCGACGGCTGGCAGGTAATCCCAAACTTCATCGGCGGTGAAGCTGAGGATGGGCGCGACGAGGCGGACCAGGGCTTCCGTGATTTGCCAAAGCACAGTCTGCGCGGAGCGGCGCTCGTGGCTGGTGGGTGCGAAGGTGTACATGCGGTCCTTGAGCACGTCCAGATAGAACGAGCTCAGGTCGACAATGGCGAATTCATTCACGGCGTGATAGATGCGATGGAATTCGAAGGCTGCGTACCAGTCGCGCACCTTTTCGGTTAGTTCGCGTGTACGGGCAAGCATGTAGCGGTCGAGCGGGAGAAGGTCGGCTTCAGGGACGCGGTCGCGGGCGGGGTCGAAGCCGTTGAGATTGCCCAGCAGGAAGCGGAATGTGTTGCGCAGCTTGCGATAGATGTCGGCGCAGCGCCGCATCAGGTTTTCGCTGGCGGCCATGTCCTCTCTGAAGTCGATGGACGCGACCCAGAGGCGGACGATTTCGCCGCCCAGGCGGTTGGCGATATCGACCGGGTCAACGCCGTTGCCGAGCGATTTCGACATGGCGCGGCCCAGTTCGTCCAGGGTAAAGCCGGCGGTGGCTACGCGCGAGTAGGGAGCATGGCCGCGTAGCGCGACGGAGGTCAGCAGGGAAGAATGGAACCAGCCGCGGTGCTGGTCGCCCCCTTCAAGGTAGAGAGCTTCTACACCTTGGCCTTTCTGGAACGCGGTGTAGGCCGGTTTGAGTTCGGAGTCGGCTTCGCAAACGGCGAACCAACTGGTACCGGAATCGAACCAGACGTCGAGAATGTCAGTTTCTTTGCGGAACGCCTTGCCTCCGCAATCTGCGCAGGTTGCGTCGGCGGGCAGTAGGGCGGCGGTATCCGTCGTGTGCCAGGCCTCAACGCCTTCATGCTCGAACAGGTCGACGATGGTGCGGTTCAGCGCTGGGTCAAGAATAGGCTTTTGGCAGTCTTCGCACATGAATACAGCGATGGGAACACCCCAGATGCGCTGCCGGCTGATGCACCAGTCGGGCCGGGTCGCAATCATATTGGTGATGCGATCCTTGCCCCAAGCCGGGTCCCAGACTACTTTGTCGATTTCCTCGATAGCCAACTGGCGGTAAGTGGTTTCGGAGCCGTCCTCGCGCTTGACCGGGGTCTCGAGGCCGATGAACCACTGCTCGGTGGCGCGGAAGATGACCGGGTGGTGGCAGCGCCAGCAGTGCGGGTAGGAATGGTTCAGGTCAGCGGAGGCGAGTAGTGCGCCCGACTCCTCCAGCATGGCAACGATGATGGGATTTGCGGCCCATACTTTTTTGCCCTCAAAGGCGGGCGGGGAGGTGTGATTCCAGGCCTCAGGGTCGACGTGAATGACACCCGCGGCGTCGACGCGGCAGGTCTTGTCCAGATCGTAGCGGACTCCGGTGTAGAAGTCGTCCGCGCCGTGCGAGGGTGCGGTGTGCACGGCGCCGGTACCCTGGTCGGCAGTGACGTATGTGGCCAGTACGCCGAGGACGCTGCGGTCGAGGAATGGATGCTGGAAGGTGACTCGGTCCAGCTGGGTTCCTTTGAAGCGGGCCAGTTCAGTGGTTGGGCCAAGGTCGCAGGCGTCGGTTACCTGGGCGGCGAGTTCGGAGGCGACGATGTAAGCCGGTGAGGGGTCGTCGTCTCCAGTTGCCAGTGCCACGTAATCAAGATCGGGATGAAAGGCGACGGCCATGGACGCGGGCAGGGTCCAGGGGGTGGTGGTCCAGATGATGGTGTAAACCTCGCGGCCGGCCAGCTCGGCGGCGATTGCGGCTGGGTCCGAAGTGAGTTTGTAGCGCACGTAGACCGAGGGGCTGGTGTGCATTTCGTACTCGACCTCGGCCTCGGCCAGGGCCGTACGGTCATGAATACACCAGTAAACCGGCTTGAGGCCTCGGTAGACGAAGCCTTTTTCAAGGAAGCCGTAAAACGCCTCAAGCGTGCGGGCCTCGTAGTCGCGGGCCATAGTCTTGTAGGGCTTGTCCCAGCGGCCAAAGCAGCCGATGCGCTCAAATTGCGAAGTCTGCAAGTCAATGTACTTTTGCGCGTAGGCCCGGCATGCATCCAAGACTTCAGGGGCGGGCATTTCCAGCTTTTTACGCCCAAGCCGCTCGTCCACCTTGATCTCAATGGGCAGGCCGTGACAGTCGTATCCGGGTACGTACGGAGCGTCAAAGCCGGCCATGGTCTTTGACTTGACGACAAAGTCCTTGAGACCCTTGTTGAGCGCGTGGCCAAGATGAATGGGACCATTCGCGTAGGGAGGGCCGTCGTGGAGGAGGTAGGCGGGACGGCCAATGCCGGCCTGGCGGAGTTTGTCATACAATCGGAGCGAGGTCCAGCGGGCCAGCCGAAGTGGTTCATTCTGTGGCAGGTTCGCCTTCATTGGAAAGGCGGTTTGAGGCAAAGTAAGAGTCGCCTTCAACTCCGGCACTGCGGGCATCGTCACTCCATTGGTTAATTCAGATTTGTTCAATACCTAGTGTAAATGGCAGGGAAAGAAAATTTCCGTTACAACTGGTTCGGAGGTTCGTCTATTGTTTATGGGAACCCTGATCTCGCGGAAATATGTGGGCCTGGAGAGCGGAATCGGAAGGCAACAGACCCAGTCAGAGAAGACACAATCAGGCGGCTTCGCGCATAATGGAGAGATGGGCCGGGAAGCAGGTGAGCGCCCCTCCGGACAGTACGCCGGGCAGCCACAGGGAGCAGAGCCAGCAACAACTATGGCAAACGACCTACTCACGCAGGCAGATACGGATTCCCAACTTGCGACCACCGAGACGGGCGGGCACGAGCTCGATGCCTTCCTCGGCAACGCTTTTGAGGAAAAGGGTACCTTTGCGGGGCTCTACGAGAGCATCCACGACGTATTCTTTCCGCCCAAGCTGCCGCCTCTGGAACTGACCTCGACACCGATTCCGGTGCCGGACCGGATGGCAGTGAAGCCCAACCCTTGGGCGATCGGAATCTCGTCCGCGGTTAACCTTTCCATTCTCTTGGTCCTGCTCTTCTTTGTGGGTAAGAAGATCATTGAGACGGTGAAGACGCGGGAAATGGCAACGCAGATCGATGTGGGAGAATTTACAGCGCCCAAGGCAGCCACGGCAGCAGGCGGCGGCGGTGGCGGCGGCGACCACAGCATCGTGGACCCCATCAAGGGCAAGCTTCCCAAGATCGAGAAAGACCCGGTAGTTCCGCCCCAGGTGCAGACGGTTGACAAGCCGAAACTGGCGATGGAAGCCGCCATCGATGTGCAGAAGAACATCACGCTGCCTGATAACCCGATGATTCCGAATATCGGCGTGAAGAACTCTCCGAACGTGAAGCTGGATTCGAATGGATCAGGTTCCGGCGGCGGCATGGGGTCTGGGAGCGGCGGCGGATTGGGTTCAGGAAGTGGCAATGGATACGGACCGGGGTCGGGCGGAAATACTGGCGGGGGACTTTACCACATTGGTGGATCGGTGTCTGCGCCGGTGGCCTTGAACAGCGTAGAAGCCGAATTTTCCGACGAGGCCCGCCGGGCCAAATACCAAGGGGTTTGCCTCATTTCTCTGATTGTGGATGCCCAGGGGAATCCGCAGAATCCCAGGGTGATCCGCGCATTGGGCATGGGTTTGGATGAGAAGGCTCTCGAAGCTGTTCGCAAGTACAAATTCAAACCGGCGTTGAAGGACGGCCGAACTCCTGTGCCGGTGATGATCACTGTCGAGGTTAACTTCCGGCTCTATTGAAGTTTGAAATATTGCAGCGACCGGGGCGAAACGTGATTGCGTTTCGCCCTTTCGTTTTGTGCTACAGCCTGTGACAAGGCCCGACGATCTTATTTGTCGCCGGCCAGGGTGTTCTTGATGAAGGCGGCAACGCGATCGTGCAGCTGCTTGAGCGATTCATCCCGGACATAAACCATGTGGCCGGATTCGTACCATGCGTACTCGATGTTCTTGGCCAGCGACTGCGGAATGGGCAGGTGCTTTTCTTCATATTGTGCGGCGAAGAAGGGCGTGGCGAGGTCGTAGTATCCGCCGTTGACCATGATCCTGAGGCGGGGATTGGTCTTCATGGCTTCGGCCAGGTCAGCCGCGACGTTTGTGCTGGCGGGATTGCCATGATGCTTGAAATTCCATTCTGCTTCCGACTTTTGCGCCTCGGGCAGATAGGTCTGCCCCTCTCCAAACTTGAGATCATGACGAACGTAGTCATTGAAAAGTGAGACGTAAGCCGAGGAGATGGCGGAGCTTTGGGGATCGTATTCCGCTCCTTCGCTGAGGGGATTGAGGTTGGGGCCGGAGAAGCGGGTATCGAGCCGGCCGGTGGTGAGGTCCTGGTCTTCCTGCAAGGTCTTTTCGAACTCTCCGCCATTGACGCGGAGGTTGGCTTTGAGTAAGTAGGCAACGGGCAGGCCGATATACTCGTGGAGCTTTTCGGCGACCTGCTGCTTCTCCTCTTTGGTGAGATCGGTGCCTTGCGCAAGCGCATGCGCATAGGGCCCGGTTGTGAATTCTTCAACTTCTTTGAGGAATGGCTCGAGCGCGGGAGGTTGCTGGGGCAGCTTTTTGTGGTACCAGGCGGTTGCGGCAAAGGTGGGCAGGGCCAACTCGTAGGGCAGGTCGACGCCGGGGTTGCCGGCGGGCATGTCGATGTCGGTTGTGAAGTTGAAGATCTGGGAAAGCAGAATGACGCCGTTGAGATCCATGCTTTTCTGGTTCTGGAGAATGTCAGCGACTACGGCGGAACGGGTTGTGCCATAACTCTCGCCAAAGATGAATTTGGGCGAATTCCAGCGGCTATATTTAGTGACGAAACGGGCGATGAAACGGGCAAAGGCGTTGGCGTCCTCGTCGATACCCCAGAATGCCTTCTCGGGATCCTTGCCCAGGAGGCGGCCAAAGCCGGTGCCCGGCATATCGATAAAAACAAGGTCGCTTACGTCGAGCAGCGAGTAGGCGTTATCGACCATTTTGTAGGGCGCGGCGGGCAGATGCTGATCGCCGCTGGTGACTACGTGCTTGGGGCCCAGAGACCCCATGTGCAACCAGACGGTGGAGCTGCCGGGCCCGCCGTTGTAGAAGAAGGTTACGGGCCGGTCTTCTGCTTTGGCGTCCTTTTTGAAGTAGGCCACGTAAAACATGCGAGCGACCGGAGGCGCATCCTTGGCTTCCTTGGGCTCGTTGAGGAGGAGTTGGCTACCGGGTTGGGGCTTGCCATCCAGGCCCAGTTGCGAGTCCTGCGCATCGGTGGCGCCCACGGTGAGGGTGCCGGCAATGGCGGTGTAGGCAATGTGCTGGCCGGCGGCGTCGATCGTGCCCTGGGTAATGACTTCGGCGGGCGGCATCTTCTCGGCGGGCTTGTCGGCGGATTTGTCGGCGGTGGCCGGTTTGCTGGCAGGCGCATCGTCTGTAGCACCGGCGAATGCAGGCAAGCAGAGAAGAGAAGCCGCAAGCAGGGCGGCGGGGAAGCAGCGGATGGTTTGCATCAGGTTGTCTCCAGGAGTCGAAATCGGGGCGAAGAGTCAGTATAAAGCGTAAGAGCTTGGCGCTGGTTGGGATGGGCCAAGAATGAGTGCACAAAGTGGCCCCATCGTATCGAAGGCCGGATTGACGGCTCTGCATGAGACAGACTGTCACCGGAGAGACCGCGAAAGACCCTATGTGCTAAGGTTCAACCGTGAAAGATGGGGTTAAGGAGTCCGGCGAACTTGCACGGCAAAAGCGGCGGATGCTGCCGGGATTGACAGTTGGCGAAGGCCTTACCCGGCATCCGTTTGACCTGGAATTCGGAGTACGGACTAGCGGGCTGGTGGCGGGACGGCACCTGTGTTGCGGCCACAAGCACGACCGCTACAACACGGCTTACTACGGGGTTGCGCCGTCGGTGTTTCGAGCGCTGATTGTATGCTGGCGGCGAATCCGGCCCGCGGCGCCGATTGATGAGTACAGCTTTATCGACTTCGGCGCCGGAATGGGCCGGGCAGTTTTGCTGGCGGCTGAGTTGCCTTTCCGCGAGGTGGTTGGCGTGGAACTGAACCCGGCCCTGGCGCGCATTGCCCGCAAGAACGTTGCGCGATGGCGCGCGCTGGGGCGAGCGCGGGCGCCGGTACGCATCCTGTGCCGCGATGCGGTGGAGCTCAGGTTTCCACCTGGTCCTTGCGTTGCCTTTTTGTTCAATCCATTCGGTGCGCCTGTGATGCGGAGGCTGTTGGCCGTTATGGCGGAGAGCTTCAGCGGGCGCCCGGGGCAACTGGACATTTTGTATGCAAACAACGAGCAGGAGTCTGTGTTGAAGCGTCGGCCGGGCTTCTCGCGGCTATTTGCGGGCCAGGTGATGCGGTCAAGGTCAGATGCAATTGCCGACCATAGGATTTTGGCGAACCAGCCGGATGGTGAGTATGCTTCCGCGAATTATGAAGACTGCTCGATTTATCGGTGGGTCGGAGTTTCGGAGGACACCTCGCGTGAAAGGATTTGACGAGGCGGGGTTGCAGGGAGAAAGCTAATGCGGGGGCGGGCTGGGCACCCAAATGGCGCACACTGGAGCACGACATTGAAGGAACAGCATTTGATTTTGGGAATCGGGGAATTGTTGTGGGACATTTTGCCGGAGGGGCCGCGGTTGGGCGGTGCACCGGCAAACTTTGCCGTGATGTCGGGCAGGCTTGGCAACCACGCGGCCATTCTGAGCCGCATTGGCCGGGACGATCTGGGCCGGCAGGCGATACGTCAACTTGACCCTCTGCCGGCAGATACGAGTTTTCTGCAAGTGGACCCGGCGCACGAGACTGGCCGTGTAACCGTGGCATTGGAAGGCGGCCAACCGCGGTTTACGATTCATGAGCCGTCGGCCTGGGATTTTGCGGAGCTTACCGACGATTGGGTGAGGCTGGCCGAAAGGGCGGATGCAATCTGCTTTGGCTCGCTGGCGCAGCGCTGCCATGAGTCGCGGCAGACGATTCAAACATTGGCGGCACAGGCCTCAGCCGCTTGCATTCGCGTCTTCGATGTGAACCTGCGCGCGCCGTTCTACTCCAGCGAAGTGATCCAGGAGTCGCTGGAATTGGCGACAGTGATGAAGATGAACGACGACGAGGTGCCGCTGGTGCTGGGACTTTTGGGGTTGCCGCTTGACGAGGGGCACAGGAGCGACCGTTTGCGATTGGGCGCGGAGCGGTTGCTGGAAGAGTTCCCCACGCTGCAACTGGTGGCAGTGACTCGCGGCGGCTGCGGCAGCCTGCTGGTGGCGCGTGACGAATGGCATGAGCACCCGGGCATACCGATCAAGGTTGCCGATACTATTGGCGCGGGCGACGCGTTTACGGCCGCCATGATCCATTACCTGCTGCGCGGCGCGGACCTGGCCACTTTGAACGAGGCCGGGAATCGGTGGGGCGGTTGGGTGGCCTCGCAGTCCGGCGCCATGCCTCCACTGCCGGAAGTTGTGAGGGCGGGGATTTCCGCGGCTATCGAGGGTTAGTCGGTTGACTGGGAGCGGCCGAGCCGGGCGGAGCCGGAGGCGAGACGGGCTTGTGTTTGGCTCGCAGGAAAGCCACAAGCTGCGCGACCTCTGCGTCGGTAACCGTGTCGCTGAAGGAAGGCATCTTCTGGCCGCCATTGAGAATCTGATTGGTGATTTTTTCGGGGGTCCAGAGCTTGTCCTTGCGCAGGGCGGACAAGTCGGGACCCTTTTTGGTGCCTCTGCCATCGTCGCCGTGGCAGTGGGTGCAGCCTTTATCGCGAAAGAGGATGGAGCCGGCGCGCTCGGCGTCCTTGGTGTTTGAGGCAAAGAGGGGATTTGACAAAATGGCGAGGAGAAAGAAGAGGAGAAGATAGTCAGAACTGAGATGCTTTATGCGAGGACTCACGGGGTTGATTTTCTCATGGTGAATCCATGCGACGTCATGTAAGCAAGAGAACTTTGCACGCTCTCCATTCAAGCGCTTCGGCGTCCAGGATCGGAGAGCCCCGCTGGCAAAAGATGCCTCAAGTTCATCTGAGCGTCAGCAAATTGCGGCTGAACTGCACATCCGCCACTGCTTCGATATGATGATCGAGCGTGACCAACACGGCGTTTCCTTTGATCGCCAAACCCAACAAATAGGCGTCCGTTACCTGCTTGTAGCCATGCAAGCGAGAGGCAAACGGCTGAACGAGGCTCAACCAGGTCTCGGTAATAGGCCAATAGCAATAGCCGGGCAGCCGGGTCATTTCCCGCGAGAGCGCGATAGCATCTTTCAGTTCCCGCTTGCCGAGTTGAGGCATGGATGCGATGCGGATAAAGCCCGCCTCGGTAATCGGGCAAAGGATGAATCGCGCATCTCCGATCCCATTGAACCATTTCGAGGCAAGCTCGTAGCCGACGTGCTCCCTGTCGGACAACGCAAGCAGGACGTTCACATCTGGCAAATAGCTAACATCAGTCAAGGTCTTCTTCCTCTGCCTTCTTCACCATCTCCGTAGTAATTGTGCGGCCCAGTTTCGGGAAGACAGGGAAGCCGGCGGAGCGCTCAAATTGGGGCGTCTTGGTCTCAGCGGTTTCGGTCCGTTGAGCTTTACGAATCAGGTCTCAGCGGTTTCGGTCCGTTGAGCTTTACGAATCAATTCCGTAATCGCAGCGCCCAAAGTGAGCCCCTTCGCATTGGCATAGAGCGTTGCGAACTGACGGACATCATCGGCAATATTGACATTGGTTCTCATATTATTAGTATGCACGCGTTTATAAAATCGTGCAAACAGAGTGATCGACACTTCATTATAAACGGGTACCAAATTGTTGGCTGGTGTAGGCGTGGTGACTGGGAATGGCAAATGAGGCTGGTTGGTTTGCGAGTCAACTTAGGCAGGAACTGGGGGCTCGCAATCGGTTGTATGCGCGGGGACGGGTGTATGTGGAGAGCTACGGGAGCCCGCCGGTGATTGTGTATGCGCCGGACGAAGGGCGGCACGGGAACTTTTTCGACGCGGCATATTCTGCGATTGCTTCGCAGCCGGAGTGGATGCGGCGATTCGACAAGATTCATGCGCAGGGGCGGAGCTTGCCGAGGGCGGAACTTGGCCGGCGGTGGAGGGAACTGGACTCGTCGATGAGTTCCGATGCGCTGCTGATGAATGTGTTTTGCGCGCCGGGAGTGGCAGAGGCGTCCCAGGTGCGGCGAGCGCTTGGAGTGGATGAAGATGCAACGCCTGTGTTTGGGTGGAAGGCGCGGGTGCCGCTCGCCAATGGGCGATTCGACCGGACGGAAGTGGATATGCGGTGGGGCGGACTGCTGGTCGAGGCCAAGCTGACAGAAGGGGATTTTCAGACGCGGGCGGCGAAGGTGGTGGAAGGGTACCGGGATTTCGATGCGGTGTTTGACCGTGACCTGCTGCCGAGAGTGGAGTTGCGGACGGCGCGGCGGCGAACGGCGATTGAGTTTGCGGAGGGGTTCACGCAGGAATGGGAGCCTGCGGCCGAGGATAACGGGGCCGCTGCGGAGGCCTTCCAGGCGGAGATTGTGGAGCGGGCCAGGGAACTGGAACCCGTTGAGGCTGGGTACGCCAGTTACCAACTGATTCGGAATGTGCTGGCGGCGTATGCGGAGGGGTGCAGTTTTTGCGTGATCCACGATGAGCGGCGGCCGGATTTGCGGGAGGCTTGGTTTGAGGTGATGGCCGCGGTCAGGTCGGCTGCGATGCGGGTGAGATGCAAGGTGATTACCTGGCAGGAAATGGCGGAGCTACTGCCGGAGGAGCTACAGGAATTTCTGGATTTGAAGTATGGGATTGTGCGGGCGGGACGGGTGGTGACGATGGCGGGGGAACTCGCGCTGGGTGAATGACAAAGGATGAACATCGATCTGCTCAGGCACGACTGTAGGGACGAAGGCTTTGTTGTCCAGCCGGGGACCTGCTTTACATTTCAGACCGGGCACCTGGTTTACACATTGGTCCGTGTTTTGAGGTCTTGTTATTCATGCTCGTCGTAATCGGGGCCGGAGCAAAGTCCATATTCATCTGACACAAGAACGCGAAGGGAAGTCTTGTTTCCCAGGTCTCAGAATCGAGATCCTTCGACAGGCTCAGGACAGGCTCTGGGGCACCCAGCAAATCCCGCCCCGTCCAGTAAACTCAGTGAACAGTGGTCAGTCCAAAGCCCGGCTGTCCACTGTCCACTGACCACTGTTCACTGTCCACTGTTATCTAGAATCCTGCGCCGGGGATGTATTTGTACTCGATCTTGGCTGATTTCTTGATCGGGTCTCCCGTAAGGTCGTGGGTGTGCCAGGCTACGCTTTCGCTGGCTACTTCTGGGTGCCTGGAGAGAAATTCGAGCGCATAGGTCGAGGCGGTTGGGTCGTCTTTCTGGTCGGCGAATTTGGCTGACTCGATGGCGGCTTTCTGCTTGTCGCCGAGGCGGCGGTAGAGGATGGCGAGCTGGTAATGGGCGGCCAGGTCGTCGGGATCAACTACTTGCAGGCGTTCGTAGGTGTCGCGGGCCTGGGGATAGTTATGCTGCTGGTAGTAACTGAAGCCCAGCTCGCGAAGGGCGTCTTTGGCGCGGGGATACTTAGCCAAAACGGCCTCAAAATCGGCGATGGCCGCGGCCACCCGCCCGGCGTTGCGCTCGACAACGGCGCGGTAGTAGAGGGCGCGTTGATCGCCCGGCAAGAGAGACAGGGCCTTGGCGAGATGGGGCTTGGCGTCGTCGTAGCGTTCCCAGGAGATCTCGACAATGGCCATGTTGGTATAGGCGTCGGCGTAGTCGGGGCGAAGGGTGGCTACGTGCTCAAAAGCCTCGACGGCGGCGGGGTACTGCTGGGCGTCGAGCAGGGCAATGCCGTAGTTGTTCCAGCGCATCCATTCGGGATTCTCGTCGGGCGTGGGCGGGATGGGAACATTCTCGCCTAGCTTGATGGTCCTGGTGGTGGACGCCATGTCGATGACCGGCATGGGATACGGCTTCGGTTCCTTCTGGCCGGTTTGAGTGATCGCGTAGTCGATGAAGTGCTGATTGAAGCGGCGGTACTTGACGGTTGCAGTGAGCGACACCTGGCCGGAGACCTCTTTCGGCAGGCGGAAGCGGTAACGCACCAGTTGCGAGCGGCCGGACTGAATGGTGTTGTTGTAGGCCAGGACGCGATTGTGCCAGATCTGATGCAGGTCGTTGAGTTCGCCCTTCGTATTGATGAGGCGGCTGGTAAAGGAATGGGCGGCGGGGTCGAGGTTGCCATCGGGCTGGATGAATCCGCTTTCGGTAAGGGTTTTGCCGGAGTCGTCCTTGACGGTGAAGTCGACCCAGGCTTCATAGAAGTCGCGCTGCTCGGGAATGAAGGAGTGGGCGATTCCTTTGTTCTGGATTACCACGTCGGCGACGAGGGTTTCGCCGGGGGACACTGAGAAGGCGGTGAGCCCCAGTGGGGCGGCAAGGACCTGGTTGCCGG
>ODAK010001167.1_pt1 | contig 29273 bp, 39 predicted proteins | sample 1539591 | NCBI WGS metagenome assembly ODAK01 (sample SAMEA3539303, study PRJEB22396) | soil metagenome | biome: tundra; feature: field; material: soil | place: USA | collected 2010-05 | depth 0.15 m
GATCGCCACCACCAGCGCGACCACGCCGGCGGTGATCGCCACCAGCGCGGCGAGCGCTGCCTGGCGACGAGATAGTCGCTGGCCGGATCCCCATCGGCGCGCGCGAGCGAAGTAAACGCGGCGACGGTCAGAGCGACCGCGAGAACCGCAAGAACACCCCCACGTCGGATCCATTCCCCTGAGCCAGACCAGCGCTTCGATCGCCGGCCTCGCGCGAGACGGCGATCCTCCCCCGGATCGATCATCACAGCCATGGGACGTCGCATCGGACCATGGCGAGCGGTGTGAACACTCACGCGCGACAAGATAGGGGCCCCGAGGCACTCCACGCGCTGGAGGTGCCGTCACCCGTTCGCGACGGCCGCTCGGGCGGTCAGACCCGGCTTCGCTCCCGGCTCGGAATCATGTGCCGGGTGGAAACGTGTAGGACGGGTGCGGCGGGACGTAGGGGCCGACCTCGACGACGATCTCCGAGTGCTCCGCCAGCGGCACGCCCGCTGGCGGACCGTGCCAGCGCCGCCCGTCAACGAACACGGCCACTCGCGTGCCGGCAGGGGCCGAGAAGGCGGCCACCCTCCGCCGCGACAGCGGTTCGCCCCAGCCGCGGAAGAGATCTGCTAGCGACAGCCGCAAGCCCGGACGCAGCAGCACCACCCCAGTGGGCTCGAGCGTCACCAGCTCGCCGTAGCAGCGCGCGCCGGATATCCGTCCGGCCGAGAACCTCCAGGGCGGCCGAGTACCGATCCCCGCCGCCAAGAGCACCACCCGATTGGCGGCAAAAACCTCAACATGCACGCCGGTCCGCGGCCCCAACCGCCGCTGACAGCCGCCGATCACCCGACCGATCGCCGGCGGATGAAACCGCGCGCCTTGACCGATGGGACGAGCCTCCAACGCAAGCGCGCGCGGAATCACGGCGGTCCGAGATGCGCTACTGCGCGAACCGCAGCCAGACACCACGACGACCGCGACCGAAGCTACGGCGATCAGCCGACCCAAGTCACTGACTCTCGCGCTCCCGTAGGCCTGTCGGCGAGCGACACGTTGGGCGCCACGATCAGGCGTCGAGCTCCAAGGCGCCGACATCCTCGAAGTCGTCCTCATCGCTGAAATCACCACCGTCTGACGGGTCGAGCTCCCGTTGCTCCGCCAAGCGGAACACGAACACAAGCAGCCCGGCGCCACACCCGAGGCAGACGACCGCCGCCGCTCGCGCCAGGAACCCTGGCACGGCCGCGAGCACGAAGCCGTGCAGGAGCGTCGGGACCAGCTGAGTCCCTTCCCAGATCGCGGCGGCGGAGATCACGAATACCGAGAAGTACCCGAGGCGCCGCAGCAGCACCCGGCGCAGCCCCCACGCCACAAACGCCAGGACCACCGCGAACGTGATCAGCTGGAAAACCGAGACGGTCGGTCGCCCGTGAAGCTCCCGACCAACGCCGGCTATGGCAATCGCGATCAGAGCCGCGACCGCCAGCATGCGGACGACGCGCGCGTCCAGCGCGGGGCGGCGTAGCCGCCACGCCGCCAGCGTGAACCCGAGCAGCACCAGGATCGGCCAGAACCATACGATCGACGGGTCCGGCGCATAGAACAGGCCGCCGAAGATCGAGCTCAGCTGTCCTTCGATCATCACCGGGATGCTCCACCTGCCGACGTACGTGGCCCCGGGCGACAGTGCGATGCTCGCCAGCCCTTGCAGCCTGCCGTCATGCCAACTGTATTCATGCCCGTTGCTTACCTGCTGCCATCTCGGCGGGATCGTCGGGCTCACCCTGGACGGAGGGGCTTCGACGGGAGTTTGATTGAGGTAGTACATGACCGAATTGACGTTCACATCCACCCCCGAGCGCGAGAACCGGAGATAGGGACCTCCCCGGTAGTCGAGAACCACCGCGGTCGCGCTGGGCTGAACGCTCAACCAAAGCCGCAGGTCGCCGTCGACAACCTTGGCGTCCAGCCCCGCCGGAACCCCACTCACCTTGGCGAGAAAGCTCGTCGCGATCGGGTCGACGGCTCCGTGCGCCTCAGCCACACCGGGGAAGGCTCCCACCGCGACCAACGCTCCAACCAGAGCCAGCCAGCGGCGGCGGCGGACCTTAGACTTTGCCTCTGCAGCAGTGGCGTTCGGTCCGTGCCCTTTGTCCGTCTGGCTCATCGCAGTTGGCTAACTCTACGCACCCCTCCAGCTCTCGCCCGTGGACCCGTTTGCCTTTGCGAGCTGCCGCGTCCATGGCGATCTTCGCCCTGGTGCTGGGGTGGTCCCCAGGGCCGGCGCGGGCGGACGGTGACCCCGCCAGCGACGTGCTTACATCCCAGACACTGTTCCTGGCCCAGGATGCAGGAGTGCCCGCCGCCCAGCAGGCCCAGCTGGGCGCGGAGCTAAGCGCGGCCCGGCGCAGCGGCTACCAGATCCGTGTCGCGATAATCGCCTCCTCCGCGGACCTAGGCTCGGTCACCGAGCTTTGGCGCCAACCCCAAACCTACGCCAAGTTCCTCGGACAGGAGCTCTCGCTGGTCTACCGAGGGCCGCTTCTGGTGGTCATGCCCAATGGGTTTGGCACGTATCGTCTCGGCCGAGCAGCAGCCGGCCAGCCCGTGCTTACCGACGTTCGAGTCCGCGGCCTGGGGGCGACTGCCCTCGCCGCGATCCAACGCCTCGCCTCGGCATCCGGCCATGCGTTGCCAGTCCCGAGCGCCACCGCGCCGCCAAAGCCCGGCGAGAACGACACGGTTTCGTGGATCGTGTTCGCAATCGGGGCCGCGCTCATCGCTGGAGCCTGGGCATTCAGCCTACGCGCCCGCCCGCCGCACCTGCCCCGCCGAAACGCCGCCTCCACGTGACCGCAGCGAGCGGCGTGCGCGATCCAGGTTCGGGGTGGACTCGCTGATCGAGATCCCCAACGCTCGCGGCGTAGACGCCGCGCCCGGACTGAGCAAAATCCCAGCCGCAAGGCCGGTGACTACGGCAGCCGTCCCAGCGGCGGTTTCGCGCGTGGATCCGACCGGCTCAGCGCGCTCGCATTCGCCCAGGAGCGAGCGCAGCGCTTCGCGTAACCACGGCGCTTTGCCGGCCCGTCCTCCCAGAGGGTTTCAACTCGGAGAAATCACACAGCCGCTTGGAAGCCCGCGGTTATCGCAGGTCGGTTCGGTACGCGACAGATCGATGACGGATCGCGGCGACTCGCACCGTCTGTCCGCTCTCGGTGAGCTGGTAGATGATCCGGTAGCCGCCGACGCGCAACGACCGGAGCCCCTTCAAGCGTCCTCGAAGCGGGTAGCCGGCCTCGGGCTCACGTTCGAGTAGCCCGAGAGCGTTCTCGATCGCATCGATGATTGGCCAGTCCAAGTCCAGCAGGTCGCGTCTAGCGCGACGCGCCAGGATGACCTCGGTCACGGCTTAGCTTGGTTCGCGACGCCCGGCGAGCCCTCGGCGCAGCTCGGCCAATGAGATGGTCTCGCCTCGGTCAAGCTCGCCGAGGCCCTCATCGATCGCGTGGACCAGATCGACGTCGGAGAGGACTTCGGCGGTTTCCTCGAGGGCTTCGTACTCGTCGATGGGGATCAAGGCGGCAGCGGGCTTGCCGTTGCGCGTAACCAGGACGTGATCGCGACGATCAGCGACGTCGCCGAGCAGCTCGCTGAGGTTGCTTCGGAACTCACGTACCGGAACCGTCTTAGCCATATCCGAAGTGTACACCACTGCGTACACAGCGCTTGGCGCCGGCGCCGCAAACGTAGTCGGCTAAGTGGTCGGCAAGGTGGTCGGCAAACCGTTCGTCAAAGTGGTCGGCGACGCCGACCACCTAGCCGAACGGCTCATGACCGCCTCCGCCCCGGTGCTGACTGGTGATTCGGCTCATGGACAGGGCAGGCGGGGCACCAGAACAGTCCGGGAGAAGACCAGGGGAGCGGTTGGTCGGTCTAGACGTGTGCAGACCAACCGCAGCTGGGCGGGAGATCAACTCCCTAAGCCAACAGGTGCTCCATCCCAGCAGCAGGGATGCGTTGGTCGGGATGAGATCCGCAAGGCTCTATCTCATTCGAGCTGGAAGCGGGCGTTGAGGAGCACGGCACCGATGAGCTCGCCCCACTCGTCGTAGTCCAGGGCGTGACCCTTCGGCGTCGCCACCGTCCGGGGCCGCTTCGCCAGCATCAGCCACACGCAGATGGAGGACGTCGCCGCAAGCGTCGTACTCGTGCTGATCCGTTCGGCCGCCGCCGATCCTGCCCACGTCCCCCATCCGCTCCTCCGGCGATGGCGCCAGAGCCGTCCACGCATCTCACGCCGGGTCGAAGGCTATGCGCCGACCCGCGCCACGCAGCCGCTGCGACGAAGCGAAAACCCGCCTCCGGACATCGCTTTCACATCAAAATTGATGGAGGATTGATGGATGAAACGGCGGCTCTACTTCGCGTGCCCAAAAAGAAGAAGCCCCGATTACCGGGGCTTTTCTTAGGGTGAGCAAGGGGACTCGAACCGCCGACCGCCTGGACCACAAAAAGGCGCCGGCAGCTTTTCGAGACCTGCCAGTTTGCCAGTATTTGCGCTGCAAAAGCGTGATTTTTGAGTTGCGACGAGTTGCTCGGAGTTGAAGCCACTTCCGGCCAAAGTGGTACAACGCATGGTACAACGGCGGAGGTAAATCGGAGCGGTCGTGAGCGGGTCGGAGGTGAAGAGAGCGGCGGTCGAGCGTACGCAGCGCGGCGCTCGGTACGGCAGCGGGACGCTGATCCGGCGCGCCGGCCCGAAGGGCGACACGTGGATCGCGAAGTGGCGCGACAGCGGCCGCCAGATCCAGCGGGGCCTCGGGTTCGTCCATTCCAAGCGTCGCCCGGATGGGCTCACGCGAGCGGAGGCCGAGGCGGCACTCGGCAAGCTCCGCGAGCTGGTGGCGGTCGAGCGTGCCGAGGAACGCGCGGCGGAAGCGAAACGGGCGGCGGAGGAGCAGCACCGCACGCTCGCCCAGGTCGGCGAGGCGCTGATCGTCGCCAAGCGCGCCGCCGGGCGCAAGCCGTCGACGATCGAGGCGTACTCATACTGGCTGCGGATCCACATCGTCGACTTCTTCGGCCCGACGGCGGTCGGCGAGATCACGCGTGATGACGTCAGCGGATTCGCCGCGGCGCTCGAGCGCAAGGGTCTTGCGCCGAAGTCACGGGCGAACGCGCTCGGAACGCTCCACTCGCTGATCGAGTTCGCAATTGACGAGGGCTGGATGGTCGGCGAGAACCCGGTCAAGCGCATCGAGAAGCCGGCGCTCGCGACCACGGACCCCGATGTCCATTTCCTGGAGACCGAGGAGGTCGAGGCACTCCTGCGCGCAGTGCCCGACGATCCCCTCGGCCGGGTTGAGCGCGTGATGTACCTGGCTGCCGCGATGACCGGAATGCGACAGGGCGAGCTGTTCGCGCTGCGCTGGCGCGACGTCGACTGGAGCGCACGACGGATCCGAGTGCGCCGCAACTTCGTCCGCGGCGAGTTCGGCACGCCGAAGTCCAAGCGCTCCTCCCGCAGCGTCCCGCTCGCCAGCCGCGTCGCGACCGAACTCGAGCTGCTGTCTCAGACCTCGCCGTATAAGCGCGACGACGATCTCGTGTTCGCGCACCCGGAGACCGGCAAGCCAATCGACCGCTCCAAGCTGCTCAAGCGCTTCAAAGCGGCGCTGCGCCGAGCCGATGTTCGCGCCGTTCGCTTCCACGACCTCCGCCACACCTTCGGGACCCGGATGGCCGCGCAGGGTGTCCCGATGCGCGTCCTGCAAGAGCTGATGGGCCACCGCGACTTCAAGACGACGCTCATCTACGCCGACTACGCGCCGAGCGAGCACGAAGCGGAGTGGGTCGAGCAGGCGTTCCGCCCGGACTCGTCTGACGTGGTTGAGAGGGGGCGCAGGTGAGCCTCGCAACGCTCGATCTGCTCGCTCGGCATCTCCATGAGCTCGTGGACCTGTTCCGGGTCGTGCAGGGCGCGACTCGCGGCGCGCCGGGCGTGCTCGACTCGCTGCGCTCCAACTACGAGCGCGACGCGGCGCCGCGGGGAGTCGAGCGAGAGGCGGCGCTCATCCACTTCGGCCTGTCGATGTTCGTCACCTCCGACGCCGCCGCCGACCGCGCCCGGCGCTGGCCGGCGCTCGGCACGCACGTCGCACGCGTAGGCGTTGCAGCGGATCGTCGAAGCCGAGCCTGACTCAGCGGACGACATCGCGCTGTTCATCTCCGATGACGCTGGAGCTGTCGTCGAGGGACCGATCCACGCCGTGCCGGCCTCTGTCGGCTGAGCACACGAGACCTCACCGGATACGAGCTCGCCCCGCCGCCCGTCCCGGCCCCGAAGGTCGTCTCACGATTGGGTCCCGCGCGGCCTTGAGGTCGTATGGCGGGCGAACGAGGCGCCGTGTCCGATCTCGACTCTGACGACATCGACGACGATCCATGGCTGACCGTGGCCGAGATCGCCGAGGAGCTCCGGGCCAATCCCGCCACGGTCAGGCTGTGGGTGTCAAAGGGGACGCTGCCGGCAAAGCGCGCTGGGCAACGAAAGCTGCTGATCCGTCGATCAGACCTGGATCGCATGCTGGCGGTGACCAGGGGTGAGCCTGCTGCTCGGGGCTACCAGCCTCGCCCCCGTGACCCGCGATACCCGCGGCGACCGCCACCACCGCAATCGATCAGGCAGCTGTCCAGCGCCGACCTCCACGGCTACTGGGTCGCGCCCGAGGAGATGCAGCAGATCCTCGCGGAGCTGCAGCTCGCCGACGAGGCCTGGGAGGGCGCACAGGCGGCCAGCGACAACGCTCCGCCAGATCCCGGGTTCCCCCACCGGGTGCGCGCGCTGGCCGAAGCCTGCGAGCGACAGGCCAAGTCACTCAGTGACGCCGCTCGGACTGAGGGGTTTGCCTGGGTTCCCCTCCCCGACCGTCGCCACATGATCCTCTCCCACGAGCTGCGTCCCGGCGCGAATCGCCCCGGCCCAGCGAACCTCTGGGATGAGTTCGATCGCGCGGTCCGAAAGCCGGTCCGCAATTCCCGGAATCGCGCGGTTGGGTTTGCGGACCACCGCCGACCGCCGTCCGCCCCGTCACTACGGGGATCAGCGACTCGCCCGGCTCTCTTTGCCAGTCGAGAACCGGGTTCATGCTCATGTGGGCGGGGCGGACGGCGGTCTGCAGGCGGCTGTCTGAGATGAGGGTTGGTGGTGAGTAGGCAGGTTGTTCAGGGGCCCGGGAGTCTGCGGGTCGTGCGGTTCATCGGAAGGCTGGGAGTCGTGTCGCTTCCAGCTGTGGAGGCTGGGTTGGATCTCGATCAGCGAGTGGTTCGGCGGCCATGTAGCGAAGCTCGAGGCGGCGGGCTGGCTGGCTCGGGCGCCGTGGGTGTGGGGCGAAGGATCCGTGGTGTGGCTGACGGGGCCGGGGTTGAGGGCGCAGGACTCGGCGGCGTGCGCGCCGTCAGGTCACCGCCGGCCCCGACGACGATCGCGCACGGCGTCCTCGTCGGATGGTCAGCAGCGCGAGCTGAGCACCGGAACCGCGTGTGGAAGTCAGCCCGCGAGCTTGCGCTTGATCGCGAACGCTGGGCCGTCCCGATGCGCCGCGAGCGCGGCTACGCCGAGCAGCTGCGTGACCTCGCGGTCTGGCTCGAACACTCCAAGGCACCGGGGGCGGTGATCGCCGAGAGCGGCGGGCGCCGCGAGGACCGGCAAAAGATGATCCTCGAAGGCTGGCGCGACGCGATCTGGGCCGGCCGCTACACCGCCCTGCGATAGGACTGCGCAAGCCCATCCGTCGCCCGCTGGATCGCCCGCCTGGCCAAGCGAGTCGGGCTGACCGGTTCGGACTTCACGGCAGTCGTGCAGACCACCGCAGAGGAAATCGCCGCCCTCTCCCCCGTTGCCCCCGACGACCAACCGGCGATCGACGCGGCGATGCCGTCAGGCGAACCCGAGCGGGCACCTGGCGAGCAGGCCCAAACCGCACCTATTCAAGCGCCAGCACCGCGGGCACCATTGCAAGTCGCACCGTCCGAGCCACCACCGGCGCCGGAACCCGAAACGGCCGAGGCCGCGGCGGAGCGCGAACGTCGCTACCGCGAGATCCTCGGCAGTCCGAGCGCTCGGATGGATTCCGTCGTCGGTCAGGATCTCACCACGACCCCTGTCGTGTACGGCCACCAAGCTCTGGCCGGTCGATGCCTTCTGCAGCCAACGACAGCAACGAAGGGAGGGCTCGTTCGGGCGGTGGTGGCGGACCGCGCGATGAAGACCGCCGGCTGGCGCCGGCTCTCGCTATCGACCTCGCTGCGCTCGGTCAGGATCACGCGACGGACTCGGAGCTGAACACCCCGAGGACCGTCTCAGCACCTAACCTTCAGCGAACAGTCGCCTTGCCACGAAGGGCGCCGCGGCGAGAGCTCGTCGTCTGTCCGTTTGGCAGGATCATGATGTGGTTGAACGCGGCGATGGCGCGACTGTGATCACCACGGGCCGTCTCGTCGTCCGCCCGTGGCGGTTGGGCCTCCAGTAGCAACGGCGCAATTTTGTCCGGTTTACGTTAGACGCGGTTCGGCCCCGGGGCGACGCGAGCGCCGGGCCAGTGTCTGATCATCGCCCGGCCTTGTTAGACGCGGTTGAAACAAGGGGGTTCCAGCGGCCTGCTCCGCGCGTTATACGCAGTCGAGGTCGCCGGGCACCGCGTCTAAGCCGTATTAGAAGCGAAACAAGATGGACTGGCGCGTGGTCCATCGAAACGGGGCCGTGTTCGCGCACTCAACGACGACAACGAGAAAGCAGCCCACGCGGATGCGAACGAGTGGCGGCGGATTAGAATCGCGGCGTGATCCATGTTCGGCGCGATACGTTGGTCCGGGTCCTGCTGGCTCATCGCGAGGAGGACCTCCTCGAGCGTGTGCCGTCCTTGACTGACGAGGAGCTAAAGCGCATCGGGGAACGCGCGGAGCACTACGCCTTCTCCCCCGAGCACGCCCATCCGTCGGGCGGCAGCATGGGGACCTCACGAGCAATCTCGCTGGCAACGGTCGATGTGCTGGAGGGCGCTTCGCGCGAATTGCACCGCAAGGAAGGGCAGAGGGATTTTGCCGCTGAGAAGGAACCGCTTCGCCGCCTGAACGTCGACCACTCCTACACGCCCGAGATAGATCAACCACACGGATCCAGCTGAACACTTCGCCGGTATCCCCCGGTCGCTCATAGCCCAAAAGGGAATGAGGTGCACCCGGCGGCACCTCAGCCCGCTTTGCATTCACGAAGCAACGGCAGTCTCACTCTCTCGGCCCGGGGACCGACACTGCTGCCCCCGGCGGTAGTAGCGGTGCCGTTACTACCGAAACCTCGGTTGGATGAGGCGGATCGCTTTTTCGATATCTACCGGCGCCCGGAGGTCGTGCGCTGGATCGGGGCCGAAACCGATTCAGGACCACGGCGAAGCGAGCGCGATGATCGAGCCTAACTTCACGCGACTCGACGCGGACTCTCGGTTTGGCTCGTGGGCCGTCATCGATCGATCGAGCGGCGTTCCTGTGGGGTCAATCATCCTCAAGCCGCTTCCGGACGGTGAGGGCGAGGTCGAGATCGGGTGGCAGCTTCACCCCGACAGCTGGGGCAAGGGTTTCGCCAGCGAAGCCGCCAGCGCTGTGCTCGACCGCGGCTTCGCTGACGGCCTACCAGAAGTGCGGGCGGTGACGTACCCGGATAACACTCGCTCCGTGGCCGTCTGCCGACGGATCGGGATGCAACTGCTCGGCATCACCCGCCGCTGGTACCACGAGCCGAGCCTGATGTTCTGGACCGGCTCCAGACCAGGTCAAGAACCCTCACTCAGACCCGACCAGCCCGCGCCGGCCGAGCTATTCGAAACCTGACCCCGCCGGCGGCGTCGCATAGATCAAGGCTGACCGCACATACGACGTCGTGCAGTCGCTGGTGCGCCCGCACCTCACGCGCTGCGGCGCCGGCAGCACCTCGAGCGTGAGCGTGGTCTGGGACCTCGCTGTCACAACGGCTGGTCATTGCGACCCGTGAGTGCGATGATGCTCTAGTCGATTGCAAGGACACCACCATGTCTGACGAGGAGTCCGCCGGCCACCGCAGGGAACCCTCAGTTCACGACGTCGGCACTCTTGTCGCTCGTGCTCAGCATCTCATCGACTCTCGCCCGCCCGACGCCTACCCGCTCGCTTGGTGCATCGAGGCGTTATATGTTGGCGATCTGACAGCGATCGCGATGGTCGCCGCCAGCGCTAGCCGCCTGAGCGGACCTAAGTCGCCGCTGCGTTAGACGATCGAGCGAACAGTCTGGGTCCCGCGCTTGTGCGCTGGCTTCGGCGGGGTCGGTGTCGCAATCGGGAACGGCGAGCGAGCGCGACGCCGCGCTGTTGCTCCCGCCAAGAGCAGTCATTCGATTCGAGGCGATCGAGGTGCCCCCTTGTGGTGTACGCAGTCACACCGCCTTGAACCCGCCGCGTTGGCGGTGAGGTCTACGGTCCCGGCGTCGCCGTTCTCAGCGGGGATCGACCACCGCACGCTTTCCGGCGTCGACTGAGGCCGTTCGGCTCTGGCAGCAAGCGCGTCGCAATACCCAACGCTCTACGAACATCGTCTCGTGGCGACCTCCGACCCAGATTCTTACTGGTGGTCGTCTCACGCCCGGGGAGGGACGGCAACGGACGGATAGGATCAGATCAGCCTTGACTTCTGACCCGCCACGTCTTCGCACACGTGTGCGCCCATGGCCTGCGCGGACGTTGGGCAGAGACAGCTTACGCTGGGGACGTGCGCTGGCAACAAGCGGGCATAGGAGTTCGTAAAAGAGCGACTGTTCGACCGCCGGCCGTTACCCCAGCGGTGACGCTGCTCAGCGAGAATGAACTGGACCGCAGGTGGCAAAGCAGCTGGACGCCGGACACATCCAAGTCAACGCCCCACGTGCGAGGCCGAACCCCTCAACCGACCCCGCGACGTCACGATCGGCTTTCGGGTTCAGCTTGAGTGATCGTAGAACCCGCGTCCCCGCTTTACGCCGAGGCGGCCGTGTTCGATGTATTCGCGCAGCAGCTTGCGCGGGCCGTCCGGGATGCCTGGCCGGTTGGCGGCGTAGTGCTCTTCGATGGCGAGAACCACGTCCAGCCCGACACGGTCCATCAGCTCAAACGGGGCAATCCCCGGACTGACGAAGATGGTCCACATACCGTCAACGTCCTCCGGTGATGCCACACCCTCCTCAACGACCATGAGGCACTCGCGCTTGATCGCGGCCCAGATCCGGTTGAAGATGAATCCGTCGCTTTCGCGTCGTACGTGGAAGGGCGTGAGCCCGTAGCGCGGCAGCTTGGCCATCAGAGCCTCGATGATCCCCTCGTCAGTCTTGCCGCACGACATTAGCTCGACTGCGTTCAGCTCCGGGGGCTGCTGGTAGTGCGTGTTCAAAACACGTTCAGGATGGCTGACGTCGTCAATCAAGCGGCTGGTCGCGAACGATGAGGAGTTACTGGCCAGAATCGCATCGGAGTCCGCAAGCCGATCCAGCTCGGCGAGCACCGTTCGCTTCAGCTCAAGCCTCTCGGGCACGGCCTCGATCACCATCCAGGCGCCGGGTACCGCCTCCTGCAGCTGGTCGGCGAGCTTCACCTTGCCAGCCCGCGGCACCTCGAGGCCGAGCGCCCGTTGCACGTCGTTCAGGTTCCGTTCGACGTAATCGAGAGCCGCTTCGAGCTGATCTGCAGAAACGTCGTAGATGCAGACGTCGGTGCCCCCGGCTGCATAAACCGCTGCGATGCGCTGCCCGAGCGTGCCTGCGCCATCGATCGCGACGTGACGCCCATCTACGTTGGCGGGGAGCGTGTATGTCATCGTCTTTCTCTCATGTGGGATGATTTGCTTGACAACTTACCGAGTTCTGTTTCCTTGAGTGCCCTAAGGTGGCACGATGGACGGATCTCGTCGACTTTTATCGGTGGCGGCATGGGTGCTGCCGGGCTGTTCGAGGTGTTGTGATGACCGATGAACCCAAGCTGCTGTGGCAGCCAACCCCGGAGCGCGCCGCGCGCAGCACGCTGGTGCGCTATATGCGCTGGCTGCACCATGAGCGGGGATTGCAATTCGCCGATTACGCCGAGCTGTGGAACTGGTCGGTGGACGAACTCGAGGAGTTCTGGGCCTCGCTGGTCGAGTTCTTCGAGGTGCGCTTCAGCGAGGGCGGTACCACTGTCCTGGGAGAGCGCTCGATGCCCGGCGCGCAATGGTTCCCGGGCGCGCGCTGCAGCTACGCCGAGCACGTGTTCCGCGGCAAGCGCGACGAGGACGTCGCGATCCGCCACGCCTCTGAGCTGCGCTCCCTGGGCTCGTGGACCTGGGGACGCCTGCGCACCGAGACCGCGGCGATCGCCGCCGGATTGCGCGCCTCCGGCGTGGGCGAGGGCGACCGGGTGGTGGCCTACATGCCGAACATCCCCGAGACGGTGGCCGCATTCCTGGCCTGCGCGTCGATCGGCGCGACCTGGTCCTCGGCCGCCCCCGAGTTCGGCGCCCGCAGCGTGGTCGACCGCTTCGCCCAGGTCACGCCCAAGGTCATGCTGGCCGTCGACGGCTACCGCTATGGCGGCAAGGACTTCGACCGGAGCCAGATCGTGGAGCGGATCGCCGCTCAGATCCCTGGGCTGGAGCGCGTCGTGCGCTTCGGGTACCTGGACGACAGCGGCTGGGAGGACGGCTTCGTAGGGGAGTCATCGCCTGAGCTGTCGTTCGCGGCGCTGCCGTTTGACCACCCGCTGTGGGTGCTCTACAGCTCGGGGACGACCGGCCTGCCCAAACCGATCGTGCACAGCCAGGGCGGGATCCTCATCGAACAACTGAAGACCGGGCACCTGCACCTCGACGCCCAGTCCGCAGACCGGGTTTTCTGGTTCTCGACGACCGGCTGGATGATGTGGAACTACCTGGTCGGGGTCCTGATCACCGACGCCTCGATCGTGCTGTTCGATGGCAACCCCGGCCATCCATCGCTGGACGTGCTGTGGGACCTGGCAGCGGACGCCGGGGTCACGTGCTTCGGGACGAGCGCGGCGTACATCGCCTCATGCATGAAGACCGGGGTCAAGCCGACGGACGGCCGCGACCTGAGCAAACTGGCCTCCGTGGGCTCGACCGGGTCGCCGCTGTCGCCCGAGGGCTTCCACTGGGTCTACGACGAACTGGGCGCTGACACGTGGCTATTTTCCAGCTCCGGCGGGACCGATGTGTGCACAGCGTTCGTGTGTGGGGTGGCGGTGCTGCCGGTGTATCTGGGGGAGATCCAGGCGCGGGCGCTTGGCGCCGCTGTGGAGTCCTTCGATCCCGACGGCAAGCCGCTCATCGACGACGTGGGCGAGCTCGTGATCACCCAGCCGATGCCCTCGATGCCGATCTTCCTGTGGGGCGACGAGGACGGCTCGCGCCTGATCGACTCCTACTACTCGATGTACCCGGGGATCTGGCGCCACGGCGACTGGATCAAGATCACGCCGCGTGGAACGGCGATCATCTACGGGCGCTCAGACTCGACGATCAACCGCGGCGGTGTGCGGATGGGGACGGCCGAGATCTACGCAGCCGTGCTGGACATCGACGAGGTCATCGATGCGCTGGTCGTCGATCTGCCCCGGGAGGGCACCGACGGGTGGATGCCTCTGTTTGTCGTCTTGCGCCAGGGGGTCATGCTGGATGACGCGCTCGTCGGCGAGATCCGTCGGCGGATCCGAGAGGACTGTTCGCCGCGCCACATTCCAAACGAGATCCGCCAGATCGCCGCCGTGCCACGCACACTCTCGAACAAGGTGCTGGAGGTCCCGGTCAAGCGGATCCTGATGGGCACCCCCGCGGAGGAGGCGGCGTCCCGTGAATCGCTGGCCAACCCCGAAGCCCTGGACTACTTCTCGGAACTCGCGACGTCCTGGGGATGACTCGCTCCCGCGCCCGGGCCAACTCAGTCCGAGGGTGGGATCAAATTCACGACTGACCTGAAATGGCAGGTCTTCGTCGCAGAAGCCCATCGCTCAGCGCACTCGTTGGAGGCTTGTATCAACCCTTGGAGGCTGCGTTCGCGCGATCTCGCGGTACACGGTGGCGCGGCTAACAGAGAACAGTTCCGCGAGCTCGGCGATCGAGTGCTCGCCAGCCCGGTGGAGTTTGAGCAGCACCGTCCGTTGGTCGGGCTGAGCTTGGGCGCCTTGCCCTTGAGTCTGCCTTTGGCGCGGGCGATCGCCATCCCTTCGCGGGTGCGCATCCGTAACAGGTCGACCTCGAACTCAGCGAAGGTCGCGAGGATGTTGAAAAAGCATTTGCCCATCGGATCGTTCGGGTCATAGATCGAGCCGCCAAGCGACAGGCGAACCCCTCGAGTGGCGAGCGAGTCTCCGATCGCTCGCGCGTCGGAGACTGAGCGGGCGAGACGGTCGAGCTTGGGGACGACGAGCGTGTCGCCTTCGCGCAGCGCGGCCAGCGCATTGTTGAGCCCGGGCCTGGAGCGGTTGCGGCCGGTGAGACCGTGGTCGAGATAGACCCGCTCATCGGTGACGCCGAGATCGCGCAAGATCTGCCGTTGGGCGGTGAGGTCCTGGTTCTCAGTCGAGCACCGCGCGTAGCCGATCAGGATTCCCGGGGATGGTTTCTGGGCGGAGCCTCGCCCCAACTCCATTGCCATCTCGGCGTCACGTGCTCTTTGGGTCATCGCGGCTCTCACCGCTACTACGTTCGTGCCTCCACCCCATCACGTGTCGTTCGGCCCGCGGTCGGTTTCTGCGTGCCAACAGCTGATCATGGTGTCTGACCGGGAGCGCTGCTCGCGACCGCCCTTGACAAGGCGGCCTTGACGAATGGGGCAGACAGGGCTACCTTGTCAAGGCGGAAATCGCGGACAGCGCACGAAAGCACGGCGTCCGCGACGAAGACATGCTTCACGCTGTTCGTCATCCCGTACGAGTGGTTCCCGGCGAAGGCCGGGATCTTTTCATCGGCGCGGACTGGTCCGGTCGCCTGCTGGAGGTGGTGGTCCTCGATGACGACCCAGATGAGGAGACGATCGTGATCCACGCAATGCCACTACGCCCCAAATTTCATCGTTTCCTGAGGTGAGCGCCATGCCCCGAACCCGAGAACAGCTTCAGAAGGCCGTCGCCGACACGGAGGCGTGGCTTGATCAGCTGAATCCCGAGACGATTGCGTCACCCGAATCCAGCGCAGAGGACCTGCGCGCGATCGGTGAGGCACTTCATGCCGTCGCGGCCAGCGACCTGCGCCTGGCCGACGAGGTCACCAAAGCGCGAGCCAACGGCCGGACCTGGACCCAGATCGCGGCAGTGCTCGGCGTGAGCAAGCAGGCTGCGCGCGAGCGCTTCGGCGAGCCCGCGCGCCGATAAGCCGCGTCGCCCAGCCGTTACGGCGTCTCAATCGCCCAACGATCAACGAACGCGGTCGAGGACGGCACGTAAGCGCCCCGCTTTCGCACCGGCGTCCAAAGCCAACAGCGGACCGCGATCGGCCAGGAGCGACAGCGAGACGCTCCCCTCTCTCGAGCAAACATGCGACCCGGGGTCGGTGCTATTGCGGGAATGGCTCCAACGGCGTCCGATCTCCTACAGACCATCGATGCCCGAACGGATCCGTAAAGCCTCCCTGGCGATGAGTTCCCCACGGGGCTTGATGATCGGTGGGATGCTCGACATCCGTCGCACCGGCCCCGGCGGCGCGATCGATGAACGGTCCGGGTTTCTCAACGAAGACCTCGATCCGAGTGGTGGTCAGGCCAACATCTGTCGGGCTTGGCTCGTTCGTCTTGCCTGGGACGGCCTCATGCACGAAGAACGGAGCGCCATTGACGTGGAGCCCGGCGACCCCGCCCAGATCCCAGAGCACACCCGCACCGAGTGCCGTCCTGTACCAGCCGACGGCTGCTGCGGCGTCGGAGACGATCAACATGACAGAAAGGAATGGGCGGTCGGTCTCGCTGGTCATCGTTGGAAGTCGAGACGAGACAGTACCCCTCAGGCGACGCCCGCCCGAGGCCAGACGCGAGCGAGAGCGCGTCGGGGATAGCCCCGTCCCCGGCCCATGGCTGATCGGACGCCGACGGCGGCCGATCAGGAGACCTAATCGGGCCTTGACGTCGTCTCAGTCACGAAGGGTCTGCGAACACCGCGACGGCAACCGAGACGGCCCCCTTCACGCGGAAGCAGCGGCGGGACGTACGCTCTGGCCCAGGCGAAAGCGGCAGTGGCCGAGCGGTCAGCGGGACCGCGGTGGCTCGCCTGATCGGCGGCAGCTAAGGGTTCTGCGTTGCACCCAAGGTGACCACGTCGTCGATGTCGCTCTCGTGGCTCGTTTCCGCGAGCAGCGGCGACCGACGTGGCAAGCCGCGATTGCCATCAGTTATCCGTGAGCATGCTCGAGCGGTTGTCGACCGTGGTTGGCTGGATCCCCTCTGCTTCGGGCAGCGTGAAACCGAGCACCTGCGCGTAGAAGCTGAGCTCCGCGTCCATCGCTTGGCGGATGTTCTCTGCCCGTCGGAAGCCGTGTTGTTCGCCTTCGAAGGCGAGGTAGGCCACTGGTACGCCCGTGGTTCGTAGCGCTTCGACGATCATCTCGGACTGGTTTGGTGGTACGACTTCGTCCTCTAGTCCCTGAAGCACGATCAGCGGACGTGAAAGCGCGCGTACGTGGTGAATGGGTGAGCGCTCGCGGTAGACGTCGCGCGCCGCGGGATACGGTCCGAGCAGGCCGTCGAGGTACCGGCTCTCGAACTTATGCGTGTCGCGGGCCAAAGCTTCCAGGTCTGCCACCCCGAAATAGTCGGCGCCGGCGGCGAACGGCGTGTCCTCGCGCGCCAACACCGCGAGCGTGGTGAACCCGCCCGCGGAACCGCCGCGGATGCAAAGCCGCGCTGGGTCCGCTAGGCGCTGGTCGGCCAGCCAGCGCGCCGCGGCGATGCAGTCCTGAACGTCGACCACTCCCCACTCGCCCCGTAGCAGCTGACGGTAGCCGCGCCCGTAGCCCGTCGAGCCACCGTAGTTCACGTCGACGACCGCGAATCCTCTCGTGGTCCAGTACTGGATCGAGAGCTGCAGGTCCGCCCCGGCGGCGGCCGTGGGGCCGCCGTGGATGAAGACGAGTAACGGCGGCAGCTCGTCATCCGGTCCGGCGCACGTGGGATTCGTTGGTGAGTACAAGAGGGCGAATGCCGTGCGGCCGCGCTCGGACGGAAACTCGATCGGGTCGGGCACGGACACGTAACTCGCCTCGACTCCGAGCTCGCGGAGGTCCCGGGCGGGCCGGATTGGGACGAACGACTCCACCTCGGCTCCATTCCCCAGGACCACGCGCGAGACAGACGGCTCGGCCGTCGGCGTGCCGGCAACGACGACCACCTCGGAGTCAGCCGCGACCCGCACACTCGAGATGAACGAGTAGGACAGCTCTAAGTCGGTGACGGTGCCATCCTCGAGGCGGACGGCGAGCGCGTCGACTCCGTCTCGCGAGCGGGCGAACAGAACCCGACCGTCCGGCAACAACGCGTAGCGGGAGAGTCCCAGCATCCATTGAGGCACGCCAATGTCGGCCGCGATCTGCACCAACGGTTCGACAGTCCCGTCATCCGGCGACCACCGGTAGAGGTTCCACCAGCCGGTGCGGTCGCTGATGAACGCAAGCGACCCGTCCGCCTGCCAGCACGGCTCCGACACAGACTCATCGGCACCGCCTGCTACGAGAATCTCGCGGCCGGTAACCAGCTCGCGCACGCGTAGCCGGGAGCCATCCCACGGCATGTTGGGGTGATTCCACTCAACCCAGCACAGCCGGTCCCCAGCCGGACTCCATCGCGGGCTCATCACAAAATCCGGGCCGGTCACGAGCGCCTCAGGAGTGGACGGCCGGTGCGCTGCCAGCCGGACAATCTCGTTTCGCACGTCGACCGCACGGCCGCCCGGGGGGTGATGCTCACGGACACAGGCAATCCACTCTCCGTCCGGCGTGAGATCACCGTCGGCATATCGGTCACCGCGGCGCACGACCGGCTCCGGCACCAGCGCGTCGGCCGCGCCCGACTGCGGATCAAGCCGGTAAAGCCGCTGGTCATCCCAGGCCACGAACCACACGACCCCGTCGCGCGACCACCACGCCCCGCCGCCGTACTCATGGACCGCAGTGCGGGCGTTCTGGCCCTCCTGGAGCAGCTCAGTCGTCCTACCGTCGCGCGACCGACGGACCAGCTGGACCCGTCCGCCTTCCGCCGGACGGCCCTCCGACCAGATCACGTCCTCGCCATCCACACGAACGTCGCTCAACCCAACCGCCGACGAGACGACGACCGCCGAGGTAACGGGAGTCCTCCACGACCCGTAAGGCAGCACCTCTCGTTCACCAGCATCTCTCGACATCGTCTCGCAACGCTATCGAGCCGCCCGACCGAAGGCTCGCGACACCCCTGCTCGACAACACCTCCGACGACGGCGCCGCTGGGGGTCGCTCAGCGCGAGAGAGCTTCGGCCGCAGAGCCGGCGTCCGAGCGCCGCCGGCGTCGCGATAGCCGAACGGCTACCGAACGCTTCCAGTTGCTCGGGCCGGCGCGCGCGATCGCGGTGAGCGCGGCCGCGATTGATCCCGTGCGCGTGATCGTCCCGCCGGGGACGAGGATGTCAGCGGGGGACCTCGGCGCATCTGTATACTGAACCTAATGGTTCAGTCTCGAACGACTGTCGACCTTGCTTTCGCGGCCCTCGCTGACCCGACCCGCCGCGCTGTCCTCGAACAGCTCGGTTCCGCCAGCGCGACGATCAGCGGACTCGCCGAGCCGTTCGGCATGTCCCTGACCGGAATGAAGAAGCACATTCGACTGCTCGAGGAGGCACAGCTCGTCATGACGGAGAAGGTCGGCCGCGCCCGCATCTGCACGCTCGCGCCCTACGCGTTTGAGGGCATCAACACGTGGCTGGAGCGGCTCGACCGCTTCGCGCAGGTCGTCGAACGTACGCAACGAGAGCAATGAACAGCACCACCGTCTTCACCCCTAACGAGGTCGAGATTCGCGTCGAGCGAACCTTCAACGCACGTCGCGCGCATGTCTTCTCCGTGTACACCGACCCGAAGCTGATCCCAGAATGGTAGGGCGAGGGCACCGTCGTCGAGGAGATGGACGTCCGCCCCGGCGGCAAGTACCGCTTCCGCACAGCCTGCGGAGTCGTCGAGGGGGAGTACCGCGAAGTCGAGGCGCCAGAACGCCTTGTACAGACATTCCAGAACCACGTGCAGACGTTGGAGTTCGAGGATCTGGGCGAGCAGACGAAGTTGACGCAGACGATGCGGTTCGCCACGACCGAGGAGCGCGACACGACGATGCAATACGGCGTCAAGGCAGGATCCAAGAACGGCTTTGCACGAATCGACGCACTACTCCAGCGGCTACCGCTCGACGCGTGAGCTGCCCGCGTTGGCTTCCAGATACGACGAACGAAGCGAGCCCTATGAAGACCATGACATGTAGACAATTAGGTGGACCTTGCGACTTCACGCATCATGGACAAACCGCAGATCAGGTCATAAAGGCGCAGGACAAGCATCTAAAGGACGTGGTCGCACACGGCGATGCAGTTCACGAACCCGCCTTGAGAGAGATGCAAGGTAGGTGGAAGCATCCCATCTCGGGAATGGGGTGGTACAGGAAAGCCAAGGGCGATTTCGCTGCCCTTCCGGAAGACTGATGGACCTGTGAGCGGCAGCCAGAGCGTGCCTGGTGGGGTGGTGCACAACCTGCCAGCGGACCTACGTAAGGCGCTGACCGCTAGCGCCACGGCGCTCGTTGCGTGGAAGGACATCACGCCCTTAGCCCGCAACGAGTTCATCTGCTGGATCGAGGATGCCAAGCAGAAGACCACCCGTGAGCGACGCATTCGGCGGACCCAGGAGGAACTGGAGGAAGGCCAGCGCCGGCCCTGCTGCTGGCCGGGGTGCAAGCACCGCGACCGCGCCGGCAAAACGCAGCCCGCGTGAGGGCGATTTATCGCGCTCCCGGGGCGGGGTGTGCGGGGTATCGATCCCGTGAGGGCCTCGATCGCCAGCAGCCGACCGCCGCGAACCGCGACGCAAGTTCATGCTCGCGGTCCTCTCCAACAACACGGGCGCGCCCTCGCTTCCGGTTTGGGCTACGAGCAGCACTCTCGCGGGGCCTCAAGCCCGGTCTCACTTGGGATGGACGATCGGACTCCTCGAGCTTCCAATTCCGACAACCGCCCGGCGTCGCAGTACCCAACCACATGCGAACGCCCGCGGTTCCCCAGCGCTGTTGCTGTTGCAGCACTCTTCGGGCCGGACCGCGAGGGGGTTGCCGCAGAAGAGGAGCGGGTGGATTGCGGGCCCGTGAACTAGGTTCCGGGCTTCGGTCATTAAGCGAGTAGAGGGCTGCTGATGAACGAGCAACACGCTGCCGGCAGCGATGACGAGGTGGTTGGGGACTCGATCGGGGATCCGAGCGTGTTCGGGCTGCTGTTTGACCGTCACTACGATCAGGTCTGGCGGTATGTGTGTCGTCGTGCTGGTGCGGCGGTAGCCGACGAGCTGGCCAGCGAGGTGTTCGTGTGCGCGCTCGCCGGTCGGTCCGCGCTCGGTCGAGGAGAGATGAATGCTCGCGCATGGCTTTACGGGATCGCTACGAACCTGTTGCGCGAGCATTCTCGCTCGGAGGCTCGCCGCTGGCGTGCGTACGCTCGCGCGGTCCAGCCGACGGTGACGTCAGGTGACCTGGACGACGTGGAGGGGCGCGTCGATGCAGCCGCGCGTGGTCCAGCTGTAGCCCGGGCGCTGGCCGGCCTTCAGACTCCGGATCGCGAAGCGTTGCTGCTGTTCGCGTTGACCGAGCTTGACTATGCGGGGATCGCGATCGCTACCGGCGTGCCGATCGGCACCGTGCGCTCACGGCTGCACCGCGCACGGCGTCAGGTCAGGCTCGAGCTCGGTCTCGAATCGCCGCTCACAGACGCTCAGTCGACGACGAAAGGGAACGGCCCATGACCTCAGACGTTGATCTGGAACTCGTTCGCGAGATCGCCTTTGATGCGGACGGCCCCTCTCTCGAGACCCGTCAGCGCGCCCGAGACGCGCTACTGGCAGCGGCTGGACGCGATACCCGGTCCCCGAGACGGAGCTGGCACGGTCCCTTGACGCGTCCGCGCTGGAGGCGCGTTCGCGATTGGTCGACGGTCGGGCTACGCGCCATTCCGGTATTGCTGGCGGTGCTTGTGACTCTGGCGATCGCGGTCCTAGCGCTCACCGAAATCAGGCACCACGCCCCCAAGCGTCCGGTGTCGAGCGCCGCGGTGTCGGGAAGAAGGCAGCTGATCGAGATCCTGGCCGTGCTGCGACGGCCGCAGACCAAGGCGGACTTGGGCCTGAACCCGGCCTCGCTTGCGGACCCCGGGGCCTTCGTCGGCGCTCCCGATCTGTCGCTGGTCCGCTTCGCGACGGTCACGCCCTGGGGGGAGAAGCTCTTCTTCGTGGCGTTCAAGCCCCCTACTAGGCAGTCGCTCGCGGCTGCGGAACGCCAATTCCCGCAGCGCGACCGCACGCAGCTGTCTCAGACCATCGCGCGGCTGGCGTCACGGGGTGAGACGCTCGGCGTGTACAGCCGCGAGGGAGGCGGGGGCGACGTGCCCGCCTCCTACATAGAAGCCCGCGGTGAACTGTCGACCGAAGGAGCCGGCCGCACGTTCGCTGGCGGGTCAACGCGGACTCGGTTGACACTCGTCGTGCCCGACGGGGTCGCGAAGGTCGTGTTCGTGCTGCCCCGCCAGCCGGCCGGCGCTCAGAACGGAGCCCCGACCTACAAGCACAGCCTGAACGTCGCGGTCGCCGTCCACAGCAACATCGCGGCGGTTCAGGTCGACCGCCAATGCTGCACCGACCAGCTCCCGATGATCTGGTACGCCGCCGACGGTCATCTGATCAAGCGGATCGGCAACTTCTCCTCGGTCAACCGCGTCATCGCCCCGCCGACACCCGCACCCGAGACCGCCCTCTCACGCGCCGCAGAGCAAAACCCATCCACCCCAAACCGGGTCTGGGTGACTCCACGCACCGGCGGGCCGCGAACGACATTCGCCTTGCACTTCCGGATTCTGCTCAACGACGCCGACTACCGATACACGTTCACGGGCACCAAGTGCCCCGCGATCACGTTCCCCGGCGGCAGCGGCGGCGGCACCAACGACCTTCGCGGCCGCATCTTCGACGTCCCCCTCGACGCCGTCACGGGCCAGACCTGGTGCGCAGGCACCTATCACGTAAGCGTCACCGTGATGGACCTCGGACGCGGCGGAAGCCTCAAACACCCAGCCCGCCCCTTCGGCACAGCCACATTCACCGTTCGCCGCTAAACGGCGCATGCCCCGAGCCGCGCATCCTGTACTACGACCCCGTCCTTCGATCGCCGATCCACCACCGCACGGTTTGGACGCCCACTTGGCCGTCGTCGTCCGCGTCCAAGCGCGTCGCAATTATCGAAGGTCCTACGGGCGCCGAGGAAGCTTCGACCTGGGGGTAGGGTTGGCGGTTCCCAGCGCGAGATGTCCAGCGAGTCATGGAGTCGAACCCCAACACCACCGCGGCCGAGAGAGAAATGGTCGACTACGAGTACGTCCAGTCGCGCGGTGCCCACGGTGTTCACGCCCACGGCCAGTTTGACGCGTTCGTGGGGCCCCAAAGCGAGATCTGGATCGCCAGCGACGGCTCGGGTCTGATCCGCGAAACCGGCGGCCCGGCCAGTTTCTTTACCGAGGAAGGCAGGGCGCGCTGGGAAGCTGCGGGCAGTGCGAAGCTGACTCACGGCCCGAGCATTGACCTGTTCGCGCCCGGCTGTCTACGTGGATCCCGCGCCAGACGCGCCCGGCTGCAGTCCGGTCCCGATGGGCTAGAAGCCGCTCTGGGTGCCCGCTCGCGCCTGACGCTGCACATCGTCCAGGAGCTGTTGGGAGAGGCGCTGGTGGAGCGAGAGTTTCTGGCAGGCGGTGTATGACATCGAGCGGCGGCTGCCGGGAGTGGAAGTCGTCGAAGTGATCACCGATCAGCTGGGACGTGCCGGGCACGGACTAAGGTGCATCGAGCACGGCGAGCGGATGGAGCTGATCTTCAGCAGCGACACAAGCCAGATGCTCGGCTACCAGTGGTTTCTGGCCTAGCCCCAGCCCTTCGCGCCGGCCGGGACACTGCACTCCTGGAGCGCGTTTCTCACCCGCCAGCTCGTGACCGCGCTGCCGCCCGAGATCCCACCGGTCCCTCAACTTCCGTGCGTCCAGGCCGGCGCGGGCCGCGGCTTCGCGATCCGTCCTGGTTTTCACGTCGGCACCGGCTACGTCGATGACCCACTCCCGCAGCTCGCCGAACTGCGCCCAAGGGGTTCTCACCGACGCCGAATACCAGAGTGCCAGAGCTAACGCAGCGCGGAAATGAGCGTCTGTCGACGACGCGAGCTCAGCGTGCGGTAACCAAGGCTCTACGAGCATTGTTTCTACTGCGCGGGGCGTCGCTATCGAGGAACATTGAGCGATGGGTCACTCCGATCCTCGTCGAGCTGTCTTGGCGGACCTGACTCAGCCGACCGCCCGAGAGGTTTCGATGCCCAAAGCAGCCCAGGAGATCAACCCGTCGGCCGGACCCGTGGCGTCCTTCCACCGCGGGAAGCCGTTTGCGGCTGACCCGGACAGCATCGAGTTCCATAAAGAACGAGGGACGGACAATCGGCGGCTGTTCGCTGTCTCATTCATCGACGAGGCTCGTAACCACTGGTTCTGGCTTGTCGCGGCGGAGCTCGATGAAGCGGGCTGGAAGGCCCACGGGGTTGCCGGCGGCAGCGACGGACCCGCGCATGGGAGCCGCCAGGACCTGACGCGATCCGCGCCCTGGCTCAACCTTTGCGGGCAGTGGGGCGCAGACCGGTTGTATGCCGGGGGAGAACTGCACGTCGGCGATTCGCGAGTCGGACTGGTCCGCGTAACCCTCGCTGACGGAACACAACTGACTGACGACGGTGATGCCGACGTGGCGCTGTTTGTTGGCCGTCGAGGCGAGCCACCGGCCGTCGTGGACATCTTCGACATCGATGGCTCGCTGCTTTCGAGCCGCAAGGCCTTCTGAGCCAGACCAGCTGTGGTTCCTGCGGCATCCGCAACGAGCGCAGCCATTTGGATGGCCATCGCATAGCCCATCCACTACCGCGCGTTCTGCGGTAGTGGATGGTCCGCAGTCGGGAGCGACTGGCTTGAGCGGCACACTCCCGCAGTTCTACAGCTACTTCGATCTGTATAACGAGCAGGCATTCCTCCATGATGCTGGTCGACTCCGGTCCGAAACTTGGAATGAATGGAAGGATGGAATCGTCGCGAATCTCACGAAACTGCAGTTCAAAGCTGCGTGGCTCTACATCTACAAGCGTGCCAAGCCGCTGGGTGAATTCGAAGGTGTAGCGGCCATCTGGGAGCGGATTGATTTCGAGAACGGCAGCCCCGAAGCGGAGGACGTTTAGGAATCCTAGGGCTACCCCCGCCGAAAAGGGGTCCCAAGGAATCTCCATTTGCGGCTCGCGCTCAGATCCATCCCTCGACCGTGGCCCCGCGCGGTCACGGGTCGGCGTTGAGCCGCCCGGGCAACGCCTCAGGTTTCGTCGATGTATCCGCTTCGCTTTGCGCCGTACTGTCTGCTGCGATCGTGACGACGAGCAAGACGACCGGAAAACTGAGGAAGAGGGCGGAAACGAACAGCGGAAAGAATGGATACCCGCGCCCCTGGCCGTAGAACGCGACGCGTCTCTGAGAGGTGAAACCCAGATCAGTACGCCACGTCCAATGAGCACGCCAACCCGCGCTCCGGCGCTCAAAGCGAGCACCAGGGTCGTGCGTTGCCTGCCCTTCGATGGAGAATCCCGAGCGCAGCCTATCCCTGTTCGGGACAAAGCATTTCATCATCTATCCATGCCGTCGAGCCGCGCCGTCACGATCAGGGCTCGGCGCTGCGGCAACTCCACGACGTTCGTCTATCTGCCGCTGAGCCGCCAGGCGACGTCATCCACGACTCGATGACACGACGCTCCAAGCAGTCTTGCGGGATCGCGGGGACGCTCTTCCTTGCTGCTTTGGGTGCGCTCGCGATCGCGGAATGGTGGGCGAACTCCGCAGGGACCGCGACGCCGCACCGCGATCAGCTCATCCCCCTGTACGACAATGCCAATCCCGCCGACTGGCAGACAGCGTGCTCCCAGAGCAATGGGGCGCGGGGCGGGTCGTACATCATCGCCAATGCCTTCCCGGGCGACCGCCCGGGGCCGGGGCCAGTGCAGGCTTGGTCGAACGTGATCAAGCACTGCTACCAGTACCGCAGGGCGTCAGTCATCGGCTACGTGTGGACGAACTACGGGCGCGGCGGCAGCACCAGCATTCCCGGGATCGAGCAGCAGATCAGGGCGTGGTACTCGTACTACCCGGGTGAGATCGCGGGGATCTTCTTCGACGGCGTCTCCGACACGGCTCCCAGCACCACGACCAGCAACAAGGCCTTCTACCAGACGCTAGCGTCCTACGTGCACACCCACGAGGGCGACAACAACAAGGTTGTGTTCAACCTCGGGAACAACCCGGGCTCGAACTGGATGCTCGCCAGCAGCAGCGTCAGGAACGCCGACATCGTGGTCACCTTCGAGGGCTCCTACAACACACCCGGCTCAAATCCCTACACGGCTTGGACGCAGGCGAGATGGGAGTATGCCTACCCGGCGACCGACTTCGCGGCGATCGTATACAACGCGCCCGACGCGACCGCCTGCACGTCGCTGGCCCACCAGCACCTCGGGTACGTGTACGTCGGCACAAAGTACGACACCTTGCCGCCGTTCTGGCACACGTTCCTAAGCGCGTGCTGAAGGTGTGGACGGGCTGAATCCCATCCGAGCGGGCCGCCCAGGGCTAGGAACCGTGCGCGCCGCCGAACGCTTGGAACACGGCCTCCATCCCATGATCGAGCAACGGGTCCGGCGCCAGTTCCTGCTCGGCGAGTATGAGCAGTCGGTCTTCGTAGCCATGAAGGCAGTTGAAGTTCGAGTTCGGTCGCTTGCCCGTCTCGGAGACGACATGATCGGCGTTGCGCTCATGACCCAAGCGTTTCGGTCTGGCCGGCCGCTCGTCGACCCCGAGGCGGTTCCGGGCGAGCAGGTTGGCGTGATGAACCTTTTCCAGGGTGCGTATGCCGTCCTTCGCAATCCCGCCGGTCACCGCGAAGTTGATTACGACGACGTCACCGAGGCCGCGGAAGCAGCCGCAGCAGCAAGCCTGCTTATGCGCATCCTCGATCGAGTCGAGCGTCGCATCACCTCCTGAGGCAATGCCGGACACCGCGCTGAGTCTCCCGGACCCAGGCGTCCGATACAGGATCGACCACCGGCCGCTTCTGGAGGGCGATCGGGCCGCTCGGCCCATCTCGGCTGCCGGTCTCAATCGCCGAACGCTGACTGCGACGAGCCGAGGCGGCCGGCGAGGCGTCGCTTCGTACCGTGATCGGCCTGCCCCTTTGGCGCGAGCTCGTGGCCGCATTCGGTTGCAGGCGGGCGTCTCGCACGCGGAGTCGGGCTTCGCCGAGACTTCCGCTGCTTCGTGAAAGCAGAAGTCTGATGCGGGGATTTCTGACCGCATGTGTTCGCTGCTCGCCAAGGTCGTTTTCGTTGCCGGCCTCTGGGAGAATCGGGTCCTGTGTTGCTACAGGCGACATTGAACGGAGATTTCAGTCGGGCTGATCATCCGGGGCTCCCTATATCGGCCGCGGAGCTTGCGATGGACGCTCGGGCGTGCGTTGCCGCCGGCGCGGGTGCGGTCCATCTTCATCCCAGAGATCAGGACGGCGTTGAGCGATTGGATGCCGCGACGGTCGATTCGGTGGTCGAGCAGGTGCGCTCGGCATGCCGCGTCGAGGTGGGGGTCTCCACAGGCGCATGGATCGAACCAGACTTGCCTCGGCGGCTGGAGTTGATCAGGGCGTGGAAACGTCCCGATTACGCGTCGGTCAACGTCTCTGAGCCCGGAGCACAGCGCGTTATGCACGCACTCCTGGAGGTAGGCATCGGCGTGGAGGCCGGAGTCTGGACAGTCCAGGACGCCGTAGCGTTCAGTGGGTTTGACCTGAGAGGTCAGTTGACTCGCATCCTGGTCGAGCCCGTCGAAGTCAGCGCCGCAAACGCTGTGCCGCTGGTGCGCAGCATCCACGAGGCGCTCGACAGATTTGATCAGAGCACGCCGCGTCTGCAGCATGGCGACGGTGAGGCCACATGGGTGCTGATCGACGACGCGATCCGCAACGGCTACGACACGCGGGTAGGCCTCGAGGACACGCTCTACGGACCAGATGGCAAGCGTGTGAGCGGCAACCGTGCCCTCGTTGAGGCCGCCTCCAACCTGATCGCCCAGCTCGGCCGCCATTCGAAAGAGTCGCCGCCCTAGCCGTGTGCCGACCACAGTTCTCCTTTGTCGCCCTCGGGAGGGCCGGATCGCGGGCTGCCGCTCTTGGCCTCGGCCGAGCCGAAGGGGAAGTCCGACCGGCGGCTTGTCGGCGACAGTGGGGATGCCGCGCGTGCGTGTGAAAGCGGAAGTTAGGCGAAGTGGGTGCGCGGTCTGATGCAGGTGAGGAGGCCGAGCGGTCCCGCTTCGCCGGCGCTGGCCGCAAAGTCGCGGTGGCGCGGGCGAGGCGGGAGAGCGTCGGGTCCTCGGTCAGCGGCTGAACTTCTTGATGGCTTCTTCGGTGACCGGCGTGAAGAGGTTGACGAGGTTGCCGTCGGGGTCGCGGAACAGGATGGAGCGGTTGCCCCAGGGCATCGTGGTGGGCTCCTGAACCCAGTCGTTGACCAGCGGCGTGAGCCGCTTGTATTCGCTGTCGACGTTCTCGACGCGGAACTCGATGATGATGGTGTGGTTGTCGGCGGGGCGTGCGGAGTCGGTTCCGAACAGCTGTGTCGTCTGCGTGTGGCCGATCGCCAGGGTGCAAGACGGCATGATCAGCTCGGCGAACACGGGTGTGTAGCGCACTGCGGCAACGCCGGTGACCTGCTCATAGAACTGGACGACGCGCTCCAGGTCGTCGGTGATCATCCGAATCGAGGCAAGATCCACGTCATAGTCCTTTCGGTCGGGCTACAATTCCGTAGCAGTAACGCTACGCAACCGTAGCGTAGCGGAGACACGCTGCAGAATCAATCAATGGCGAAACGAACCTCTGGCAAAGCTCAGCCCGCGCAGCGCTCCGGACCACCATCGACAGAGGGCGGCGCCGGCGCGGTCGACAGTCGCGTTCGGCGATCGCGAGACCGGGTGCTGACGACGGCCTTCGAGCTGCTCAGCCAGGGCGGGGTCGGTGGCTTCACCGTCGACGAAGTTGCCCGCCGGTCCGGGGTCGCGAAGACCACCATCTACCGTCACTGGCCTTCCCGTGAGGCGCTCGTGATCGATGCCTGTTCCCGGATCAGTGCCGAGCAGGAGGTCCCCGACACCGGCTCCCTCGAGGGTGACGTCACGGCGATCGTTGCGAACATCGCTCACCTGCTGAGCACGGCCCGGTGGTCGTCGGTCCTGCCCTCGATCGTCGACGTCGCCGAGCGCGATCCGGAGTTCGCTGACATCCACAGCAGGATCCAGCACGGACACGCCGCCCCGCTCAGGGAAGTCCTCGAGCGCGCAGCAGGCCGGGGCGAGCTAGCAACGGCAGCTGACCGCTCGACCATGATCGCGGCGCTGCTGGGACCGCTCTTCTATCGCCGCTGGTTCTCACGCGAACCGATCGACGACCAGTTCATCAAGACGATCGCCAAGAACGTGATCAGCAGTCAGCGAGCCACCGACGATTCCCGCCCAAACGCGCACGCTGCCTCCAGCGCCTCGTGACGGTCTTCGACGCTGTCCGTCGGAGCGCCAACGCCATCAGGAGGAACGCGTGCTGGGCTGGCAGTTCAGGGGCGGCCGAGTGCCGATGGCACCCCGCAGACCGTCGCGACCTCAGTCGCGGACGGACCGTCTCTGCTGGCGCTGAGGTTGACCATCGCCGCCGCTCTGTCGCCATTCCGGCACTCTTGATCAGGCTGCCGCCCCGAACGAGCGGGAAGGTCGCGCCGCTGGGAAAGCAGGACCAGCGCGCGCAAAGAGGACTCCCCTGCTCGTCGCCGAGGCTGTCGGGCAAACCCGGCGGCTGGCGCGAAGTTGTACTAAATCGACAACAG
>ODAK010001171.1_pt1 | contig 29238 bp, 31 predicted proteins | sample 1539591 | NCBI WGS metagenome assembly ODAK01 (sample SAMEA3539303, study PRJEB22396) | soil metagenome | biome: tundra; feature: field; material: soil | place: USA | collected 2010-05 | depth 0.15 m
CTCGAGCGGGCCGGGGCCGTCGTTCGGATCTGCTCGCTCCCGCTGACGGACCTAGCGGCGACCAGGGGCCCGACGACTATCTAGCGCAGCACGGCCCCGAGGCTCTCTACGAGATCGTCCGGAGCGCCACGCACGCCTCGCCGCTCGCGAGGTGGAGGAGCTCGCCGAGGCGTGCGACAAGCGAACCGAATCGGTCGGCGAAGACACTGAGGAGGCTCCCGAAGCGCCCACGCCCCTTGTGGTTCGGTCGGACGCCTCGACGACGGATATGGGCGGCCCATGGGACGCCAGCGACTTCCTGAGCGACGTTCATACTCAGCTTTTTGCATGGCAAAAGGAGTGGAACGCTCGCGAAGCACTCAGCGCTGGTTTCGCCAGCGAATTGCGGCTGGTCTTCAAGGTGATGGAGAAGATCGACGCAGAGCGGAAGCCATCGCCCCGGGCGCGGTAGGCCGCCCCGCCCCCAGTAGCTGGGCGTGCCGCGTTCAGTTATACCGTACGGATCGCATGGCCATCACCGTGAAGCAGACCTCGTTTCGGTTCACCCCTGAGGATCTCGTGTACCTCGACGCTATCCAGCTGCACACGGGGGTCAGCTCGCGCACCGACGCGCTCCGGGCGGTCATCCGGCTCTATGCACGGGGCGAGCGGCTTGAGGTCGGCAAGCTGGCGAAGGGAAGGGCGAGGCGATGACCGAGGCGAGTGGCAACGGGCGCGAACCGCTATGGGTGCGCGAAGAAAGGACGCCGGGGCCCGATTTGGGGGCTCCCCCCGGCCGCGAGTGGAACGACAAATTTCAGGGCGGATCCTTCTGGGTCTTGCGCGCGGCGGAACTAAAAAGAGCCGGATGGGTGCTTCTAACTGTCGGTGAGCGGGACGAGAGAAATGCCTTCGACCGCAACATCCAACTGGCGCACGTGGGGCGAGTGGCTGCCACGCTGCTGTCCATGTCCCTTGAGAACGTGTTCAAGGCGGCCGCGATGGCCCGTGACTGGTCGCTTTGGCTCAGCGAGCTCCCCCTCTACCTCGAACCATGGCGATCTACGTCTCAGGCGGCGAACATACCCAGGAAGGGCATACAAAAGGGGGAACTGGCGCGAGAGATCACGATCCACGATTTGGGCCGCCTTTCGATGATGGCCGGCGTGGAAGCCAGAACGCCCGATGAAGCTGAGGTACTTGAAGCGGGAACACACCTCATCGAGCATTGGGGACGATATCCTCACGCGAAGAAGGGCACGGCGCGAAGCACGCAGCTTTCCGTGGGCCCGCGGTTCTTCGACGCATATGATCGCATGTTTTGGGCCGCATGCGATTCGTATTTGGTGGGCCTGAACGAGACAGCCCCTGGGGGTCGACCAACCGACGAGGCGGCTGCTGCAGGGCGCGTGAAGTTTATCTCGCGCGTCTATGAGGAGACGATGGGCGAGAAAGCACCGCCCGGATGGGAGCCGTGCCGGTGACACGAAACTCTCCAACGCCGAAGACGAGGCACGGGAAGGCGACGAGCAAAGGCGGACGCCCGGCGACGGGATCCATCAAGTGGCGCCGCAACGCCAAAACCGGCGAGATGCAGTGGCACGCCCAGGTCACGCTGAAGGACGGCTCGCGCCCCTTCGCGCCGCTCGACGCGAAGATCCCCGAGACCGACGTCGAAGGTGCCCGGAGGTGCGCGCGCGAGACCAGCGCGTACTTTCGCAAACATGGAATGGTAGTCGACCGGTCTCGCGAGACGGTTACCCATTTCGCCGGGCGCTGGTGTAAATGGCGCGAGCGAAAGGGGCTCGGTTGCGTCGCTGCCGATCGCGCACTACTCGAGTGCCACGTCTTGCCCGTGCTCGGCGCCTTCGACGTTCGCGAGGTCGCGCGAGAGGACTTGAAGCGGCTGGTCGCGAAGCTCGATGCCAAGGCCGAACGCGGTACGAGCGACGAGGGCAGGCCGTTCAGTTGGAAGACGGCGGTCAACGCATGGGGAACCGTCCGCTCCCTCTTCCGCGACGCGCAGAAGTCGAAGGACGTGGCGCTCTGCGTGCGTGACGACAACCCCGCCGATGGCGTCGCCGGGCCCGACATGGGTCCGAAGAAGTCCAAGGTCTACGTGTGGCCGAACGAGTTTCTCAAGCTCGTCTCCAGCCCGAAGGTGCCGCTTCGCTGGCGAAGACTTTTCGCGCTCGCGGTCTACACGTACGCGAGGGCAGGCGAGCTTGCCGCGCTCGACTGGACCGACGTCGATCTAGAGCACGGCATCATTCACATTCACCAGTCGCTCGACGCGAAGCGCGGGCGTGGCCTGAAGGCCACCAAGAGCGACGTAGCGAGGCGTGTACCCATCGAGCACGAGCTCATGCCGCTTCTCGTCGCGATGCGAGCGGAGGCGAAGGGCAAGGGTCGCGTCGTGCGTCTTCCGGGCGAGCACCTCTCGCGCTCTCTCCGGATGTACCTGCGGAGAGCAGGGATCGATCGGAGCGATCTCCTGACGAGCGATGCGACGCGCAAGGCGATGACGTTTCACGATCTGCGGGCAACCGGGATCACGTGGTGCGCGCACCGTGGCGACGAGCCGCTCAAGATCATGTATCGCGCGGGCCACGCGGACTTCGAGACCACGAAGATCTACCTCCGCGAAGCGGAGAACTTGTCGGCCGCATTCGGGACCGTTTTCCCGGCGCTGCCCCCCCTGGGGAGTTTCGCAACGGTATCGCAAAATTGCGAAACCGATGACGATAACGTTTCGGAATTATTATCGAAAGTGGTGGAGGCGCCGGGAATCGAACCCGGGTCCGAAAATCACTTGCTCGCGCATCTACGTACGTAGCCAGCAGTTTGAATCACTCCTGGTCGCGCCTGCCGGCGGGTGCTCCCAGAAGCTAGTCACCTGTTTATTTTCGCGTCCCTCCCGGTGACCCGGGGTTCGGCTATCCAGCTTGGTTTACGCCCTCGGGAGAGGCGCTGGAGGGCCCTTCCTTCGGACGGCGTTCAGTGCTGTTTAGGCAGCGAGCGCGATCGCGTTATCGTTCGCAATCAGATTTTGCGCGGCTTTTTACGTGGGGCCGTGCGCCACGGTACGCAGCAACGAGTTCGCAGTCTCCGTCGAAACCGATCGCCCCCTTGTGGGTGAGATGCCTTGGGAAAAATGATCTAACCGCCGGAGAACATAAGGATCTACGGGCCGCCGTCAACACGCGCGCGCGAGCTCTCGCACGCGCGCCGCTTCGAGCACGCCGAACGCTCCGGGCAGGCCCTCGTCTTCGAACCGTCGCCTCGACAGCGCCGTCGCCTGGGCGTGAAGACGGTCCCACACGGTCGGCTCGAGTCCCACCTCTTCGCGGTTCATCCACAGCCAGGCGAGGGCGCTGGCGTCGCACTGGAGCTCGGTCCACGCGCGCTGCTCGAAGGGCCCGTGGTTGTGAAAGTGCGTCCAGTCGTGCAGCCCCCAGAAGAGGGCGTTGAGGTTGTCGGCCGCGAGCCACATCGCCTCCCGAGGTGTGACGCGGTGCGCGTAGAGCCCGTCGGTTGCGGCGTCGATCCCCCAGGGCGCGAGCGCCTCTTCCTCTTCGAGGCCCAGCCCGATCGCGTGCAATCTCGCGAGCTCTCGCGGCAAGAAGGCGCAGGCGGCGCCCGCGTGGAACACGAAGACCATGCGATGCGGGTCGGACCCGTCGAGCGGCGTGGCGACGTCGAAGCGCCCCGCGACGCCGGGCTCTCCCGCAGGCATGCGCCAGTCGAGCCAGTCGCTCGCGCACCAGGCGAACGCATCAAAAACAGGCGGTGCGACCGCGGCGGGGACTACAAGCGCGACCGGGGGCGTAGCGAGGCGGCGCAAGTGAGACTCTGACGGCCGCACCGGCTCGGTGTACCATGAGCCTGGTCCGGTGCGCTTTGCGCATCCTGGAAGCTCGCGCTAAACGCTCGCCGACGAAGAGATCACGATGTCGCCGACGCAACCGCTGCCCCCGAAGAAGGAGGTCGGACTCGCGCTGCTCGAACGCTCGAGCGTGTACGTGCACCTCGACCCGCGCCAAGAGTCCGTCATCGTTCCGGCCTGGTTCAAGAAGCAGCCGCAGCTCGTCTTGCAGGTTGGCATGAACATGCCGGTGCCCATCCCCGATCTTCGCTTCGACGACGACGGGTTGAGCTGCACCCTCAGCTTCAACCGCGCGCCGTTCTTCTGCGTCGTTCCGTGGGCAAGCGTCTTCGCGATGGTCGGCGACGATGGGCGCGGCATGGTCTGGCCCGATGACGTGCCGGCCGAGGTCGCCCGTCACGCGCAAGGTCGCGGGGCCGACGGCGCCGTGCGCAAAGAGGCGCCTAAGCCCGGGCTGCAGGCCCGCGAGGGCCGCGACAGCAGCCGGCCCGAGGCGGGCGCGAAGCCGAAGCGATCGCGAAAGCGCCCGGTGCTCGCGGCCGTTCCCGACGGGGACGACGTGGCCGCCCCGGCGGTGAAGGCCTCGTCCGGTCGCACCGCGCCGGCACCCATCAGGCCAATCGTGGCTCCGTCGCCTGCGCCGCGCACGATCGTGGGGCCCACGCGCAAGAGGCGTGAGCTGCCGCCGTACCTCCGCGTCGTCAAGTAAGCGGCGCCGAGGGGGAGCGCACTACATCTTCGCGGGCGATCCGCGCGACGCCTGCGCCGGGATCGGGATCGTGGCCCTCGGGTGGCCCGCCTACGCGCTGTTCACGCGGTCCGCGGCCGCTGCGGCGCCCTGACGGGTCAGCCGGGCGCCTTGCAGGCGTGAAGGAGCGCGTCCGACGCGCGCTCGCGCACGATGGGCGTATCCCGTCCGCCCGCGATCGCGGGGAGCGCCGCGCACGTCGCGCGGAGGCCGTCGCCGTAGCTCGCGAACGGATCGATCGCGGCGACCACGATCGCGTGCGAGGCGGGAAGGCGCACGATGGCGTCGGCGAGGACGCCGTCCATCTGCGGGGCGCACCGCGTCACCGCGTATCCGAGCGGCACGGTCATCGCCGGGTAGTCGGTGGCGGGCCGCGCGCCGAACGCCTGGACCCAGGCCACGTGCAGGCGGGCGCACGGCATCGCCGGGCTCTTTCCTGCCGCGCCCAGCAGCCCGGGCTCGGCGCGCGCGGCGAGCCATGCGAGCGAGGCCTCGTCGCTGGCGGCGATGTGCACGACGGCGTCGACGCAGGTGATTGCGTCCCGCGCCAGCGGCGGGACGCCGACGAGGGCCTTGTGTGCGTCATCGTCGGCCTGGGGAGACGCGATGCCAACGCACATCGAGGCGCGGGTCGAAGCGTCGACCAGGCGCCGCTCCACGGCCTCGCGCGCCGGAGGCCCCACGCTGGCGAGGGCGCTCGAGACGTTCGCGCTCTGGGGGGTCGCCGACAGGCGGATCAGCGCGCCTTCGAGATCCGGCACGAACGCGGGCAGCTGGCCTCCGGCTCTCGTCATGGCGGCCGCGGCGTGGTCGGCGCGCTTCGGATCGCCGAGCGCGTCGTGCATCATCGTCGCACCCCAGGGCGCGCCGCGCCCGACCGCAGCCCACGCGGCTCGAAACGCCTCGAGGTCATACGAAGAGCGGAGCGTGAGCGCCGCCGCGGCCTTCGGATTGCCGTCGGCCAGACGCCCGAGCGCTGCCGACGCCGACGGTGTGTCGTTCTGCTGCAACCACGCGACGTCGCCACGGGCTTCGGCCTCCGCGATGGTGGTGGGCTTGCAATGGGCGCCCATCAGGATCAGCGATCCGGCGGCAACCACGAGTCGCTTATGCACGACCTCGTCAGGATATCGGAAGACGCGCCGGTTGACGCGGCGGTGAAACGGCCCAGATGTCCCATGGCAAGGTGACATGCGCGTACTCCTGACGGGCGGAACCGGTTTCATCGGGCGCGCGCTCATCTCCGCGCTCGTCGCCCGGCGCGACGAGGTCGTCGTCGTCTCGCGGCAGGCCAGGGCTGGCGCGGTCGGCTGGGAGGCGATCGAGCCCGAGGTCGAGCGCGCCGACGCCGTCGTTCACCTGGCCGGCGAGCCGGTTGCCGAAAAGCGATGGACCGTCGGGCGCCTCGAAAGCATCCGGTCGAGCCGCGTCGAGACCACCACGCGGCTCGCCCAGGCGATCGCAAAGGCCGGGCGAAGACCGCGGGTCTTCGTGAGCGGCTCGGCGGTCGGCTACTACGGCATGCGCGTCGACGGCGCCGTCGTCGACGAGAGCTCGCCTCCCGGCGGCGACGTGCTCGCGCAGATCACCGTCGCTTGGGAGGCCGCGGCCGACCCCGCCCGCGCGGTCACGCGCGTCGCGCACCCGCGCACCGGCGTGGTGCTCGAGCGGGGAGGGGGGGCGCTCGCGAAGATGGCCCCGCCCTTCGAGATGTTCGTCGGAGGGCCGATCGGCAGCGGCAAGCAGTGGATCAGCTGGATCCACCTGCGCGACGAGGTTCGCGCGCTCCTCTTCGCGATCGATCACGAGGCGCTGACCGGCGCCTTCAACGTCACCGCACCGGAGCCGGTCGACATGAACCAGTTCGCCAAGGCCCTCGGCCACGCCCTTCACCGCCCGTCGGCGCTGCGTGTTCCCGCGATGGCCCTGAAGCTCGCCCTCGGCAGCGGCCTCGCCGAGGTGCTCCTGACCGGTCAGCGCGCCACTCCCAGCAACCTCCTCGCCGCGGGCTTCACCTTCGAGTTCCCCCGCATCGACCTCGCGCTAGCGGCCATCTTCGGTTAGCCCGGAGGGAGGGAGACGCTCTCGCGCGAGCGCGCTTACTCTTGCCTCTGGGCGAGGGCTGCGCGGGCGGCCTGGACGCAGGCGCGGTCGCCGAGGTCTTTGCAGGTGCCGATGAGGAGGCGGATCTCGGTGTCGGACGCCTTGCCGTTGTTCATGCGCTGCTCGAGCTGCTTCTTGAGGAGCGCCTTCGAGTCTTGAGTGCCCTGGAGCGCGAGGGCTCGCTCGCGATCGTCGACGGTCACGCCGGCCGGGCCCCTGGCGGAGACCGTCTGCACGGCAGGCGATGGGGGAGGCGGCGCGGCGGGCGCGGGAGGATCGATCGCCGCAACGGCCGCGACCCGGTGAGGCGCGGCGTCGGAGTGGGCCGGGGCCGGAGCCGCCGTGTCGTCGGCATGGGCCTTCGTCGAAGACGGCGGGACCGCAGGCGCCGGGGGGGCCGGGAGCGCATCGGCGAGCGCCTCGAGCTGCTGCACCTTGTCGGCGGCGACCTTGCGACGCGTCGGGTCGACGCTCATGTCCTGGGCGACGCGCTGGTAAAGGGCCTCTTTCGCCGCCGCGTCGGTCAGGGTGTCGGCGCGCGCCAGCGACTGATCGGCCCAGAGGGTCTCGAGGTCCTTGTAGTCCTGCGAGCTCCGGAGCGGCGACGACTCGGCCACCGCCGCCTGGATCTTCTTGTGGGCGCCTTCGCAGTCGCCCGACGCGCAGAGCGCCTTCGCGTCGTCGAGGGCGGTACGCTCCGGCGAGGGCGCGCTCGACCCGGCGGCGCCGGTGGTGGCGTGGGGCTCGAGATCCCGCCGCGTGTATGCCCAGGCCCCGAGGGTGCCGGCGATCACGACGACGGAGAAGATGGCGATCGGGACCACGTTCGACGAGCGCCGACCCCGGACGATCTCGGTGGCGTCGCGCTTGGTGAGCGCGGCGAGCTTCTGGCTCTCCGTCGGCCGATAGATCTGCCCGGCTCCCACGAACTTGAACTGCACGTCGCCGAGCTCGATGACGTCGCTTGGCTCGATGATGCCCCGGCGCAGGTCGGACCCGTTGACGCGCACGCCGTTGCTCGAGCCCTTGTCGACGATCTCGAAGCGGCCGTCGCCGAGCGCGTGCACCTCGCAGTGAATGCGGGACACCGAGTTGTGGTTGACGGAGATGGTCGCCTCTTCGGCGCGCCCGATAGTCATGCGCTCGCGATCGAGGGGGAACTCGGCGCCGGGCGCGGTGCCGGCGATCATCACGAGCCGATTGGGCCGATCGACCAGGGCGTTCGCGCGAGCGTGGGCCGCGGGGGCGCCGGGCACGGTCTGCTTCGCGTCGTTCGGGGTCGCGGCGGGCCCCGGCGACTGGGGAGACGCCTCGTCTTGAAGGACAATGCGGTAGTCGCCGATCTGTACGAGGTCGCCGTGCGACAGGTTCTGCGCGTGGGTGACGCGCAGGCCGTTCACGAAGACGCCGTTGTAGCTCGTGAGATCTTCGAGGACGATCGCGGGAGACGCTGGCGCCGACGCGCTCGCTCCGTCACCGTTCGGCTTCTTCTTGATCAGCCGCGCGTGCTCGCGCGACACGTTGCGCTCGGTGAGCCGGATCGTGTTCCCGTCCTTGCGCCCGATCGTGTACTCGTCGCGCGTCAACGGCACGACCGTCTGCTTTCCTTCGTCGTCCTCGATGGCCAGCTTCCACATGGGCTTCTGCTTCGGAGTGCGTTAGCCGCTCCCGGTACGCCCGCAGGAAGCAAGCGGTGCAAGGGGAGGCTCGGGCGAGAAACAGGAACGCGAGGCCTGAGGGGCCGAGGGGAAGTGTAGCGAGTGGCGGTAACGGGATGCAACGTCGTGAGAGCGGAGTGAGCGTCTTAGGTCTCCAAGCCGCCTCGTAGCTGACACGCCGACATGTCTGCCTTGTCGCCTTGTCTGCCGGGCGTCACGACGTCTCTTGACGCGTGATACATGCGGCCGTAAGTATCACCGCGTGACACAAATGGACGCTCCGAAGCGTGACGAATCTCGGCCGAGCGGCCTCCCGCCGCCGCTCGGCTCGTATGCGTCGTCACCAGACATGGGCGGGAGCGACCCCGCCAGGCGGCCCGGCGCTGCGGGGAACGGGCCGATCCTCGTCGCCGAGGGCGACGACGCGCGAGACGCGAGCGACGCGCGAGACGCGAGCGACGCGCGAGACGCGAGCGACGCGAAAGTGGGCAAGAAAGAGCGGGTGCTTCACACCCGGGTACCCGCCGTGCTCGAGCGCGAACTCAAGCGCTTCGCCGACAACCTGCGCGTCCCGGTCTCGAACCTGGTGCGAACGATCCTCGAAGACGCCCTCTCGGTGGCCGATGCCGCCACCGGCAACGTCGAAGAGCGCCTGCGCCGGGCGGCGCACCACCTCGAAAAAGAGCGTGAGAAGCTGAAGAAGCGCCTCGAGCACGACCCGCTCTCGGGGGTCGTGGCGTTTCAAGAAGTGATGCTCGCCGTGCCTGCCTTCTGCGCGAAGTGCGCGGCCCCGCTCGCGCGCGGATCGCGAGCGCACCTGGGCATCGGCGATGGCCCCGGAGAGCGCATGTTCGTGTGTGAAGAGTGTCGACCCCGGGGATGAAGTCCCCCCTAACCCGATGGATGGAGGCGAGTCATGAGCAACGTCGAGACCCAGAAAGCGAACGTCGAAGCCAAGGCCGAGGCCGTGGCGAACGTGGCGAAGGATGCCGCCAAGGACACCGGCAAGGCCGCCGGCACCTTCGTGGATGCCGTCTTCGACCTCGGCCTCTCGTGGGCCGAAGTGGGCGTGGCCAAGAGCAAAGAGGCCCTCGAGGCCAGCGCAAAGTCGATCGAAAAGGCCGCCAAGTCCCTCGAAGACCTGCAAAAGCGCCTGAAGAAAGCGTCCTGACAGTCGACGGAGCGACAGCGAGAGTTAGCCGCCGAGGCGCAGAGAAGGCAGAGAAGGCAGAGAAGGCAAGGCAGTGTATTGGCCGGAGAGAAATCCGAGCGCCGTGGCCAAGCGAACGCCACGGACGCGCGAGTCTTCGCCCCGCCCCGCTCGGCTCTGCGCCCTCTGCGCCTCTGCGGCTGATCTCCTCTCCCCGAGCGACTAGCCAGGACGCGGACGGCTGCGCCGCCGCTTAGTCGACGCGCTGGGGCTCCCCCGCAGGGAGGGACGCAACGAAGGCGTCGCGGGCGGAGAGAACGCGCGCGTCGTCGCGGCCGTCGAACGTGACCTTCGTCTTGTACGACGGGTCGAGCCACTTCGGGTACGAGCCCACGGCCACGTCAGGGAATGACGCGACCACGCAGTCGAGCAGCGGCTTGAGTTCGCCTTCGTCCATCTTCACGTAGGCGGCGTGCGACACGAAGCCGTGACCGCGCTCATCACCGAGCGACTGCTTGAGCCGCGCGACGACCACAGGGATCTTCATCCGGAAGACCTCGGGGATGCCCGGCAGGAGCCAGGTGTTCTCGAACCGGATGGTCGGCCAGGCGACCTCCGCAGTGACCTCGAGCGCCGCTCCCTCGGGAACGAGCGCCATGCGAAGGTGACCTGCCGTGCAACGCTCCCGGTAGTGAGCCCGGAGCATCGCCTCCATGGGCGGCGACGAGACCACGCGCACATTGAACGCTCTGGACACGGCCTCGACGGTGACGTCGTCGTGCGTGGGTCCCACGCCGCCGCTCGTGAAGAGCCAATCGTGCGCCTTCGAGAGATCTCGCACCTCTCGCACGATGGTGTCGATGTCGTCCATGACGACCACCACCCGCATCAAGAGAACGCCGAGGGGCCGAAGGGTGCGCGCCAGAACCGCGACGTTCGCCTCCTCGACCTTTCCGGAAAGGATCTCGTCACCGATGACGAGCACGGCCGCTGTGGGCGCAATCGGTAGCGGAGGCGGAGGCGACTGGTTCATGGGCCGAGCGGTTTGTCGCGATCGGGCCTTCGGTTCGTAGTACGCTTTTGGCTGAGGATCCATGCGCAGGGTCTTGATTGTGGAGGACTCGGTCTCCACCCGTGCTTTCGTGCGGGCCGTGCTCGAGGACAGCCAGTTCGCCAGTGGTCTGGGGGGATGCGACGTGGTCGAGGCCTCGTGTGGCTTCGACGCGATGCGTCTGCTGCCCCGCGGTCCGTACGACCTCATCGTGACCGATATCAACATGACCGACATCAACGGGCTCGAGCTCGTTCGGTTCATCCGAAAGTCGGCCCACCACGCCGAGACGCCGCTCGTCGTCATCTCCACGCTCCGCGCGGAGCACGACGCCGACAGGGCGCTCGCGCTCGGCGCGAACGTGTACTTGCCGAAGCCGTTCACCCCCGAGCAACTCCGCGAAACGGTGGCCAAGCTCCTCGAAGGCCGGCCCGTGCGCGCCCAGTCAGACGGCGAGCGGTAGATCCCATGGAAGGTGGCGGACGCGGCGACGGCGGAGCACGCGACGAGTTCTTCAGCGAGGCGCAGGAGCTCGTCGACGGGTTGGGCCGCGACCTCCTCATGCTCGACGAGGCGCTCAAGCGAGGTCAGTCGAACGCGGAGCTGATCAACGACGTCTTTCGCGGCGTGCACACGCTCAAGGGCCTCTCGGGCCTCTTCGGCGCGACCCGCATGGCGGGCCTCTCGCATCAGCTCGAAGACGTGCTCGACGACCTGCGGCTCGGTCGCATCGAGATGACCACGAAGGTCCTCGATCTGCTCTTCCAGGCGGTGTCGCTCTACGCGCAGATCCTCTCAGCCGAGAAGGGCGAATCGGCCGAGCCGGTGCATGACGTCGAGCAGCTGCTGCTCGCGCTCGGTCAGGCGTCGGGCAAGCGCGCGGGCGGCAGCGCGAGCACGGTGGCGCAGTACGATCTCGATCCCAGCTTGCTCGGCGTTCTCACCGAGTACGAAGAGCATCGTCTGCGGACGAACCTCCAGGACGGGCTGGCGCTCTATCGCATTCGCGTCCGCTTCTCGCTGATGACGATCGACACGGCCCTCGACGAACTCAAGGTGAGCGCGAAGCCCCACGGCGAGATCATCACCTACTTGCCCACGGGCGCCGGCGCCGACACCGACGCCATCGAGCTCGAGATCCTGATGGCGAGCCGGGCGCCGCTCTCGCTCCTGCGGGGCGCCATCCGCGGCCCCAACGTCGTGATCGAAGAGGTGCAGCGAAGGTCGGGGGCGGGCGCGACTCCGCCCCACATCCCGCCGCCGACGCCGCCGCCCGACCCCTTCTCGCCGCTGACGTCCGTTCGAGCGCCCCTCGGGCTCGACGGCGCCAGCCTCCCCTCGCACGACTCCAGCGCGCGCGGGCGGTCGCCCCTGCCGACGCCGCTCTTCCAGCCCGCGCCGGTGGCGTCGATGCCCCACGCGGCGAGCGCGCCGGCGCGCGGGCCTGGCCCCGGAGAGGTGTCGCTCCGCTCGGTGAGCCAGACGGTGCGCGTCGACATCCGCAAGCTCGATCGGCTGATGACGATCGTGGGCGAGCTCGCGATCGTCAAGACCGCCATGGCCCGGCTGTCCGAGCGCGCTCGAAGCCGCGCGACCGGCCCGAAGGAGCTCGCCATCGAGCTGGGCCGCCTCAATCGAACGCTCGACCGGCACCTCGCGCAGATGCAGAGCGGCATCCTCGAAGTGCGCATGGTCCCTCTGGGGCAGGCGTTCGACAAGCTTGCCCGCGTCGTGCGACAGATCTCGCGCGAGCATGGCAAGGACGTGAACCTCGTCGTCACGGGCGCCGAGACCGAGATCGACAAGCTCATCGTCGAAGAGCTGAGCGACCCTCTGATGCACATGATTCGCAACGCCATCGACCACGGCATCGAGTCGGGCGACGAGCGGATGCGCGTCGGCAAGCCGCCCGTGGGGACCATTGCCCTCAACGCCTTCCAGAAGGGCAACCACGTTGTTATCGAAGTCGAAGACGACGGGGCGGGCATGGACCCCAAGGCCATCATCGCCACGGCGGTGCGCAAGGGGGTCCTCAGCTCGTACGAGGCCAACGACATGACGCCGCGCGAGGTGCTCGCGCTGGTCTTCATGCCCGGGTTCACGACCAAAGAGGTCGCGACCGATCTCAGCGGCCGGGGCGTCGGACTCGATGTCGTCAAGACGAACATGGGCAAGCTCGGCGGCGTCGTCGACATCACGAGCGAGGTGGGCATCGGCACGAAGATGACCATCACGCTGCCGATCACGCTGGCCATCATCAACGTGCTCCTGGTCGAGATCGGCAAGCACCTCTTCGCCGTGCCGCTGGCGAGCGTCGAGGAGGCCATCGCGCTCGATCCGGCGCAGGTGCGCACCGTAGAGTCGCGCGAGGTGCTGAGCGTGCGCGGCGTGTCGCTCCCGCTCTGCCGCCTCGATCGACTCTTCGCTCTCGAGCGCACCGCGCCCATGCCGTCGAAGGCGTTCGTGGTCATCGCGCAGGTGGCGCAGCGCAGGCTCGGCTTCGTCGTCGATGAGCTCATCGGGCAGAGCGACATCGTCATCAAACCGCTTGGCAAGTCGCTCAAGAGCGTCCGCGGCTTCGCCGGCGCGACCGAGCTCGGCGATCAGCGCGTCGCGCTCGTTCTCGATGTGGCCGTTCTCATCGAAGAGGTGCTCACGCCCGGCGAGGCGCGCTACCTCGTGCAAGCCGAAGGCGGCCGAGCCTAGATGCCCGCCGCACACGCCAGAGGCCGATCCGGCAGGCGCGCCGCGCGCCGCGCGGGCGAGTCCGGGACGCGAACCGAATACCTCGCGTTCGTCCTCGGCGGCGAGACGTACGCCGTCCCGATCGCGCAGCTCGCCGAGATCCTGAAGCCGCCGCCGATCACCGACGTGCCGCGCGCTCCGAGCCCGGTCCTCGGAGTGATCAGCGTGCGCGGCAAGCTCGTCACGGTGATCGACCTGCGACGGCGTCTGCGCCTGGCCGAGGCGCCGACCGATCGGCGCACGCGGATCCTCCTCGTCGAGTCGGGCGGCGGCGAGCAGATGGGACTCCTCGTCGACGAGGTGCATCAGGTGTGGCGCCTCGCGCACGAGGAGATCGAGGCTCCGGGCGTACTCGGGGGCGAGCAGGCCGTCCACATCGCCGGGATCGGACGCCCGGCGGGCGTCGATGGTGCGGTGCTGATTCTCCTCGATCTGCGGCCCATCGTAGAAGGGACGCGCGATGGTTGAGAAGCGAACGAGGCGCCGCCACCGCCACGATCCCTCGAAGAGCCTGGTGGGGTGCATCGTAGGCGACGTGCATTACGCCGTGCCGATCGCGCGGGTGAAGGAGATCGCGAACGCTCTCGAGATCGTCGCGCTCCCCCACGCCCCGCCCGAGATCATGGGCGTCGCCGACTACCGAGGCGAGGTCGTGCCGGTCATCGATCTTCGCGTTCGGTTCGGATTGCCGGCCGTCGATCGGACTCGCAAATCGAAGTGGATCGTCGTCGACGTCGTGGGGCGTCCCGCGGCGCTCGTGGTCGACGCAGTGACCGACGTCTTCGGCACGGGCGGCGCCGATCTCCGGCCCCAGCCGCTCCTCGGCGGCGGAGACGACCTCCGCGGGATCTCCGGAGTCACGAACTACAGCGGCGGCCTGGTCTTCGTCCTCGACACCGGGTGCCTGCGCGATCTCACCGAGCCGCTCGCGGCGGCGGGGAGCATCGGCCCCGCGGCCAGCGCGCCCGGATTGCCGCGAGGGTCGGTCACGTGAGCGAAGCATCGAGCGCGGTGCGGTGGCTCCTCGAGCAGGCCGAGCCCGAGGCGCGCCGGGTCGCCGTCCAGCAGATCGCCAAGGTCCGCGGCCGCGAGGGGCCCGAGCTCCTCTTGTGCGCACTCGGAGACGACGACTGGCGCGTCCGCAAAGAGGGGACGCTCGTGGCTCCCGGCCTCGAGCGTCGCGAAGAGGTGATCGCCGCGCTCGTGGCTGCCCTCCAAGACACCGTGAACATCGGCCTCCGAAACGCGGCCGTCGAGGCGCTCGTGTCGATCGGTCCCGACGCGGTCAGCGCGTCGATCGAGGCCCTCTCGAGGCTCGACGCCGACGCTCGCAAGCTCGCCGCCGAGGTGCTCGGCGGCGTCCCCGACGTCCGGGGCACGGCGGCCCTGGCACGAGCCCTCGAAGACGACGACGCGAACGTTCGCGTCACGGCGGCAGAAGCGCTCGGAAGGGCCGCGCTCGCGGGGGAGGAGTCGCGCACGCTCGCCATCGAGGCTCTCGTCGCGGCGCTCTCCGCGAGCGACACGTTCCTCAAGATCGCGGCGCTCGACTCGCTGGCTCGCCTCGAGAGCCGCCTGCCCTGGAGTCTCGTCGCGGCGTACTTCGACGACCCCTTGCTCCGCAGGTACGCCATCGCCGCGGCGGCGGGCTCGAGGGAGCCGGCGGCCGTCCGGGCGCTCGCGCACGCGACCGGCGACGCCTCGCCCACGATCGCGCGCGAGGCCCTCGTCGCGCTCAGCGAGATCATCGCCGGCGGCCCGGGCGAAAACGACCTCATCGAGCGGGCGCGCGAAGCGCTCGCGGGAAACGAGCGCGCTCACATCGCCGCTCGCGGGGCCGCCGGCAACGAAGAAGACGGGAGAGCCCGGAGCGGCGCGTTGCTCGTGCTCGGCCTGCTGGGGGAGGTCGCGGACGTGCCGCTGCTCGTCAACGCGCTCGGAGACGACGACGTCGCCGAGCGGGCTGACATGGCGCTTCGCCTCTTCGGCCCCGCGGTCGTCCGGCCCCTTCTCGCCGCGGCGAGGGTTGCGCGGGCCACGGTGCACGCGGCCGCGCTGGCGCTCGTCGCCTCGCTCGAGGGCGCGCCCGTGGCCGAGGTTCGAAAGGCCCTCCGGAAGGGCGTCGAAGACCCGTCGATCGAGGTCGTGTCGTGCGCGGTCGAATCGCTTGGACCGATCGGCGAGGCTCGCGATCTCCGTCGCATCGCGAAGCTCGTCTGGCACCCCGACGAGCGCGTGGCCGCGGTGGCGACCAATGCTGTCTGCGAGCTCGCCGCCCGCCACGTCGATGCCGCGCGCACCCTGCTTCGCGACGCTCGATCCGGCCGCGACCCGCTCGTGCTCGGCTGCATCCTGCTCGGGGCGATCGCCTCCACGCAGCCCCTCCTCGACGACGACGTTCGCCTCTTGCAGCGCGCTCTGTCGCACGACCAGCCGCAGGTCCGGCGCGCCGCCGTCGACGCGCTCGCCCAGAGCGGCGGGGACGCGGCGGCAGACGCCATCATCTTCGCGCTCGCCGACGAAGAGCACGAAGTCCAGCTCGCCGCGGCCCGCGCGCTCGGTCGTCTTGGTCGGACGGAGGCGCTCGTCGGCATCGTGCGCGACACCCGCGACCCCTCGCTCACGGCCACGGCCCTCCGTGCCCTCGGCGAAGCCGATCCCGAGCGCGCCATCGCGTCGGCGAGACCGCTCGTCGCGCATGCAGACGCCGCCGTCGCGTGCGCCGCCGTCGAGGCCATCGGCCACTTGCGAGGCGGCCGCGGTGCGGGTCGGATCCTGGCGCACGTGGCCGTCGCCTTCGAAGACGCGCTCTTCGCCGCGCTCGACCACCCCGACGAAGAGGTCGTGAAGCTCGCGCTCTCGCTGATCGGTTCCCAGCCCGGAGCCCGTGCGCTCGTGCGGCTCGGGCTGTGCCTCGACCACCCCTCGTCGGAGGTGCGCTGCGTTGCCGCCGAGCTCCTCGGGCAAGACAATAGTGCAGGCGCGCGCGCCCTGCTCAAGGCGCGCTACGAGCGCGAGAAAGACCAGCTCGTGCGAGCGGCGATCGCCTCGGCGGCGAGCGTGCGTCCGCTCGGCGACGACGTTCCCCCCTCCGAACGCTTCGACGTCATCGATGTAAAGGGAATCCCAGGGGAGGGGGAGTAGTGCGTCGCTCGCCTTCGCCTTACGGGGATTCGATCATCCTGAAGCCGGACGAGTTCCGGCAGCTCCGCGATCTCTTCGTCGCGCGCACCGGCCTGCAATTCGGCGCCGAGCAGCGGTTCGCCCTCGAGCGCCGCCTGCGCGAACGGCTCATGGTCCTCAAGCTCGCCACGTTCGCCGATTACCACCAGTACCTGAGGTTCGGCTCGCAAGCCTCGGTCGAGTGGGACGAGGCGATCGATCTCCTGACCACGAACGAGACCTACTTCTTTCGCGAAGATCGCCAGCTGCGCGCCTTTCAGAACGAGGTGCTCCCCCTCATCGAAGAGCAGACCCGCCCCCGGCGCCGCCTGGCGGTCTGGAGCGCCGGGTGCTCCACGGGCGAGGAGGTGTACACGATCGCGATGCTCATCAGTCAATCGAACCTGTTTCCGCGTCGCGGGAGCCCTGGCGACCCACCCCCGTGGGACGTTCGCATCTACGGCTCCGACATCTCGCGCCGGTGCATCGCCGCCGCCAGGCGGGGCGTCTACGGCGAAAGCAGCTTCCGGTCGACCTCGCTAGACGCCCGCCGCACCTTCTTTCACCAGCGGCCCGACGGGTTTCACGTGGCCGAGCCGATCCGCCAGCTGTGCCACTTCGGGCAGATGAACCTGCTCGACGAGGACCGCTCGCGCATTCTAGGTCGCGCCGACGCGATCTTCTGCCGTAACGTTCTCATTTACTTCGACGCCCGTGCCCGGAAGACGGCCATCGAAGTGCTTTACGATCGACTCAATCCTGGTGGCGTACTCTTGCTCGGTCACTCGGAATCGCTCCTGAACGTGTCGACCGCCTTCGAGCTGTTACACTTGAAGGACGATCTCGTTTACCGCAAGCCTCTCTCCGCCCGAGGCGAAACCCAGGTTCCGGACGATCCAACGTGAACGCGCCTCCCACGGCCAAACGCCCCATTCGTGTCCTCGTCGTCGACGACTCTGCCTACAACCGGCGCAGCATCGGCGAAGTGTTCGCCGGGCACCCGGAGGTCGAGGTCGTCGGTAAGGCTGCCGACGGCGAAGAAGCGCTGCAGCTCGTGATGCTGCTCAAGCCCGACGTCATCACGCTCGACCTCGAGATGCCGCGAATGGACGGGTTCACGTTCCTTCGCATCGTCATGGCGAAGGCGCCGACGCCCGTCATCGTCGTCAGCAGCTACGCGCAGCGCGAGAACGTCTTCAAGGCGCTCGAGCTCGGCGCCCTCGACTTCGTGCCGAAGCCCGATCGGCTCGGACCCGAATCGACCGACGTCCGAACCGAGATCCTGCAGAAGGTGCTGCTCGTCCGCTCGCTGCGCCCCTCGTTCGTGCCGACGGCGCTCGTCCGCCGGCAGGCGAGCGGCGCGTTCACCTCCGACGGGCGCCCCACGGGCTTCGAGGTGCAGGCGCCGATCCCCTACCGAGCGCCGTCGCTCGTCGTCGCGATCGCCAGCTCCACCGGCGGCCCGAGCGCGCTGCTCACGGTCTTCGGCAAGCTCACGGCAACGACGTCGGTCGCGTTCCTCGTCGCGCAGCACATGCCCGACAAGTTCACGCGCACCTTCGCCGAGCGCCTCGACAAGCGCGGTCCGGTCCGCACGGTCGAGGCGTCGGACAACGACCTGGTGGCGGCCCGAACGGGGTTCGTCTGTCCGGGCCGCAAGTGCATGGAGCTCGTGCAGCATGGCAGCATCATGAAGCTCCGGGTCGGCCCGGCGCCGTCGACCGACCGCTACGTCCCGAGCGCTGACCGTCTGCTCCGGAGCATCGCGCCGCTGGGGCCCCGCGCGGTCGGCGTCATCCTCACCGGCATGGGCGACGACGGCGTCGCCGGAGCCCGCGCCATCCGCGACGCGGGCGGCCTCGTGATCGCCGAATCGCAGGAGACCGCCGTGGTCAACGGCATGCCGGGCGCCGCGGTGCGCGCGGGCGTCACCAACGAGGTCTTGCCGCTGCCGGCCGTGGCGGACTACCTGGCGAAGCTTTAGTCGCTCGAATTCGCTAAGCTCACGCGGCCGATGCCGAAGCGTCCCGCTGCAAACGCGACAAACGCCACGAGCGCGGCGGTTCCGCGCGATCACGGCGACGACGCGCGCGAGGACCTCGACCGCGCCATCGACGGCGCGCCCCGCGGCGACGACTCACACTTCGACCGGACGCTCCGCCCTCGCACGTTCGACGACTACATCGGGCAGTCCAAGCACAAGGACAACCTGAGCGTCTTCGTGAAGGCGGCGAGGCAGCGAGGCGATCCGCTCGATCACATGCTGCTCTCGGGGCCTCCGGGGCTCGGCAAGACGACCCTGGCGCACATCCTCGCGCACGAGATGGGCGTGCAGCTGGTGACCACGAGCGGTCCGGTCATCGAGCACAAGGGCGCGCTCGCGGCCCTGCTGACGACCAAGCTCCAGAGGAACGACATCCTCTTCATCGACGAGATCCACCGGCTGAATCCGGTCGTCGAAGAGAGCATGTACCCCGCCCTCGACGAGTCGGTCATCGACATCATGACCGGGGAGGGGGCCTTTGCGAGCGCGGTCCAGATCCCGCTCCAGCCGTTCACTCTGGTCGGCGCCACGACGCGCACCGGGCTCCTGACCGCGCCGCTCCTGTCGCGGTTCGGGCACGTCGTGAGGCTCGACTTCTATCCTCCCGAAGACCTCGCCCGCATCGTGCTCCGGAGCGCGAAGCTCCTCGGCCTCGTGGTCGACGCTGACGCGGGTCACGAGATCGCGCGACGCTCGCGCGGGACGCCGCGCGTAGCCAACCGGTTGCTCCGCCGCGTGCGCGACTTCGCCCAGGTCCTCGGCACCGGCCGCGTCGACCTCGCGCGCGTGGTCGAGGCCTGCAAGCGCCTCGAGGTCGACGAAGCCGGCCTCGACGAGATGGACCGCCGTTACCTGACGGTAGTCATCGACCACTACGACGGCGGCCCCGTGGGCATCGACGCCCTAGCCGCCGCCCTGGCCGAGCCCCGCGACACCCTGGAAGACGTCGTCGAGCCCTTCCTCATCCAGCAGGGCTACCTGGGCCGAACGCCCCGTGGCCGCGTCGCCAACCGCAAGGCCTACGAGGCTCTGGGCAAACCCCAGCCCGCCCGCCCCACCGGCGGCGCCGGCGGCCAGGAGGGGCTCTTCGAGTAGGGGCTCTTCGAGTAGGGGCTCTTCGAGTAGTTGGGCATGAAGCTGCGCTTCACCGGGGCGATGAAAACGTTGCTCGCGCGGGCGTCATCGCGCCCGCGGTGCTACGAGGCACGGGCCGGTCAAAGTGCTCGATGCGGGCCAGCGCCGGGACCGCTTTGTCTCGCTCTCGCACGGCTTTCTCGGCCACGATGGCGCGTCGCCAGGCGAGATCGCGGCCAAGGGCAAGGCGGAGGTGCTCGTCTATCCAACGGTGACCTGGCGCGACGAGCTGGTGATCGCGCTGCGCGCAACGTCGAGCGGCTTCATCGTCGATACGGCTTCCGGCGAGCGGCAGGCCAGCCGGTTGATCATCGCAACGGGCGTCGTTGACGAGCCACCGACGATTCCCGGGCTCGCCGAGCGCTGGGGCAAGTCCGTCTTTCACTGCCCCTACTGCGACGGCTACGAGCTCGACCGCGGGCGGCTCGGTGTCCTGGCCACGAGCCCCCTCTCGATTCACTACGCACAGATCGTCGCCGAGTGGTCCGCTCCCGGGCAGACGACGCTGTTCCTCGACGAAAAGGTGGAGCCAAGCCCCGAGCAGCTCTCCGAGCTCGGCGCGCACGGCATCGGTATCGAGCCTGAAGAAGGTCGTCGGCGCCCAGGGTCTCGAGCGTGGCATCGTGCTGCGCCTCCAAGACGGCCGAACCAGCACGCTTGCGGCCCTCTTCGTCATGCCCCGCACGCACTTGCCCGGGGGTTTCGCCGAGTAGCTCCACTGCGCGATCGAGGAGGGGCCAGCGGGTCCGCTCTTCAAGACCGATGAGTCGAAAGAGACGACGGTGCCCGGCGTCGTCGCGTGCGGTGACGCTGCACTCGCCAAGGCTGCCGTGTCCTTTGCCGTTGCCGACGGCGTGCCGCGCCGGCATGGGCGCCCACCAGTCGCTGGTCTTCCGAGCAAAGCCGTCAGGCACGCACTGACTCCGAGAATCGATGGCGCCCATCCCAGGGGAAGACCCTTCCGCGATCGGCGGACACATCGTGAGTTACGCGACTTTCGCGTGGGTCCAGAGAGCCGCGAGCTGCGCGCGAACGTTGCTCAGCTCGTCGGTCAACGCGGGGTGATCGGTCCCGGAGCGGATCAAGTGCTTGAGAGCGGCCCGTTGCGCCGGCGTGAGGATGCCGTCGATTGCCAGGATCAGCAGGGTCACCGCTTCGGCGCGCTCCGCACCAATCGCTTCGGCGACTTGCCGGTAGAGGGCAAGGTCGCGCAGCGCGGTCTGGGCGCTGGCGAGCGCTTCACGATGTGCCGGCGCGCTCGGCATCCGCAGCTCGAGGTGCGAAACCAGCGGGACGATGGCCTGCGCGAGCGAAGCCACTTCGGTCCCCGAGCTCAGCTCGGCGACGACGGCGGTCAGGCGCTCGGCCAGGCCCTGCCAGCTTTCCCCGGCGCAGCGGACGCTGAAGCCGAGCGCGATGCCCTGCAGCCGGGGCCTGAAGGCCAGCCAGCCCCGCGCCCGCGCGGTTGCGGGATCGATGGCGTGCGTCGCTTGCCAGAGCCGCTCGATCGCCACCCAGTGTGGCGGATACTTGAACCGGGCCACATCGAGGATGAGGGCGAGGTCGCGCACTCGGTGATAGCCGCCGATGGGTGAGAAGTGCCCGCTGCCGGTCTGCCCGAGGCCCGAGCGGTCGTAAGAAGCGACGAGAACTCCCTCGCCCCCCGCGGCTGATGCGATCGCAGCTCGAAAGGCGGCGAGATTGGTCGCGTCGCCGCGCACGGCCGCCACATCCGCGCCGTTGCAGCGGGCGAGGCAAGCCAGCTCCTCGAGGTCGAGCCCGCGCTCGCGCACCTCGGCGAGCGACACGCAACAATCGAGCAGCTCTTCGCTGAACCATCGCCAGGGGCCCTTCCACAGACGCCCGGGATCGATCCCGAGGGCATTGAGGGCCACCACCAGCGACCCGAGCCCGCAAAACGCAGGATCGGACTGGGTGTGGAACTGCTCGGCCAGTGGGAAATATCCCTCGAGCCCACCGGCCGCGAGTGCTTCCGCGAACACCTTCCGACCCTCGAGCGATGAGAACGCAATGGCTCCCGAGGGCAGGGGGCGGCGGTACAGCGTCTCGCTCATGCCCAGAGCGTAGTGGCGGACGGCAGGCACGTCAGCTTGGGTGAGCGGTGCATTCGCATGTCATGGCCGGAAGACGGCCACCTCGCGTCACCATGACACCTGCGTGCTACATACGAGGCATGTCGGCCGATGTCAGCCGCGGGGCAGAGCGACCAATCGATCCGGAGGTCGCTCGCGTTCTCGTCGAGAACCACCGCGAGTTCTTGCGCTTCCTCGAGCGTCGCCTCGGACGCCGCGATCTGGCGGAGGACATCCTTCAAGAGGCGTTCGCCCGTGGTCTCGACAAGCTCGCGACCTTGCGGGACGGCGAGGCCGCCGTGCCGTGGTTCTACCGGACGCTCCGCAACGCGACCATCGATCACTACCGTCGTCTCAAGGTCGCCGACAACGCGATCGCCCGGTTCGCTGCCGAGATCGAGGAGTCGGAGGAGCCGAACGAGATGCTCCGCGACGAGGTGTGCCTGTGCGTCGCCCGTCTCGCGGAGACGCTCAAGCCCGAGTACGCCAACGCCTTGCGGCGGATCGAGGTCGACGGCGTCGCCGTGAAGGATTTCGCCGACGAGCAAGGGATCTCCCGGAGCAACGCGGCCGTGCGCATCTTTCGCGCACGTGAGGCGCTTCGCCGGCAGGTAGCCGCCTCGTGCGGGACCTGCGCGGAGCACGGTTGCGTCGCCTGCACGTGCTCGGAGGGGCGAGCGCGCCTGGCTGGAGAGCCGCCGAGGCGCGTAGCGGAAGGGCAGTCATCTTGAAGAACCGGTCACCTCGCGTTGACCGCGATCGTCCTCGCCTCGCCCGTGACCTCGGCCGCGTCGTCGGCTAGCGCGGCTCCGTGCTCGCTCCACCAGGCCTGCGCGTCCTCGCTCGTCCAGGGCTCGACGGCGCTCGCCACGAGCCGGCGTCGAAGCTCGGCGGCGCTCTGCGGCCGGCGTGCGGGATCCTTCTCGAGACATGCGAGGACGAGCTCTTCGAGGTCAGGCGGGACCGCAACCCCGTGGGTCGAGAATGGCTCGGGTTGTCCATGGATATGCTGGCCGCATATCTCGACGACGGAGGACCCGTTGAACACGTCGCGCCCCGCGAGCAGGTAGTACGCAACCGCCCCGAAGGCGTAGATGTCCGCGCGAGCGTTGGCCGACTGCGAGTGCAGGATCGACTCGGGAGCCATGTACTGCGGCGTGCCGATGATCGCATGGGCGCCGGTCAGCTCGATGTCCCCATCGACCTCGAGCTCCTTGACGAGGCCGAAGTCGAGCAGCTTCACCACGTCACGCTCTCCGCCCAGCATGCAGAGCATGATGTTGGCGGGCTTGATGTCACGATGAATCAGGCCGATCGCGTGAGCTTCGCTCAGCGCTCCGCAGGCCATCGTCAGGATCCGCACCACCCGGCCTGGCGCCTGCGGACCGTCGATCGCGACGATCCGCTGGAGCGTCGCACCGTCGAGGAGCTCCATCGCGTAGTAGAAGACGCCGTCGTGGGTTCGCCCGTAATCGAAGATCGTGATGGTGTTGGGGTGAGTGAGTCGCGCCGTCAGCTGCACCTCACGCTCGAAGCGCACGAGACGACTTGGTCCTGCGACGTCGCTCCTCATCAGCTTGAGCGCCGAGGGGCGCCGCATCATGCCGTGACGCGCTCGGTAGACTTCGCCCATTCCTCCTTCGCCGATCTTCTTCTCGAGCACGTACTGCCCGAACCGGCGCGCCTCGCGGACCTCGGCGCGCAGTCCATAGATGACCCATGAGATGACGGTGCACGTGATGATGATGAGGCCCCACAGCATCGCCGCGGTCGCGGGCAGCCATGGGTACGCGCTCGAGTCGAGCGCGCGCCAGGCGAGCCGGAGGCCTCCGGTCGGTACCAGGAGCGTCGACGATACGAGCGGGATGCCGGCCACGCCCGTGACGAGCACGGTGCGACGAGGAGAAGAGGGGATCAGGGCGGCGCGAACGGCGAGCCACAGCATGTAGCCAGCGACGTGGAGCATGGTGATGTAGCCGTCGACCATGAGGCTCCCGTCGGAGGAGAAGACATGGTGCTCCCTCGCGAAGTCGGCCATCACGAAGCGCCCCATGAGGGCGGTTGCCGTGAGATTGATCAGAAGGCCGCCGATCTCCATCCCCCGAGAGAACTGCGGCGATCGCTGCCCTCGCATGCACAGCCACCAGAAGACGCCCGTCTGCACCGTCTGAGCCAGGTTGACTACCAGTTCCGGTCCTCGCGGCTTCCCGACGGCCCCGAGAGCCCCCACGCCAGCGGTGAGGATGCTGATGAAGAACATCACCTTCCAGAAGAGCGCGACCCTGGCTTGCAGGAGGGAGCGGCCTTCCTCGCTGCTTTCGCTCACCGGTGACGGCCTGGCCATCGGGCGACTATGGACGAACGACCGCCCGATGGCGACCCCGAGATCGCGCGGAGCCGTGTAATGCCGGTCGGGTCGCGGCGTCTGCAGGGGTGAGCTCAGTGCTCGGAAAGAAGACCTGTCATGTCGAAGAATGCGAACCCTGATTGTTCCTGTTCGAAGTGCAACCACGACGCTTGCGCCTGCAACCCGCAAGCGAAGGGCGGATGCCGATGCGCGCCTGCTTGCGGCTGCGACAAGCCGTGTGCCTGCAACGGATGCGCGTGCTGCAGCCGACCCGCGTGAGCCCCTGACCTCGGCCCAACGGTGAGCGCGCCCGGCAGCAACCTGCCGGGCGCGCGTTCCTGGTTGGCGCTGCGATGGCGCGCGAGCTGTGCGTGCGCGATCCGCACGTGGTGCTGCGTGCGCGGGTGGAAGAGGCGCGCGAGGGAGAACGGGACAAGACGCCCGTCGAGCATCTTCTCGACGACCTGGCCATCGTGGGTGCGATGGCCGGCCGCGCGCGTGGACGGCTCGTACGCGGCGCGATCGACGGCGCCACCGAGGACGAGCGCGAGCGGGTGCGTCGCGCATGCGGCGAGGCCACTGCCGGCGTGGGCGATCTGCAACGTCGTTGCGAGAGGGAGCTTGGCGATGCTCGATGAAACGACGCGAAGCGCAATCCTGCGCCTTCGTGCCGAGGGGCACGGGTCGCGCGCGATCGCGGAGGCTCTTGGCATTTCGCGCGGCGCGGTCAAGCGCGTGCTGCGCGACGGCCGCGCGAAGGTGCCGCATCTCGAACACGCCGAGAGGGCGCAGCCGCACGGCGCGCAGATTTTGGAGCTCTATGCATCCTGCAAGGGCAACCTCGTACGCGTGCACGAGGAGCTCTCGACGCTCGGAGCGAAGCTGAGCTACCAGGCTCTGACCGCCTTCTGTCGAAGACACGGCATCGGCTACGAGGCCCCTGTACCTGCGGGCCGCTACGACTTCGCGCCCGGCAAGGAGATGCAGCACGACACGTCGCTGCATTACGCCGAGATCGCGGATCGGCGCACGCCGGTGCAGACCGCGTCGCTGGCCCTGTGCTTCTCACGCATGCTGTTTTTCCAGTGTTACCCGCACTTCCGTCGCTTCGAGTGCAAGGTGTTTCTGACCGACGCTGCCTCGTACTTCGAGGGTGTGTGCGACCAGTGCATGATCGACAACACGCACCTGGTGGTGTTGACGGGCAGCGGCCGGCGCATGGTGCCCGTGCCGGAGATGGTGGCCTTCGGGGAACGATTCGGCTTCGAATTCGTCGCGCACGAGATCGGCGACGCCAATCGATCGGCGCATGTCGAACGGTCGTTCGACCCCATCGACAACAACTTCCTCGCGGGCCGGCGCTTCGCCTCCTTCGACGATCTGAACGCGCAGGCGCGCGCCTGGTGCGACAAGGTCAACGCCACCCCCAAGCGCCACCTGCACGCGAGCCCCCGCGAGCTCTTCGCCGTCGAGAGGACGCGAATGAAGCCGCTGCCGCTGCACGTGCCCGAGGTCTACGAGCTTCATCACCGCATCGTGGACACCGAGGGCTACGTCAGCGTGCGGCGTAACCGCTACTCGGCGCCGTGGAAGCTCATTGGCCGCGACGTGGAGGTACGCGAGAGCAAGGATCGCATCGAGGTCTTCGACGGACCGCGCCGCGTGGCCGAGCACAAGCGCGTGCTCGAGCCCATCGACGCGCGCGTCACGGCGGCCGAGCACCGGCCGCCACGAAACGAAGGACCGTGTGCGCGGCGCTCCGAGTCGGCCGAGGAGAGGCGCCTGATTGAGCGCATGCCCGAGAGCGCGGCGTATGTCGCGCGGCTGCGCGAGCGAGGGCGCGGCAGCACGCGCGACCTTCGGTGGCTGCTGCGGATGATCGACGACTACCCGGAGAGCGCGATGCGCGGCGCGCTGCTCGATGCCTGTCACTACGGCATGACGGATCTGGACCGGCTCGAACGCATGGTGCTTCGGCGCATCGCGCGCGACTTCTTCCCAAGGGATGACGACGATGACCGATGAGATCGCGCAGCTTCTCAAGAGCCTTCACCTCGCACGCATCACCGAGATCCTCGACGAGGAATTAGCCAATGCCGAGAAGGCGAGCCTGAGCTACCAAGAGCTGCTCGTACGGCTCTTGCGCGCGCAGTGGCATCGGGCGCAAGAGAACGCGCTCGCGTGGAGGATCGAGCGCGCCAAGCTTCCCGAGAAGTGGACGCTCGAGTCTTTCCCCTTCAAGAAGCAGCCTGGCATCTCACACAAGCAGATGCGCGGCTTCGCCGAGCTCGACTTCGTCGCAAAGGCCGAGAACATCGTCTTCATCGGACCGACCGGCGTGGGCAAGACCGGGCTCGCGACGCGGCGCTCGAGGTCGTGACGCGACGCTTCAGTGACCGCAACTCGGCTCCCGGCGCGGTCAACGGCAGCGCGCTCATCAACGTCAGGACGAACGAGATCGTGCTCTCGAACGTGGGCCGGTGGGAGCTTCGCGAGTTTGGATTGTCGGCCGCGACCGGCTTCTTTCAGGAAGCCACGGTCAAGGAGACGCCCGACCTCGGGTTCAACGGGTCGCAGGTGTTCTCCGACTTCGTCAATCAAAACGCGCCGGCGATCATCGCCGAAGTCCCGGGCGCCGCCGGCGTGGTCGCCAGTCAGTTCGAGGGGGCGCCCTTCATGGCCGGCTCCGTATTCAACGATCTCGTCGAGTGGTCGGCGCCGGGCATCCAGAACGACGACGCGCGCTTCCACGCGTCGCTCAACACCTGCAACGGGTGCCACGGGCCGGAGGTGAATACGAGCTTCCTGCAGATCACCCCGCGCTTCGCTGGGAGCGAAGCCACCCTGTCGGCCTTCCTCACCGGAACGACGGTGACGGACTCCGCCGGTCAGACGCGGACCGTGAACGACCTTGCGCGACGCAGGGACGATCTCACGAGTCTCGTCTGCTCCGGCGGAGATGCGGGGCCCTCGCCCGTGACGGATGCTGGCTCTCCGCTGCCGGTGGCCGACGGCGGTCCCGTCTTCGTCGACGCCAGCCCGGCGCCGGGAGGCGACGCGAGCCCGGCTCGTCCCTGACTCGACTCCAATTCGAACAAGAGAAACTTGGCTTGCGGAAACGCGGCGTCTCGCCGAGGCGTCGCGTTTCTGCTCTTTTTGTACGGGCGGAACGCGGAGCGGCCCGCAGGAGAGCGTAGGAAATCTTAGGCCTGTTGGCGCGTCAAGGAACGCGGGGAAAGCAACGTAACCCCCACCACGCCTTTGCCGTCCCCTCGTTCGAGAACGCGGACCAAGTTGAGGGCTCGTCGGGGGCGCGCACTCGACGGTCGTCCTTGTCGATTCCACCACCAGCGACAAGATCGATCCGAACTATGACCTCGGGCTTCCGGCCGGAACGCCCGTCTGCTTCGTCTCGATGGCCGGCCAGGTCACCGTCCCGACGCCGCCCCATGTTGGCGCCGACGCCAGCGCGCCAACGCTCTCTCCATCCTCTTGTACGCCGCCGCCAGGAACGCGATCTCGACCTCCATCGCCCACGCCAGCTCGGCTCCCAGACGACGAGCCCTATGTGGACCGCGCGCACGTGCGCGGTCTCGATGTGGCTCGCCTCGACGCCGTGAAGGTGGCGGATCGCGTCGAGTAGGGCGGGGATGCCGGCGGGATCCACGGTGTGAACCTACTCGCCGGTCTCGCTGGATGCCACGTCCGCGCCGGCTTCGGTCGGGCCCGCAACCTGGCACGCATTGTCGATCGTCCACCTACCGGCGTCGGCGGTAAAGGCCTCGCCGCAGTATGCCGACAGAGGGTGGCCGGTGAACACGATGTCCGTCGAGTATGCGGCGCCATCGGGCAGCGAAATGGTCGCATGACATGTGCCGGCACCGCCACGCGAGGGGGTCGGACGCGTCCCTCAGCTCGCCGCGACGGGGCTCCGAGGCCGCGCTACGATGGGACGGTGAACTCCGAGGCCGTCCACGAAGCGTTGACTTCGTACCGCGAAAGACTCGAGCGTGAACTGCCGGGCCAGGTGCGGCGCGTCGTGCTCTTCGGTTCGTGGGCTCGCGGCGAAGCACACGAGGACTCCGACGTCGACATCCTGGTGGTGCTTTCGGACGGAGCGGGGAGTCGGGCCCACGCGATCGACATCGGTGGCATGCTGGCGCTCGAGCGCGGGCTGGTGATTGCCCCCTTGGTCCTCGCGCAGAGTGAATGGGACGAGCTCCTCCGTCGTGAGCGACGACTGGCGACCGAGATTCAGCGCGACGGAGTCGAGGCGTGACCCGTGAAAACCGCACGGCTAACGCGCGCGCCGAGATCGCGGCCGCCCGAGACGCCCTTCGCGTCGCGCAGGCGGCTCTCGCGATCGACATCCGCCGCGATGCGATGAGCCGAGCGTACTACGCCGTCTTTCATGCGACCCGTGCGCTCTTGCTGCTCGAGGGCACTGAGCCGAAGACCCACGCAGGCGTCGGCCGGATGCTGAGTGAACAGCTCGTCCGCGCTGGAAAGATCGAAGTGAAGGACGGGCTCCTCTTCACGCGGCTCCAGGCGTACCGGCAAGCGTCCGACTATGCCTACGCGTTCGCGATCGATCTCGCGGATGCAGAGCGAGAGATTGAAGCCGCGAGCGCGTTCGTCGACCTCGCCCACGACGCGGTCGAGCGCTACGACGCGAAGTAGTCTCGGTGTCCCGAGACTTGCCGTGCGACGTCGCACGGTGGCCGGCGCTGTCGCAGGTGCCGTCGGAGCGACCGGAATCAGGCGGCCCAAAGCAGCCGCCGGTCCGAAGACCCCCGGCGCCAGAGTTGCGATGACGCGGTGCGCGTGACGACGCGCTTGGGAGCGCGCGCCCGATGAGTGGCCCGCGAATTTGAGATGCAGCTGGTCCGCAATAGAGGGACCGCGACTGAGCTCGCGCGCTCGGCTGATCCTCGGTCCTCGAGTCGAAGGCCCGCAGTTGAATCGTGGTGTCGGCCACGTTCCGCGACGAGCTGCAGCTCCGAAGATCGAAGGAAGCGGGAGCGTTGCGATCGGACGCCTTGTCGTGGACGCGCAAGGCTGTCCGTGGCCGGCTTGCACACCGTCCCGGGACAGCGAGATGACCATGCAAACGCCGAAGACCTCAGCATGAGGGTGCT
>ODAK010001172.1_pt1 | contig 29235 bp, 23 predicted proteins | sample 1539591 | NCBI WGS metagenome assembly ODAK01 (sample SAMEA3539303, study PRJEB22396) | soil metagenome | biome: tundra; feature: field; material: soil | place: USA | collected 2010-05 | depth 0.15 m
CTACGATGAAGGGCACGGGATTCGTGGTATGCGCCGTCTGCGGGCCGCCTGTCGCGGGATCGATCATCTGCTCGGCGTTGCCGTGGTCGGCGGTGACGATCATGACTCCGCCGCGCTGGCTGAGGGCGGTGTAGATCTGGCCGAGGCAGCCGTCAACGGTTTCGACGGCGGTGATGGTCGGCGGAATCTTGCCGGAGTGTCCCACCATGTCGGCATTGGCGAAGTTCACCACCATCACGTCGAAGGTGTTATTCGCGATCGCCTTGATTACGGCATCGGCAACTCCCTGCGCCGACATTTCCGGCTTGAGATCGTAGGTCGCTACCTTGGGCGACTGCACCATCACGCGGTCCTCGCCGGGAAATGGCTTCTCGACGCCGCCGTTGAAGAAATAGGTCACGTGCGCGTACTTCTCGGTCTCGGCCACGCGCAAATTGCGCAAGTTGCGATCGGCCATCACGTTCGCCAGAATGTTGGTCAGCGACTCGGGCGGCGACACGACCGGCAGGGTAAAGTTCTTGTCATAGCGCGTCATGCAAATGTACGTCAGGTCTTTGGGGACGCGGTCGCGCGGGATGATGCGGTCGAGATCTTCCCAGCCTTCAAGTTCGCGCCCATCCTGCGGCGTGAAGTGGCTGTTGCGCGCCAGGCAGCGCGTGATTTGCCGCGCGCGATCGGCGCGAAAATTAAAGTTGATGCAGACATCGCCGTCGCGAATCGTGCCCACCGGTTCACCGCGATTGTCGGTGACTACAAACGGGATGATGAACTCGTCCGTGACTCCGCGATTGTAGGAGTCCTTCACGCCCTGCACCGCGTCGCCGTAGCGGCCTCCTTCCGCGTCTCCGTCTACCATTGCGTCGAAGGCCTTCTTCTCGCGCTCCCACTTCTTGTCGCGGTCCATTGCGTAGTAGCGCCCGCTCACGCTGGCGATCTGTCCAACGTTGTACTCGCGCATCTTTTGCTGCAACTGCTCGATGTAGCCGGCGCCGTTGGTGGGCAGGGTGTCGCGCCCATCCATGAAGCAGTGCACGAAGACGCGGTCCACCCCGTTCTGCTTGGCCATGCGCAGCAGCGCATAGAGATGGTTCTGGTGCGAGTGCACGCCACCGTCGGAAAGCAGCCCAAAGAAGTGCAGCCGCCGGCCGCCAGTGCACGCCTTCTTCATCGCCTCGACCAGGGCCGGGTTGGAGAAGAGCTCGCCGTTCTCAATCATCAGATCGATCTTGGTGATGTCCATGTACACCACGCGCCCGGCACCGATGTTGAGGTGGCCGACTTCGCTATTGCCCATTTGGCCCGTGGGCAGGCCGACGTAGCGCCCGCTGGTGTGGATCAGCGTATTGGGAAATTCGGCGAGCAGGCGATCATAGTTGGGCTTGCGCGCCAGCGAGATGGCATTGGCGGGCGACGGCGGAGCGTAGCCCCAGCCATCGAGGATGATGAGGACCAGAGGGCGAGGCGGAGTAGCAAGTATCTTAGCCATGCGAAATTCGGTTCGATTCTTAGCCGAAAAGCTCGCGTTCAAGTTCGGCGCGAGGCAACTCCAAATAGGCGGACACGTCCTTAAGAATGCTGGCGAGCGTTCCAACCCTAAGGCTCTTATGAGCAGGAACTGCGATGTGATGCTGCTTACCCCGAATGTTTGAAGTGAGGCGAATGTGGCTGCCGGCTTGGCGCGTCGGCTCGTATCCATAGCGACGAAGCAGCGTCGATAAATCAGAGCCGCTTAGGTCGCGCGGCAGCTTCAAGCCGAGATTACCTCGTCATGGACAAAGTGCAGCCTGATTACTTCCGGCATATCCTCCGGCTCGAAAAAGCAGTGCACCGCATCCCGGACCATCTCCCTCAGCTCCTCTAGGGAGTCGCCCTGGGTAAAAATCGAGTGTCCGAGCGCGTGAGCCTCATAGCCGCCCTCGGGCGATTCCTCGACTGCGAAGATGATTTCAGAGGCCATCGGGTTGATTATACAGTCCGCGTACTGACCCTCAATCCTGGCGATCCCAGTACAAACGAACACACAATGGTCACCGCCCGGTCTGTAGTGGAGTCTCGAAACGCATAAACAGCCGGAAAAGCTCCACGCTGGGGCAAATCAGCAACGCTGAGTTTGTATAGGGACAACCAAGGATGAAAAGACGCGGTCATTTTTGTGTAACTTCAAACTCCGGCGTTCTGCTCCTTCTACGCCTTCTTTCCTTCCGCCTCCCCGTGATAGTTCAGCGCCTTCAATCCCAGGAACCTCGCGGCTGGGCCGAGTTCTTCTTCGATACGCAGCAACTGGTTGTACTTGGCGATGCGGTCGGTGCGCGAGGCTGAGCCGGTCTTGATCTGCCCTGCTCCCGTAGCGACGGCAAAATCGGCGATGAAAGTGTCTTCGGTCTCGCCCGAGCGATGCGAGATGACCGCGGTGTAGCCGTTCTGGCGTGCGAGGTTGATGGCGTCAATGGTTTCGCTGACCGAGCCAATCTGGTTCAGCTTGATCAAAATCGAGTTGGCCACACCGGCGTCGATGCCGCGCTGGAAAATCTCGATGTTGGTCACGAAGATGTCGTCGCCAACAAGCTGGATCTTGCTACCCAGTTCATCGGTCACCAGCTTCCAGCCCTCCCAGTCGCCTTCTGCGAAACCGTCTTCCAGCGACACGATGGGATACTGCCGCGCCCAATCGGCCCAGAACTTCACCATTTCCTCGCTGGAGTGCTCGCTCTTGTCGGATTTCTTGAAGATGTACTTCTTTTTTGCGCTGTCGTAGAACTCGCTGGCCGCGGGATCGAGGGCAATAGCGATCTGCTCGCCCGGCTTGTAGCCTGCCTGCGTGATGGCTTCGAGAATGACTTCGATCGCTTCCGTATTCGACTTGACCGATGGTGCAAAACCGCCTTCATCGCCGACCGCAGTGTTGTAGCCGCGCTTCTTCAGCACACCTTTCAGCACATGAAAGGTCTCGACGCCCCAGCGCAGGGCTTCGCTGAACGAGGTTGCGCCCACCGGCATCACCATGAACTCCTGAAAGTCCACGTTGTTGTCGGCATGTGCGCCGCCGTTCAGGATGTTCATCATCGGCGTGGGCAGCAGGCCGGCCGTGAAGCCTCCGAGATACTGGTACAGCTCGATGCCCAGGTGGTCAGCCATGGCACGCGAGGCCGCCATGGACACCGCCAGAATCGCATTCGCGCCCAGTTTGCTCTTGGTTGGCGTACCGTCGAGCACCAGCATGGCATTGTCGAGATCGCGCTGTTCGCTGGCGTCCATGTCTTCCAGTGCAGGCCCGATGACGTCGTTGATGTTCGCGACGGCCTTCAGGACGCCCTTGCCCGCATAGCGGCCCTTGTCGCCGTCGCGCAGTTCCAGCGCCTCGTGCTCGCCGGTGGAGGCGCCGCTGGGGACGGCCGCTCGCCCGCGCGCGCCGCTCTCCAGAATGACGTCAGCTTCTACCGTAGGATTACCGCGCGAATCCAGAATTTCGCGGGCAAGAATCAGCTCAATTTGAGTCATGGAAATAAGTCCTGAGTCTCTCGCCGGTGGATTTGCTTACGCGTCGGCAAGAGGTACGAAACCTGCAATTATACGGGAGGCGGAGTGGAGCGTTTGTGACAAACAAACATGGGGTCGGACTTCAGGTGGCCACGAAGCAGAGCGACTCTTCCCTCAATGCCAGAGCTTGTAGTTGCCCTGATGCCGATTCCGCGGTTATACTTTTGGTATGAAAACGGCGGTGTCAATTCCCGACGATGTCTTCGAAGGAGCTCAGCGCCTCGCTCGGCGGACCAAGCGGTCGCGCAGCCGGGTCTTTAGCGATGCACTCAGGGAGTACCTAGCGCGACACTCGCCGGACGAAGTCACCGAGGCCATGAACAAAGCCTGCGCGGAGATCGGCGATAGCAGCAGCCCATTCGCTACCGAGGCTGCTCGACGTATTCTTGAGCGAATAGAGTGGTAATCTCCCAGGGTGAAATCTGGTGGGCCGACCTTCCGCCGCCGAAGGGTTCGGGCCTAGGATTCCGCCGGCCTGTTGTAGTTGTGCAATCGGACAGCTTGAACCGTAGCAGTATTGCAACGGTCATCTGCGTTCCTCTGACCAGCAATTTGAGGTGGGCTCTGGCCCCCGGCAACGTCCACCTTTCTTCCCGGATCACCGGCCTGGCGCAGAACTCCGTGGCCAATGTCTCCCAAATCGTTACTATCGACAAGGATCTCTTGACCGAACGCGTAGGCAAGCTGTCTCGCGCGAAACTGGAATTGCTCTTGGCTGGAATCGACATCGTCCTGAGCAAGTAATTTTGCAGTTTTGTTGGCAAAATGGTTTGCGGCCAGGCTTGCGGTTGGGTATGCTCGTGCAAGCGGTTTAGGCGCTCCCAATGAGGAGCGCTGCGGACGCCTGCTGGCCGGCGCCGCGACCGCGTGGAGCTCAACAGTATGTGGAAGCGGAAAGAAGACGAAGACACGACACCTGTTCCCCAGCCGGGCCCGTCAGGCTCAGCCCATAATCCGGCTGTGAGTGCGCCGCCGCGTCCGCCTGAACCAATGCGGAGCGAGAACTTTCGCAGCCATGAGGTCGCCACCATCGGCAAATCAGTGGTCGTGAAAGGTGAACTTTCGGGCAGTGAAGATTTAGTCATCGACGGCGAGGTCGAGGGCTCTATCGCGCTGCGCGGTCAAAGCCTCACGGTGGGTCCCAATGGACGGTTGCGCGCCAACATCGAAGCCCGCAATGTGATTCTGCATGGCCGGGTGGATGGCGACGTCCACGGCACCGAGCGCGTCGAATTGCGCAAAACCGCATCCTTAACCGGGAATATTTCCACCGCGCGGATCTCCATCGAAGACGGCGCTTTCTTCAAGGGGACGATTGACATTAAGAAGCCGGAACCTGCCGCCAAGCTGGACACGAAGCCGCCAGGCACGGCGCTGGCAGCAGCGGCTCACGTGCCCGCCAGTTCGGCACAAGGATCGCTTCTCGAGCCCAAAAAGTTCTAGCAGGCGATTGCTGGCTTCACGGGGCGCCGTGCGCAAAGCGCCCCGCACTCTTCCCTGCCACCATCCTGCCAAGCTGCCGGCGCGAAAAGATTGATGGTTGCGACGTTCTGCTCATACAATGGTTGGCAGTGGCTCCTGGTATCTTCAGCAGACTATTCGGCGGCTCTGGCCGGCAGGGCTCGGATGACGACGTTGTACCCGGTCAAAAGGTGAGCCGTCGCTCCACTGGCTTCAGCGAATTTATCCGGTCGATCTCTCGCGAAGAAGGCCTAAGAGTTCTTGATTTAGGCTCGACTTCGCCTGCCAGCATCACATTCATGACCGGCTTGGGACATAGGTTCCATCAGGCAGACGTACTGCGCGCTGCGACGGACAAGTCCCTCATCATTCCCAACGGCGATGACGGCACCACCATCGATGTCGAGCGCTTTCTCCATGAGAACCTCGCATTCTCGCGAGAGGAATTCGATGCGGTCATGTTCTGGGACCTCGCCGATTTCTTGCCCGAGCCCCTGGTGAAGCCCCTAATCGAACGCATCCAGGTCGCCATGAAACCCGGTGGCATCATGTTGGCCTTCTTTCACACCAAGGACGCTGGCCCCGATGCTCCGTTTTACCGCTACAACATCGCCTCCAAAGACACCCTGGAACTGCAGCCGGCCCGCGCCTACAAACTGCAACGCATCTTCAACAACCGGCATGTGGAAAATCTCTTCCGCGAATTCTCTTCGATCAAGTTCTTTCTCGGCCGCGACAACATACGCGAAGTGCTGGTGATCCGATAGATCGAGAGCATCTTGTTTGGCCCAAGAATCACTCAGCGCGACGGGTCTTGCGGATTACGAAGGGCAGCAAGCCGGGGAAACGGAACAGCTCGAATGCCGCCGATTGGGCGAAGGCCGGCAACGAGAGCAAGTAACGCACCCGCGAAGCGGCCGACAACAATGGCGCAAATTGCTGAGAATATTCGCGCTGGTAAAGGCCCACCGCTTCGCTCAGCGCGGCCGGACCTGTCAGGAACCTGCCGATGCACTCCGCAGCCGCTCGCCCGCTCCGCAAAGCGATGGAAATGCCGTCGCCGGCAAAGGGATCGATAAACGCGGCTGCGTCGCCAACGAATATCGTATTCCCGCGCACCGGCTGCGGCTGGCGATAAATCAGCGGAGCCGTGCTGACGGGCTGCATGAGCGCGCGCCAATGCGACGCTCGGCGCGCCAAACCTGGATGCAGCTTGCAGACCTCTTCCAACGAGGTCGCCCGGTCGGAGCGGACCATGGCGCAGGCGTTCACCACGCCCCGGGATACTGGCTGCACACCGCAATAGCCATTTGCAAAAAAATAAAGATCCGTACGGGGCTTCGTCCACGGTTCCTCAAAATGTGCCTTGAGGCCGATCCACTTGGGCCCCGCCGGGACCGTCCGGTCAGCGGTGAACTGTGACCACCTGCCTGCTGCGACGATCAGAGATTTCGCCATGAATCTTCCGGAAGACGTCTGCAATGTGAACGGACCGTCGCCGTCGCCGCTAACCACCTCACAATTGGGATGAGCCTCCGCTCCAGCCCGGCGCGCAGCCTCCCATAGCAACGCATCAAGGTCATAGCGAGAAATGCTCAGAGCCGGAGGAGCGACTTGCGCCTCAATCGCCCGCTCGCCCAACAGCAAACGCGTACGGCTGATCACGGGTGCGCCTTGGAATAGCGTCTCGGCTGCTGGTACATCTTGCAGCAGGCCGGCAAGGACATCCAGCGATTCCGCCGAAACAAATTCTCCGCAAACCCTGTGTCGCGGAAAGTCTTTCGCTTCCAACAGCGCGACGCTTGCACCCAGTCGCGCCGCCGTAATCGCACAGGAGCTTCCCGCCGGGCCGGATCCCACGATCGCGACGTCAAATAGGGGGTCCACCGCCGCTCTCATTTCCACAGCAGCACACCCATGCGAAATAGGTAATGTCGCGAAACCTGAACTTTTCTGGCTCCTGCGTCTGCCAGCAAAGCACGCATCTCGTCGCAGGTGTAGGCCCGCCGGACCGACGCGGGCGCGTCATGCCAGGTGATGCGACTGCTGAAGAGCGGCAATCCAAGATAAACCAGCAGCAGGTGCAACCGGCTGCGGATGAGATCGTTGATCAGCACTGCGTGCCGGCAGACGCGCAGGGATTCGCTGGCAAAATTCACCAGTGTCTCGGGCTCAAAATGGTGGGCCAGCAGCGAACAACTTACGACATCGAATGTGCCATCCCGAAAGGGCAGGCGCAAGGCGTCGCCGGCAACCGAAGCTGCGCCTCCGCACGGCAGATGCGACCACAAGCGATCCAGAAGGGTCACCTGCAACCGAATGCCATCTTCTGCGAGCACACGTTGTGCCGCCAAAGGCACGTCGCCGGCCCCTGCGCCCACTTCCAGTATGGAGAGCTTGCGGCAGCCACGCTCACGCGCAACTCGACCAAGTAACGCGGTAGTTGTGCGCATTCCGCCGAACCACCGATTGATACGCCGCAGGTCGCGTAGCGCTCCCGCGATCTCCGCGGCTGTGCCGAGATCGTCGTCGAGCAACTCGGGAATTACGATTCGTCGCATCGGGAGTGGAAAGGGTGAGCCTGGCCGACCGGTCCGAGCACTTTTGCCCGATATGATCATTGCGTCTTGGGCATGACCCACCCTCCTCACAAATCTATACCCGCCGCATGGATTTTCCCGGCACGAAAAGCAGCCTTGTCGAAAAAGCACCTAAGAAGCTCAGCGTTTCGTCTAATTCTTTGGGAGTAAACTTAGAGTCAGGCTTAGAGGTAGGTGTGAATCTGTCAGGAAAGCATGCGGGGTGTTGTGTGGCCGTCGTGATGGTCGCTTTGACCATTAGCGTGCTGGGGCACGCCCAGCAGACGCCTTCGGTGAACCCCAACGACCTGGTGCGCCGCGCCGCGGCAAATGAGATTAAAGCCAACAATTCCCGTACCTATTTCATGTTCAAGGACCGCTCTGAGGAAAAGGGCCATTCGATTACGAAGGAAGTGATCCAGACTCCGCAAGGGGGACTGACAAGAACGATAGCCATAAACGACAAGCCGCTGACGGCCGAGGAAAGGGCCAAGGACGATCAGAAGCTACGGAAATTCGCCAACGATCCCGAGGCGCGTCGCAAGAGAAAGCAGGCGTATCAGGAGGAAGATCAGCGGGATTCGCTTATGTTGACCAGCCTGCCCGATGCATTTCTCTACACCTATGCGGGAGAGGAACTGGGCCCTAATGGCGCACTCGTACACCTCATCTTTAAGCCGAACCCAAGGTTCAATCCCCCGAACCACGAGACCATGGTGTACCTGGGCATGCAGGGCGACATGCTAATCGATGCGAAAGCGGCGCGCATCGCCAAGATTGATGGCACGCTGTTCAAGGATGTGGACTTCGGCTGGGGTATTCTCGGCAGGCTTTACAAGGGCGGCAAGTTTTTGATTGAGCAAAGAGACGTGGGCTCAGGCCACTGGGAGACCACGCGTGAGAGCCTTCAGTTCAATGGCAAGATCCTGATGATTAAGTCGCTCACGATTTCGTCCACCGAAACGACCTACGATTTTCACCCGGTGCCCGCCAGTATCACGACTGCGCAAGCCTTGGAGCTGCTCTACAAAAGCGATGAAGTAGTTGCCGATAACGGCGGCGGCGTAAAGGAAACAAGTCACAAGTGAACCGGGAAGGTGACCACTGGAGTATTTGCTCCCCATTGTGACCCTGACCTAAGCTCTACCCTTTCAGCATTTCCTTGCGGACGGTCAGCTTCTCAATCAAATCCTTGCGCAACTCATAGCCACGGCCGGGCTTGTCGCTGACGGTGATCGTTCCCTGCGGTGAGACCTCGACCTCGGGCTCGATGATATCTTCCTTCCAGTATCGCTTTGAAGCCGAAACATCGCCGGGCAACTTGAAGTTTGGCAGCGCGGAAAGTGCCACATTGTGGGAGCGGCCAATTCCCGACTCCAGCATGCCACCGCACCACACAGGCACGTTAAAAGCCTGCGCCACATCGTGGACCAGGATGGCTTCGGAAAAACCGCCAATCCGCCCGACCTTGATGTTGACGATCCGGCAGGCCGCTAGTTCCAGGGCTGCCTCGGCGTCACGCGCGCTGCGGATGGCTTCATCGAGGCAGATTGCGGTCAGCAATTGCTTCTGCAGCCGCGCGTGAAAGTAGAAATCGTCGCTCCACAGCGGTTGTTCAATCATCAGCAGGTTGAAGCGGTCGAAATCCTTGAGGTGGTTGCTATCGGCCAGAGTGTAGGCGGAGTTGGCGTCGCAGCTCAGCAGAATACCCGGCCAGCGGGCGCGGATCTTCTCCAATACTTCGATGTCCCATCCCGGCTTCACCTTGATCTTAATGCGCTGATATCCGGCGGCCAGCTCGGTTTCGATCTTGTGCAACAGTTGTTCGTGCGAATCCTGGATACCGATGCTCACGCCACAAGTGATGTCGCGCTGCGTCCCGCCCAGCAGCTTCCACAGTGGAGTTCCCTTCTCCTGCGCTTCAGCATCCCACACGGCGTTTTCCAGCGCCGCCTTGGCCATGCGATGTTCCCGGATGCGCGACAGCGTAGCAGGTACCTCGGACCCCGACTGCACCTTCTTGCCCAGCAGCGCTGGAGCCAGGTACCGCGCACTAACATCCCATGCGTCCTCAATGTACTCCTCGCTGTAGTAGGGCGCTTCGCCGGCGACGCACTCGCCCCATCCTTCCAGTCCGTCGGCATGGAGGGTGACCAGCAAAATGCGCCGGGTAGTGGTGCGTCCGAAGCTCGTCTCAAAAAAGTGGACGAGCGGCATTTGCAGCTCACGCAGGGTTATGGCTTCAATCTTCATCGATCACTTACTCGCGTATGACCAACCTTCATCCCACCGTCCCAATAAGAACGCACCGTTGCCCTGCGTGTCGCGCTCGTAGCCCAGGCAGGCCAGCCCGCGCGAGAATGCCGACAGGAACGCCTCGCGGCTGCGCAGCTGCACGGCCGCCGCTTTCTGTCGAGTGTCGGGCTGCTGCTTCCACGCATAGATTTCGGCGGGAACCTCCACGCGCACCTCCTCGACCAACTCCGGATGCTTACCTGTAACGAGCAAAGTCTCGACGCGCTTCGAGGTCAGCCACCACTCGGCGACCAGCCGGTCGGTGGGAAGAAAACCCTGCAGCGGCGACGACGTAATCCCGTACTGATTGATGTTGTAGCGGCGAGCGACGGCCCCTAGTCGTTCCAGATTGAGGTAAGCGTTCTTGATCTCCAGCGGATCGAAGGTCCACTCCAGCAATTCGTAACCGTGGGCGATTGCGTCCTCGCGCTGAAACAGCTTGATGCGGCGGCCCAAGCCGGAGTTTCTGTAGTCCTCTTTCACGCCAAGCATATGCGAGTGCAGATAGGGATGCCCGCTGCGGATTCCTGGAATCGAGAAGGCAAAGCCTACCAGCGTTTCGCCTTCCCATGCGCCGATTATCTGGCCGCCAATTTTGGGCGCCAGGGAAAAAATGCGCAACGGTACCAACTCGTTGTCCGCAAATCCCCAGACCTCCTTCTGCAGGGCCACGCAGGCGCGAAACTCCTCCAGTTCGGTGCAGTTGCGGAGCGCTATCGTGTCGGCGATCACGCTTTTTCCTGCCGCTTCGATTCCTGCCACAGCGACTCCATTTCGTCGAGCGATGCCCCGGATGGTTTGCGCCCCTGCTGGCGAAGCCTGTCTTCAAGATACTCGAAGCGCCGGCGGAACTTGCGGTTCGTCTTGCGCAGCGCTGACTCGGGATCGAGAGCGAGGTAGCGTGCGATGTTCACGAGTACGAACAGGAGGTCGCCGACCTCGTCCTCCAGTCGCGAACGCAATTCCGGGGAAATCCTCGCGCCGCGCGCGCCCGCCACGCCTGCGGCCGACTCCGGACGCGGGCCCGGCGCAGGATATTCCTCCAGATTTTGGCGAAGTTCCTCAGTCTCCTCGCTCAATTTATCGAATAGCCCCTCAATATTGGGCCAATCGAAGCCAACACTGGCCACGCGGGAGCTGATCTTGTAAGCCTCCATCAGCGACGGCACTGCGGAAGACACTCCGGCGAGTACCGACTCGGGATGATCTTGCTTCTTCTCGTTTTCTCCAGACTCCTCCTGGCGCTTCTTCTTCTCCTCGGCCTTGAGCGCCTGCCAGTTGCGCAGCACCTCACCCGCAGTGTCAGCCTTCACGTCACCAAACACATGTGGATGCCGATCGATTAGCTTGTTGCAGAGCCGGTCGAGCACGTCGTCGATGGCGAAGCGTTTTTCCTCCGCCGCCATCTCAGAGTAGAAGAGCACCTGCAACAGCAGATCGCCGAGTTCGCCAGGGAGTTCGTCCCAGTCGCGGGCGTCGATGGCCTCTACCACCTCGTACGCTTCTTCCAGGGTGTAGGGTTTGATGGTGTCGAAAGTCTGCTCGCGGTCCCAGGGGCATCCGCCGGGACCACGCAGCCGCGCCATGATGGATACGGCGCGCTCGAATCGCTCACCTGTTGTCGCCATTCTTCACAATCTAAATGACGACGGACGGTGGGCGCAAAACCGAAGCCTCCGCAAGAAACGTTCCTGCAAAAAACTAGTTCTACCGCTGACGGCTGACAGCTGATAGCTTCTGTGCCAACGATCACATCCACACTCTTCCGCCTTTCATTACAATATGCGCATGGACTCATTCACTATCGCAGGCAGGCAGTTCCGTTCGCGGCTCATCGTGGGCACGGGCAAATACAAGTCAGGGCCGGAAACGGCCCGCGCCATCGCGGCCAGTGGCGCCGAGATGGTCACGGTCGCGGTGCGCCGGGTGAATCTCGACCGCAGCAAGGAATCGCTGCTCGACTACATCGACCCCCAGCAATATTTTCTGCTGCCCAACACCGCTGGCTGCTACACCGCCGACGAGGCGATCCGCACCGCGCGCCTAGGGCGCGAAGTTGGACTCTCCGACTGGGTGAAGATCGAGGTCATCGGCGATCAACAGACCCTCTTTCCCGACGTGCAGGCCACCATCGAAGCGACCCGCGTGTTGGTAAAGGAAGGCTTTACTGTTCTACCGTATACATCTGATGACATTGTGGTTGCCAAGCGTCTGATCGACGCCGGCGCGAGCGCAGTAATGCCTCTCGGAGCGCCCATCGGCAGCGGCATGGGCATCCAGAACCAGCCGAACATCCGCATCCTGCGGGAGATCATTACGGAGGTGCCGCTCATTGTAGATGCAGGCGTGGGCACCGCGTCAGACGCGGCGATTGCGATGGAGCTCGGGGTTGACGGTGTGCTGATGAATACCGGCATCGCGGGAGCGCAGGACCCGGTGTTGATGGCCGAAGCCATGAAGAATGCGGTGCTGGCAGGACGCCAAGCGTATCTCGCTGGCCGCATGCCCAAGAAGCTGTACGCGACGGCGAGCTCTCCGCTGGAAGGCGTGGTGCGGTAGTTCGCTGGCCCCCCGGCACGTATAATTCGGCCATGGACGAACAGAACTTTCGCCGCCGCGCCGACGCCGCCTTGGAAGCACTGAAGCGCAGCCTCTACGCCGCCGAAGGCGATGCCGAATTCGAGGTGGAAGAGAATTCTGGGGCGCTGCACATCAGCTTCGACGAGCCTCCGGGAAAGTTTGTCATCTCGCCCAATTCACCGGTGCGGCAAATCTGGATCTCGGCGCTGTCCACCAGCTTCAAACTCGACTGGTCCGAGGAGAAGAATGACTTCTTGCTTAGCAAAACTGGAGAGGGTTTGAAGCCGCTGGTTGCGCGCCTCATCAACGAACAAATAGGCGAGGGGACGGTCATTCTGGAGTAGATTGATCTCGCCCCATCCGATAACTTTTACGCCGTCACGGCTTCCGTCTTGAGCTTCTGCTTCAAATCGGTCGCGATGAGCTGTCCGTGGAAGCGCCCGTTCTCAATAAAGATTTCGCTGGTGCGCATGCCGGCGACAATAACCCCCGCCAAATAAATCCCCGGTACATTGCTTTCCAGGGTTTCGGGATTGACGACCGGTCGCTTATCAGCTTCACCGCTCAGCTCGATGCCGAGCGAGCAGAGAAATTCAAAGTCCGGATGGTAGCCAGTCAGCGCAAAAACGTAGTCGTTCTCCAGCGTCACTTCACCTTGCGGTGTGTCGAGCACCACGTGTTCCAGAGTGATTTCTCGCACGCAGGTATTAAAGTGAGCTGTCACCTGTCCGGCTTTGATGCGGTTCTCAATGTCGGGCTTGATCCAGTACTTCACCGAATTGCTGATGCCAGGCCCGCGATGCACCAGGGTGACTCGCGCCCCGTGACGCCATAACTCCAGCGCAGCAATCGCCGCCGAGTTCTTTCCGCCGATGATCAGCACATTGAGTGCGAAAAAGGGATGCGGCTCGCGGTAATAATGCATGACTTTGGGCAAATCTTCGCCCGGGACGTGCATGTAATTCGGCCGATCGTAATAACCGGTCGCCAGGATCAACTTGCTGGCATGGTATTGGCGCTTGCGGCCGTGCAGGTTGGTAGTGTGTACGACAAAATGATTGTCGCTGCCTTCGACCTTCGACACAGGCTCGTACTGCCGCACACCGAGTTGATAGTGCTCGGCCGCCTTGCGGTAGTACTCCAGCGCCTCCTGGCGAGTGGGCTTCTGATTGGGGCTGGAGAAAGGGAGGTCGCCGATTTCCAGCAGTTCAGGCGTGGTGAAGAACGTCATGTTGCTGGGGTAGTTGTACAGCGAGTTCACCAGGCATCCCTTGTCAATGTTGGCCACGGTGAGACCGGCGCGCTTGGCGTCAATACCACAGGCGAGGCCGGTCGGTCCGGCGCCGATCACTACTACATCAAAGGAGAAATTTTCCACCGCCGCTGAGAGTCCGCGATCCATATTGAAAGCATACCTTGTCGCGCGTGTTATTTGGGCGTCAGCAGAGCAGATTCACCTGGTATTGGCGACGGGTGAGACATTCCTTAACACGCTGCGGAGAAAGTCTGGGAAGTGCTTTTGGTGGAAGCCCCCTGCTTCAGCAGGGGGAGCTGGACTTTAGTCCAGCGAAAGCGTTCGATTTCAGAATGGGCTTTAGCCCCGGGGATTTCGCAATCCCGGCGCTAAAGCGCAGGATCGAAGTTGAACTTTCTCCCGGAGCACTGAAGCGCTCCTTCCCCCGCATAAATGCGGGGGCACCCACCGATCGGCAGATCTAATGGGTCATTTCACGACCCGCAATTCATTGGTCACCTGAAAGATGCCAGGCACTTGATTGGCAGCCATGGTAGCCAGGTTCTTGTCCATTTCATTGTTCACGAAACCCTTCAGCGTGACCCGCTGACTGTCGACAATAATGTGGATACTGGGCGCAGCCTCCCAGAAATACCGGGACAGCGATCCGGTGTTTGCCAGAGATCGATAAACCTTTTCGCGCGCGCGCTCGTCCATCGGCGAAGGCGGCAAGACCTTTATGTTGTTAACCACCTTGTCCACGCCTTCGATACGCTTCACCGCATTTTGGGCATCTGACTTGGTTACAGCGTGCTGGCTGGTGAGACTGCCACTCAAGGTCACGGTGCGCCCCTGGACGGTGTACCCCAGATCGTCGAACAGAGAGTAGTAGGGCACCATCAGCAACTCATGACGAACTTCCTTGGCGATGTTGTTTTCCACCGGGTCGCTCGACTGTGGTTGTTTGCCGTAATCGGCCACCACCGGCCCATTGCTCGACATCAGAACTGCCGAAGTCGAAGCTGGCTGACTCGCGGCCGTCGCGGGAGATGTCTGAGCTACCGCGGCCGCGCTCATCGTCAGCAGCAGGCTAAACAGCAGTAGTTTTCGCATAATCTTGCCCTCCTCTTGCCTAATTGTTTTGATGTCGTTACTAACCCTGCGGGCGCAACGGTCTCCCTATGCATTACAAGACTTAACAATTATCGACACGCATGACTGCAGGGGTCCGGAGGCAACCTTCGTCTTGGCAACCCCTTTCTGCTATGGTTCGGGCGGCGCGGCTTGCGCTATGATTCTCCTAGCGGGGTGGGAGTCCGATGTTCAGGGTGATTACCGTGGAACGCGAGTATGGCGCCGGTGGCAGCCTGGTCGCCGCGCAGTTGGCGCGGCGCAAGGGATGGCAGCTTCTGGATCGGCAACTCACCTGCGAGATCGCAAAGCTCGCCTCCGTGGACGAAAAAGCAGTCGCGCGCCGGGAAGAGAAATGTGACCCGCTCATGCATCGCCTGGCCAAGGTATTTTGGCGCGGCAGTTACGAGCGGTCGCTGCCGATTTCGGATGACAAACTGTTCGACGCTGACGAGATGGTGGAACTGGCTACCACTATCATTGAGAAGAAGGGCGAAGAGGGAAACTGCGTGATCGTGGGCCGCGGTTCGCCCTACATCCTCAGGAACCGGCGGGACACCTTTCGCCTGTTCGTGTACGGCTCGCGCGAGGAAAAAATCCGCCGCATGGTCAGGCTCAAGATGGATGAGAAATACGCCGAGGAGATGGTGGACACCATCGATCGCGAGCGTGCCGCCTTCATCCGGAAGTACTTCGATGCCGAGTGGCCCTGCCGGCACCTCTATCACATGATGTTGAATTCGGACCCAGGGATTGAAGTGGTGACCGATACCGTCCTGGCGACCATGGAGGCGCTGGAACGCCTAGCGCAACCCGTAGGCTAAGACGGTTCAAAGACCGCTCAGTACGCCATTAAGATCCTCCGGTCCCTCACATTGTTGCCGGTCGGTCCGGTCATGATCGTGTCCCCGATGGCGTCAAACAGAGGGTAGGCATTGAACTGTATCAAAGCGGCGGCAACGTCCAGTCCTCGCAGCCCAGCCCGTTCGACGGTGGTTCCATCCACGACCGCTCCGGCCGCATCGCTATTGCCATCGATGCCGTCGGTCCCCGCGCTTAGCACGGTGATGTGCTCGCCGGCGATTTTCTGCGCGCAATAAAGCGCAAATTGCTGGTTGCGTCCGCCAAGGCCCGCCTTCCCTGCGACCTTCACCGTGACCTCACCACCCGAGATGAGGCATGCGCGCGATACGCCTCGGCGTAACTCGCGCAACCGTCCCAGCAGGTGGTCGGCAGCGCGTTCGTAGTCCCAATCGTCGCAACGGTTGTCCACCTCGACGGCGAAGCCGCTCAACACTGCGCGTTCGACCGCAGCGTTGACGGCTGTGGCGTTCGAAAGCACCGTGGTGTAGCGCGAACGTTCAAATACAGGATCGTTTTGCTTGGGCGTCTCCTCCAACTGCTCGCGTTCGAACAACGTGCGCACACTGGCGGGAAAGTCCTTCAGCAGCTGGTAACGCTTCACGATGGCGTAACAGTCGGCGACCGTAGTGGTGTCTGGCATTGTGGGACCCGAGGCCAGCGCATCGAGAGCTCCCTCCGGCACATCGGAAACCAGCACCGACGCCTGATAGGAAGGCGCGGCCGCGCGCGCAGCCGTCCGCCTTTCAACGCCGAGAGATGTTTGCGGATGGCATTGATTTCGGCGATCGGCGCCCCCGAGTACACCAGCGCCTTATATGTCTCCACCACATCGCCGAGCGAAATGCCCTCGCTGATGGGCTTCTCAGCGATCGCCGAAGCTCCTCCGCTGATGAGATACACCACCAGGGTTTGCGGCGATGGCGCATTAAGCAGCCGCAGGATGGCATCGCCGGCACGCAGCGATTCCTCATTGGGGAGTGGATGTCCGCCCAGGAAATAGCGAAAGCCGGGCAGTTGTGCCGGCGGCGCATTGGGACAGGCGATGATTCCCATCAGCCCGGTGCCGGCCGTGTTAGCGAACGCCTCCGCCATGGTATGTCCCGCCTTGCCGATGGAAACGATCAGCGTCCGCGAAAACGACCCCAGCGCATAGACATCGTTTCCCAGGCGTAGGTCGCCACGGTCGTAGACCACCTGTTTGGAAAATGCCCGCGGAATACTGCACTCCAACAGAGCGCACTCGAACATCTCTCGTGCACGGTCGCGCATTTCGCAAGCTAACACGTCGGCTGGGGGATTGGCGGGTGGCGGCGGGGACTCGGACATGTGGGGAGATTATAAGGGAGTAGCCAGTTGTTAGTTGTCAGTGATTGGAATACTGGGCTACTGCAATAAAAATCGGGGAGCGGCTGTTTGGCCTTCTCCCCACTCTCTCCGATCAGGTTTGCAATTGAAGATAGCTTACCTGCAAGACCGCTCGCCTACATCAGAGGACGATGAACAGAGCGTGAATAGTTGGTGAATTCGACTAAAGGCCTGCGCTTCCACCCAGAACGTTCCACGCAGAGCGCCGCAGAATATTTTCGAAACAAGCTCTACTGAGAACTGACAACTGACCCCTGCTCTTTCGCCGGCTGAAGCCGGCTCCGAATCTACAAATCAGCTCAACGCTGGCCTAAATGCCAGCTCTACCAAACTGACAACTGACTACTGGCAACTGGCCACTGGCTACTGCTACCATCGTGCTGTCATGTCAGTCGCTACCGATATATCCAGTTCTGCCTATGTCCCGGTGAAAGCGCCGCGCGGCAACCAGCTCTCCTGCAAAGGTTGGGGGCAGGAAGCCGCCATGCGCATGCTGATGAACAATCTCGACCCCGACGTCGCCGAGCGCCCGCAGGACCTCGTGGTGTATGGCGGCACCGGCCGCGCCGCGCGCAATTGGGAGTGCTACCACGCCATCGTCAAGTCGCTGAAGGCGCTGGAAAACGATGAGACGCTGCTGGTGCAGTCGGGCAAGCCGGTCGGCGTCTTTCAGACGCACGAGTACGCGCCGCGCGTGCTCATTTGCAACTCGAACCTGGTGGGCCACTGGTCGAACTGGGAGAAATTCAACGAGTTGGAGAAGTTGGGCCTCATCATGTACGGGCAAATGACCGCCGGCTCGTGGATTTATATCGGTTCGCAGGGAATCATTCAGGGTACGTTCGAAACGTTCTCCGCGGCGGGCGAAAAGCATCTGGGTGGCGACCTCCAAGGCAAGCTGATCGTCTCCGGAGGCATGGGAGGCATGAGCGGCGCGCAGCCACTGGCCGCGACCATGACCGGCGCCTGCTACCTCGGCATCGAGGTCGATCCCGAGCGCATCAAGAAGCGCCTGCGCACCGGCTATTGCGACTTCATGGTCAACTCGCTTGATGAGGCGCTGCGCATCCTGAAGAACGCGGTGCGCAAGAAGGAGAACATCTCTGTCGGGCTGGTCGGCAACTGCGGAGATATTATTCCCGAGCTGGCTGAGCGCGGCGTGGTGCCTGACATTCTTACCGATCAGACTTCAGCACACGATCCGCTGAATGGCTACGTGCCCAGCGGCATGTCGCTGGAAGAGGCGCTGGAGCTGCGCAAGAGCGATCCCAAGGCGTACGTCGAGCGCTCACTCGACACCATGGCGCGCCACGTTGAAGGCATGCTCAAGTTGCAGAAGATGGGCTCGGTCACCTTCGACTACGGGAACAACATTCGCACCTTCGCCTTCGAGCACGGTGTGAAGAACGCCTACGACTTTCCCGGATTCGTGCCGGCGTACATTCGTCCGCTATTCTGCGAGGGGCGCGGACCATTCCGCTGGGCGGCGCTTTCGGGCGATCCAGCGGACATCCACACCACCGACGACCTCGTGTTGCAGATGTTCCCGCAGAACAAAACCCTCAGCCGCTGGATCGATCTGGCGCGCAAGCGGATCAAGTTCCAGGGGCTCCCCTCGCGCATCTGCTGGCTGGGTTACGGCGAGCGCGCCGAATTCGGTTTATTAATTAACCAGTTAGTTAAGAAGGGCAAGCTGAAGGCGCCCATCGTGATGGGCCGCGACCACCTCGACTGTGGCTCTGTCGCCTCGCCCTTCCGCGAAACCGAGTCCATGAAGGATGGCAGCGATGCGATCGCCGATTGGCCATTGCTGAATGCATTGCTGAACACAGCAAGTGGCGCGTCATGGGTATCGATTCATAACGGAGGCGGCGTCGGCATTGGCTACTCGCAACACGCAGGTCAGGTGACCGTCGCGGACGGTACCGACGCGATGGCGAAACGCATTGAGCGGGTGTTGACCAACGATCCGGGAATCGGCGTGGCCCGACATGTGGATGCAGGCTACGAGGAAGCGAAAAACTTCGCACAGGAAAAGGGCATCAAGGTGCCGATGGCCGGGTAGCAACTAGCAACTAGCAACTTCGCCAAAGCGAGAAAGATTTGAATTTCGATAATCAGCGCTCTCCCACCACTTTCCTTACCCATGTTGCGCAACTGCTGACTCTGCGCAGCCCCTCCGGCGGTAGCGGTCCGCGCCGTGGCCTCCAGATGCGCGACCTTGGCATCATCAACGACAGCGCGGTGCTCATCGCCGACGGCAAGATCGTCGCCGTCGGTACGACTGACGAGATCGCGAAGCACGAACTCCTCACGACCAAAGTGGCGCACGTTGACGAAATCGATTGCTCCGGCAAGGTCGTACTTCCCGGCTTCGTTGACTCGCATACGCATCCGGTTTTTACCGCACCGCGCCTGATTGATTTTGAGAAGCGCATCGCCGGCGCATCGTATGAAGAAATCGCTGAAGCCGGCGGCGGCATTCGCGCCAGCCTGCGCGGCGTGCGTGACGCCAGTCGACAGGAGCTTGCCGCCCACGTGGTTCGCGGCCTTGACGAGATGGCGAGGCGCGGCACCACCACGGTTGAGTGCAAGTCGGGCTACGGTCTGAACTTCGCCGCCGAGATGAAATCGCTGGAGGCAATTCGCGAAGCGTCACATCAGTGGCCGGGCTGGGTGGTGGCAACCCTGTTGGCGGCGCACGTGGTTCCTCCCGAGCACCGCGAAAATCCGGAGGAATACGTCCGCATCATCTGCGAAGACATGATTCCCACCGCCGCGAAGCTGAAGCTCGCCGCTTACGTTGACGTCTTCTGCGAGCGCGGCGCGTTCAGCATGGAACAGTCGCTACGTATCCTGCGCACCGCTGTCGAACACAATCTCGGCGTTCGGGCCCATGTGTGCCAACTCACCCCGGCGCAACTCGCCCCTCTGATGGAATTCCATCCGGCCTCGTTCGACCATCTCGACTTCATCAGCGACGAAGATGTCGCAGTTTTGGCGAAGCTCGACACGGTCGCCACGTTGCTTCCCGCAGCCAACTATTTCCTCGGTCTGGAAAGCTTTCCCCCTGCGAGAAAGTTGCTGGATGCCGGAGTCGCGGTCGCCCTAGCTACCGACTACAATCCGGGCACCTCGCCCACCGCGTCCATGCCGTTCGTGCTGTCGGTAGCGTGTACGCATATGAAAATGTCGCCGGCGGAGGCGCTGGTCGCCGCAACCTACAACGGCGCTTGCGCGCTGCGACTGCAGGGGAGGAAGGGGAGTCTCGAGCCGGGCAAAGACGCCGACATCGCAATTTTCGATGCGCAGGATTATCGCGAGCTGGCGTACTGGTTTGGAGTAAACCGCTGCCGGGAAACAATCCTGAACGGCATTCGGCAGGCGGCTAAATGAATCGGCCGCCCCGCGTGCGCCACGAATCACCACCCCTCGACCATTCACTCATCCCTTTGTGTGACCACTTCGACTCGACCGCAAAGCGGCTCAGACCATTTGCTCACTCATTTTTGGCACATTCGTCCAATATAAGTATGGCCGTCGTGGAACCGGGACCGGGTTCTGCGCGTATCTCCTTTCATAATTGTTGGGTATCTTAACTTCCTTGAGAGTGCGCTATGAAACGAACCCTGCTGGTGTTTGCGGTTGGCCTGCTGGCCTGCTGCACCGCATTTGCGCAACGCCTTCCCGGCGGTGCTTCGCCCGATCATTATTCGCTCGCTGTCACCATCCATTTCTCTGACAACACCTTTGACGGCGACGAGACCATCGACCTCAAGCTTGCCAAGCCCACCAGGACCATCACGCTGAATGCGGTGGAAATTGATTTTCACGACGTGACCGTGACTGCAGGCGGACAGACCCAGACGGCCAAGATTTCCAGCGATGAAAAGAATGAAATGGCGACCTTCACGGTGGACAACGAACTCCCGGCGGGAGCAGCGGCGCTACACATCAAGTACACCGGCCATCTCAACGACAAGCTGCGCGGCTTCTATCTGAGCACCTACAAAGGCCGCAAGTACGAAGTCTCGCAGATGGAAGCTACCGATGCGCGCGTGGCTTTTCCCTGCTTTGACGAGCCGTCTTACAAGGCAACGTTTGACCTCACTGCGATCGTAGATAAAGGTGACACCGCGATCTCCAACGGCGAGATCGTTTCTGACACTCCCGGACCCGGCGACCAGCACACCATCAAATTCTCCACTTCGCCCAAGATGTCGAGCTATCTGGTGGCGCTGACCGTAGGTGACTGGAAGTGCGAGCACGACACGGTAGACGGCATCAAGGTCGGTGTGTGCACGGTCCCCGGCAAAGAAAACCTGACCCGCTTCCCGCTGGAGGCCAGCAAGGCGATTCTCCACTATTACAGCAACTACTACGGAATCAAGTATCCATTACCCAAGCTGGACAACATTGCAGTGCCTGACTTCCAGGCTGGCGCCATGGAGAATTGGGGCGCCATCATTTACCGCGAGGCAGCGCTGCTCATTGACGATAAGACCGCATCTGTCGGCGCCAAACAGGAAGTTGCCGAGGTCATCGCCCACGAGGTTGCACACCAGTGGTTCGGCGATCTGGTCACCGCCGCGTGGTGGGACGACATCTGGCTCAATGAAGGCTTTGCCACCTGGATGACACCGCACCCTCTCGAACAATGGAAACCGGACTGGCTGTTGTCCCAGGGCGTGGTTGACGGCACCGATCAGTCCCTGAGTGGTGACTCGGTGAAGAACACGCGTCCCATTCACCAGGAAGCCGAGACGCGCGCCCAGATCCAGTCGCTCTTTGACGGCATCGCCTACGGCAAGACGGCGTCGGTTCTGCACATGCTCGAATCGTATCTCGGGCATGACACCTTCCGCGCGGGCGTCAACCTCTACCTGAAGGAGCATGCCTACGGCACTGCCACGGCTGCCGATTTCTGGAACGCCATGGCGCGCAGCTCGAAGAAGCCTGTAGACAAGATCATGCCGACCTTCGTTATGCAACCCGGCGCCCCCTACGTGGGAGTCGAGGCCAAGTGCGAAGGCGGCAGCACCACGCTGAACATCTCGCAAAAGCGCTACTTCAACACTCCGGAAGAGTTCAAACAGCCCAACGACCAGATCTGGCAGATTCCCATCTGCGCCAAGGGCGTCAGCGAGACCGGCGCGGGCCAACAGCAATGCTTCCTGCTGACCGAGCGGCAGCAGAAATTTACTTTGAAGGGCTGCTCGAAGTTCGTTTTCCCCGATGCCGGCGCGCTGGGCTACTATCGCTTCGACTACGACGCAGCCGCCATGCGCCAACTGGGCAACGCAGTCGAGAGGGAGCTTACTCCGGACGAGCGTATCGCGCTGATGGGTAACGAATGGGCCTTGATGCGCATTGGGCAGCACAACGTTGGCGACTATCTTGCATTGGGCGACCAGTTAAAGAGCACACCGGGAAGTGTGCTGCTCGAGTCTTTCGGAAACCATCTCAACTTCATCAGAGAGCACCTCGTAACCGACGCCGATCGGCCCGCGTTTCAGGCATGGCTCCGCGGTGCGTTTTCTCCGGTCTTGCAACAACTGGGCTACACTGCTCGTGCGGATGACACGCCGGGGCAAAAGCAGAAACGCGCCATCCTGTTTGAGAGTCTGGGAAACGACGCCAACGATCCGGAGGTAATTCAGCAGGCCCGTACCCTGGTGCAGCAGTACATGAAGGACCCGGCGTCGATCGATCCCACGCTGGCGGGCGCTGTAGTTTCAGTTGCCGCTCACCACGGCGATGCCGAACTCTACAACCAGTTCAAGGCGCAGATGCAGAAGGTGAAATCCCCCCAGCAGTACTACCGATACTTCTACGGTTTGGCGGACTTCTCCCAGCCCGCGCTGATCCAACAAACGCTGGATTCGACGCTGACCAAGGAGGTTCGGGGGCAGGACCTGTACATCCTCATCGGTCTGCTGCAAAACCCAGCAAGCCAGGATGCCGCGTGGGACTTCATGCGCGAGCACTTTGACGAGCTGATGAAGAAGACCGGCGGCGGACTTGGCGGCGTGGGGGTATTTCTCCACGGAGCTCAGACTTTCTGCGACACCCAGAAGGCGAACGAGGTGCAGCAGTTCTTCCAGCAGCATCCGTTCCCAGGCACGGAACGCAACCAACGAGAAGCTGTCGAGGCGATCAGCGGCTGCGTTGAGTTGCATGGCCAGCAGCAGAACAACCTGGCCGCCTGGCTGAAGCAGAACGGCAATAGCAATGCCTCCAACGGTGGCGGCTCCCCGGCCGTCGGCACTGTGCGCTAGGAGTTGGCTGCAACTGTGAGCGACCGGGGAACAGGGCGTCCTGGCGGCGCCCTGCTTCCCGCGAAACACCGCCGGCCCGCGGGGCAAAGCCGGCCACGCAGACCTGCGCTAATCGCTACTACGGTCGAGTTAGGCCGCAAATATCGAGCGGCCTTCAGTGCAGATAGGCAACCGCGAGCGGCTTTGAGAACCGCATCTCAACGCTGAAGCCAGCCTGTTTCACTTCCTTCAGAATGTCCGGCGCCGGCTCAACCAATGCGGCTTGTCCGGCATGATTTCTGAGCTCGTCGATTCTCCAGAACTGCATTGGATAATATTGCGACAGGTTCAACTCCAGACGCTGGTGCAGATAGGGATCAGGGGTGGTGCGCCTGGAATCCACTTCCTGGGTGAAGTCGGAAGGCAGCAGCAGAATGACCTCCTCGGGATGATTGGAATAGTACTGAGCCTCGAGGAAAAGAAGTGGATTCGAGAACACAACGTAGCGCTTCCCATCGACCCCCAGCGAACCTTCCAAATCCAGGTATTGCCTTATACCCGTGGCCTCAATCGACTCCGGATGCCGCGCCACGATCATCTGTGTCGCGACTCCCCATCCCGTAAGGAGCAGGAATATTCCCACCGACACCATCGAGGCATTGCGGAAGTGGCGCCACACCCAGCAGGAAAATGCGACGGCAACGCCCGGAAGCACCCCAATGAAATAGCGGCTAAAAAACGCATTGGTCTTCCACTCCGCCAGCAGGAAGCCGATTAACGGAATGCACAGAAATAACCAGCCGATGGATTCGCCAGACTGCATGGGCTGCAAAGCGACGTTCTTCTTGTCCGATTCAGCCAGAACAACCCAGAGCACGATCAGCACCAGCAGAAACAATCCATCTGGAAATAGCTGCGGGAAGATTGCCCTGAGTTCGCCGAGGGAAGGACGGTTCCAGAAGCCGGTCGCAAATTTGTGGGAGAACGACAAGATAATTGGCGACAGCAGCGCGGCCGGAACGATGGCCCCCACCAATCCGGCAATCAGTTTTGGCGAGGCCAGTTGCCCGCGCTTCCCGCGAAGAATCTCCCAAATCGCAAAGGGCGCCAGGCACAGGACGAAGTAATAGTGCATGGTCACGCCGAGACACATCACAACGCCGAAGAAAATGGCCGACGACTTCTTGTCGTCGCGGGTGCAAAACCACACCCACAAGGCGAGCGCCGAAAGCATGAAGTAGAGGGCGTACGAGCGGGCCTCGTAGCCGTAGTAAGGCAAAAAAGAGCAGGTGGCCACCGAGAGCGCGATCAACCCATGCAAACCATCGGTCAGGCGACGCGCACAATCGAAGATCAGAAGCAAACCGGCCGCTAACGCCAGGGCGGATGGCAATCTGGCTGCGACTTCACTATTTCCAAACAAGCCGCCAAACAGCCTGACGACCATGTAGTAGGTCGGGGGCAAAGAATCGGCGCCGTGACCGAGAGCGGTCCAGATAGCTTTGATATCGGGCAGTCGCGCGATGCGCATGGTGAAGAGTTCGTCGAACCAGAAGACGCGATGGGACGCGATATAGATACTGGTTGCGAGGTAGAAGGCGGCCAGGAGTGACGCCGCAATGAAACTCCCGGCGGCACTCCGGTTTCGCGGATGTTTGGTGTGAGGTGAGCTGGCGGTTTGTGCCGTTTCCTTGCTCGAAGTTTGCATGTCTCCTCTCGAGTCGGGTGCGCAGGGAACCCCATCAACGCGTAAATTGCGGAGAATCGCCTTCTGAATTTCGAGTATGACAGGAATCGCTTTCGACGACAAAAAATCGGCACCCGGTCCCTACCTGTGGCAACTTAGTGCCTTCCTAGAGTCAGTTTTCCCTGCGGCAAGGTATGCTGGATGCAATGACGGAAAGACGTAACCCCGTGGTAAGCGACGCAAGCTCAGCGGAGGCGCAGACGGCCGGGAGACGGCCGATCGAGCGTCTTGCGCCATACTCGGACTTTCTGGCGGTGTTGTTAATCGTTGTTGCCTCCTTGCCGGCAGCGTGGCTGTCGCCGCGCACGCTAGTGGTCGTCCCCAACCCGGGCTTCATCGACGACAACTGGCATCTCGACGCCGCATTCAAGGCTTCGCGCGGAATCTGGATTGGTCGCGATGTCGCCTTTACCCATGGTCCACTGTTCCAGTGGCTCTCCAGCTTGCCGGGGCGTTCCATGGGAGTATCCACGGGAGGCATTTATCCAACCTGGAACACGGTGCCGTTGTGGTGCGCCGTGCTTTTCGCGTTTTTCACCTTGCGACTCTTGCTCCCCGAGCAACCTCCTTGGAAGCGCTTTCTCCTGCTGCTGTTGCTGTGCATCTTCTGGGGACCGTCCCTGCGGACCACCTTCGCGTTGCTCGCCTTCGCCGTCTTCCTGCGAGGCTGGTACGCGGTTGCCGAAGGCCGCACCAAGCCATACGTCTTCGGATGCGTCGCAGCTCTAATTTGCGCAACCGCATTCCTGGTGGCTGCCGACCAGGGGATCTACGTGATGTCGGCGCTGTTGGTTACGCTGGCAGCGGTCGCAATCGATACCCGCCGCAGAATGCAAGGCGTCAGAAAATTTTCGCTCGCGGTCTTGTCGATTGCGGCCGGCTCAGCGGTGCTGGTGATCGTGATTAATTCGATATTCGCCAAACCCTTCGATCTTCGCTTCTGGAGGGATTCTTTCGCGCAGGTCTCCGCCTATCGCTGGGCAACACCGTTCGCAATGACGGCCGAGGGAACGGTCCATCTTTTCGCGACGCTTATCGGCACAGCCGTGATTTTTCTGCTTCGTGCCTGGACTCGACGGCGCGGGAATTCTGCCATCGCTCAACGGACCGGCTTCCTGCTTGGCGGTTTTGTCTTCGCCCTGATAGAGATGCAGAGCGGCTTGGTGCGCGCCGATACCGGCCATATTGTTTCGGCCTGTTTCGTCATGATCTTCCTGGCAGGCGCAATCTTGTTCTCATTCGAATCGCCCAAGCTCTCCCTGGCTGCCGTGTTGGTCGCGCTCCTGTGTTCCCCCTTTCTGGGAGAGGCGGCGTTCCGGCCTTCGAGCCTGACGCAGCTCTATGTGCAGGTGCGACATCCTTTGACCCGGTGTCCCGCCGGATTCACCGAATTCGACCGCACTTGCTATGCACCGGCATTTACCGAAATGTTGCGCTCGGCTGCCGGCTACCTGCACCACTACAGTGGAACCGGCGACTCCATCGTGGTGTTTCCCTACCAGACTAGGTTCGGGATTGCTTCACGCCGTAACGTGGCGGGAGGACTGATGCAACCCTACACCGCGAGCGGCGTGGAGCTGGCGCAACTTGAGATTGCAGGATTGGAGCGCGCACCGGCGCCGGCGGGATTGTACTTGCCCGATCCGGACCTGAGTCGCTGGTCCGATCGCGAGATAGCCTACTGGCGCAATCTTGACCTGAGTCTGCCGGTGGATGGTGTCGCTAATTTCACGCGCACACCAGAGGTTTGGTTCTGGCTGCTGCATCACTATCGCTCGGAGCAACAGCTCAGCCCGGGAGTTTTCGGACTGCGCAGAGACGACTCGCGGGCCTCTCGGATCTCGCTGCAGTCGCAGCCGCTCGGGCTCACGGCACAAACCTACCCCATAAACGAACGCAGTTCAACGATTGATCTTGGAGTTCCCAACTGGCCCGCGAATGCAGACTTTCTGCGGCTGCGCCTCACCGTGCGCTACGGCGCCTTATGGAAGCTGCGCAAGCCCGAGCGGATGCAGGTGGAAATCACGCGCGCCAACGGCAGCCAGACCCTGCAATGGTTCGTGTTGCCGCCCAATGTCTCGACGGAAGTCTGGTTTTATCCTTGGAGTTCACCGGACCTGGTTGATTATTTCAAGGCGGACGAAAGCGGTTGGCGCCCCAGTCCACGCTCTGCCATTACCAGGCTGCGCTTGGTCGCGACACCGATGGACTGGGTCTCGCAAACGCCGGACGCGATCACACTCGAGTCAGCCGACGCGGTCGGGCTCACGATGGCTCCGCAATAGTTGACCAACGAGCCACTGAATCCTGTAGGATTGCCGATTCTACCCATGATGGACCCACACTTTGGAAGGCCGGCACAATGCTGATCATCCCCACCTATAACGAACGAGGAAATATTGCAGTCCTCGTGGCCAGAATCCGGAAAGCCGTTGCAGACGAACCGATTTTTTTTGTGGACGACAACTCTCCCGACGGCACGGCGGATGAGATTCGCCGACTGCAAGCGAGCGACGAGCACATTCACCTGATGGCACGGCCGGGCAAAGGTGGTTATGGATCGGCGTGCCGCGACGCCATGAAAGAGATCCTGCGCAAGGACCTTGCCAGCTACGTGATCCAGTCCGACGCGGATTTGTCGCACCCGCCCGAATTGCTACCGCGCATGATTGAGCTGCTGCAGGTGTGTCCGGTGGTGATCGGTTCGCGTTATGTCGCGGGGGGTGGGGCGAAGAATTGGAATTTATCCCGGCGGTTTCTCAGTTTTGGCGCAAATCTTTACGCCCGAACTCTCACCGGTGTACCGGTCCATGACATGACCGCGGGATTTGTCGGGTACCAGGCCGCCGCCCTACGCGCAATCGACCTGGACCACATCCGCTCCGAGGGTTACGCCTTCCTGATGGAAATGAAATTCAGCCTGCACCGGTGCGGAATGCGTTTTTGCGAATTCCCCATCATTTTCTCGGAACGCGAGTCCGGCAAGTCCAAATTCAGCCGGAAAATCCTGTTCGAAGGAATCAGGTTTCCGATCAAGGCGTTAGCGCAGAGAATTGCCGGAAGATCGTAGATTACGCAGCCATCATCCCGTCCACCGAAGAAATCGTCACGTCGCAGGTGTGGAGTTCGGTGATCGATGGCCGGAGTGGAGACCTCGTGCGCGTCTTGCCGCCCCAGCGATGAAGCAGTGCCGCAACTGCCCTGACCGGGCATTCTTTGTATAATAAGAAACGCGAGCGCCTGCCCTGATGCCGCCCGCACTTCCTTTGTTCCCAACCCTTGTGGGGCTATAGCTCAGCTGGGAGAGCGCATCGTTCGCAACGATGAGGTCGTCGGTTCGATCCCGACTAGCTCCACCAATTCAAAGCACTTAGAACACCCCAAAAAACAAAACCTGTCACATTTGTCACAAAAAAAAGAGCGGCCGGGACTCGCCTCAACTTGTCTTGGCTGTGCTGACAAAGAAAGCCACCCGTTTACCAGGTGGCCTTCGTTATGCCCATTCATCAAGAGCGGAAGTTCACGGCACACTGTAACCGCCGGGCAGAAAACAACGGGCCGAGTTTCACACTCCGATAAACCGAACCTTCGTTCCGCCTTTAAGAGAGGCGGTTTTCCAGGCTCCGGACCGCTAGTCGATGCGGTATGTGCGTCCGATACAAGCACATTATGGCATACGTCCTGGTCTCACGTGAAAGGGAAAAACAAAAATGAGGGAGCTAAGGGACACCGAAATCGCAGCAAACAAGGGCGGTGTCTTTTCGGGGTGCTTACATCTCTCGTGCTCTGCTTCGAGTAGGAAGAGTCCTAAGAGGCAGAGGCTAAATTCACAAGGGAATGCCATAGGTGTGTTTAGCAACAGCGAATCAAAAACCTTGTCTGCCGCCCGGCCGACTGACATTTTGTCAGTTGGGAAAGCAGAAGCGAGATCGATCACCTCCAGGATCGAGCCGAAATGCCCAGAGAGAAGCAACCGCACCAGCCAACTCTGATACGGCCGCAAGATCTGCACACCGCAGCCCGTCCCGACTTTATCGACGACATTGTTCGGGAACTGACGGAAGGAGAATAAGCCGTGGCTCTTTCCTACGCGGTACGCCGGCAGTTGCTGGAGGCCAGCTTGCCGGAATCCACCGAAGTTCGGCTGGAGTTGCAGGATTACCTGGCCCGGACCGGCATGGCACC